>Ga0307994_1002069_pt1 | contig 11477 bp, 6 predicted proteins | sample EllFjometagen261_FD_203171 | JGI IMG/M metagenome (GOLD analysis project Ga0307994, IMG submission 203171) | Marine microbial communities from Ellis Fjord, Antarctic Ocean - #261 | ecosystem: Environmental > Aquatic > Marine > Unclassified | place: Southern Ocean | collected 2014-11-02
AAACGTTCTTGGATCTAATGGACGCATAGGAGATGGCAACGGACCAAGATCATCTGAGTTCATTGACGCATCATGGAGATCATCCAGACTGTCCAAACTGGATCTGACAGTGGTTCCTCCTCCTCCTCCTCCTCCTCCTCCTCCACCTCGATGACGACTACCACCACGTGGTGATCTTGATCTTGTTGTTGTTGTCGCTGTTGTCATTGTAACACCACGTATGGCATTAGCAGTTTGTTCTGCTTTTTCTTTTCTCAGTTCCACTTGTAAATTGGTGACAATAGTCTCGTTCTTTCTCAACTCTGCTTTGGACTCGTTCAGCTCTTCCTGGAGCCGCTGGTTTGCTCTCTCCAAGTCAACGACGCGCGTCTCAAGACTGCGTGACTCAGTCTCTACATGATCACGCTGGCTTTGGAGAACCTGCGAATGGTGTGGGTGTGGGTGTGGGTGGTTTGGTACGGAAGAAAAGTAAGAAAAAAAAAAATAAGTTTGTCCAAAAAAAAATAAGAAAGAATAAAAAAAAATAATAAAAAAAATTCAAACACGACTCACCGTGACGAGCTGATCATGTCTCTCTTGCATGTCATTTCTTTCTCTCTCCCATCTCTGCTGCCATCCTGCACTCTCTTGCGAATGTACTCTCTTTAATTCACCCTCTCTCATTGCATTCCTTTCCATTTCTGTTCTTAATTCATGTACTTCCACTTTATACTTTTCACCCTCATCTCTCCAACGATCACCATTTTCTTGAACGCTCTTTAACTCCATGTCTAATGACCAAATTTTTCCTTGTGCTTCTCTAGTGTCATTGTTCAGTCTTGTCTGCAGCTGTGCAACCTGCATTTTTGTCGACTCTGCCTCTCGCCTTGCTTCTGACAATGACTCTTGATCCTTGTTTTGCAGTTCTCCCATTGATCTTTTTAAATCCTCCCTTGCTCGATCACCAGATCTTGAACTTTCTTCCGCCGCTGTTAATTGTGATTGAAGTCTTTGTGACATTCTTCTCAACTCCTCCTCACGACTAGAAGCCTCCTGCCGAAGCTGAAGCTCGTACTGCTCACGCTGCTGAACAAACGCACCCTCTACAGCATGAAGTGACTGTAAAAGTTCTGACATTTTTGTTTCATATTCATCTAGTAACGTTTGTTTCATTGTTTTTAAATCATTTTTTTCTTTAATTAATGTTTGAATCTCACGATCTTTTGTCAATGAAGAATCAGTTAACTCCCATTCTAATTTTTTTTTAGTTGCCTCGAGTGCTGTATTCTGCTCCTTCAAACGATCACTTTCTTGTAAACTTGATGTTAATTTTTCTGTTGCTACATGAATTTCACTTGTATATTCTGTCATTCTTCTTTCAACATCACGTATTTTTCTTACATAACTTTTTTCTTGTGCTTCTAAACGACTTTCATTTGTTTCCACAACTCTCCTTGCTTCTGCCTTCAGCACAGACTCCTGCGACTCGAGAGCAACTGCACGCTCGCGCAGCGTCTCCTCGAGACGTGCCGTCAAGCTGGCCATGCGTGTCTCATACTCTTGCATGGATTGCTCGCTCTCCCACTTGGACGCCTCCATGTGTGAAGCCGTCGTTCGAAGTTGATGTTGGAAATCAACTTCCTTTCTTGATGTATCCTCCTCAACACGATGTAACTTAGTCTTGAGCTCGTTCATCTCAATCTTCATATTTGCAATATCTTTTTCACGTTCACGTACATATGTTTTGAGTTTGTCACAAGTTGTCTCGTACTTATCAAGCTCACGATCACGCTCTTCAATTAGTCGCAAATTAAAGACAAAATCATCCTTTAACTTTTTAAATTTTCCACGCAACGACGTCTCCGTCTCCTCTCGTACACGAATGGCCTCCTCTAATGACTTCAACCGGTACTCGTTAATATCATGAAGCTCACGCTCTTTTTGTGCGATTAAAGAACGAAACGGTCCGTCACTTGTCGAAGTCACGTCTGACAATGGATCGAGTGTCGAGCTGGACATTAGTGGTGCCGCTGAGGTCGCCGAGCCGTTGGCGGACAAGGAAGAGCTACTGATGCTGCTGCTCCAGAAGGGTGGCTGTGTACGTGGAGATGTAATATCGCGAGGTGAAGTTGACGAGGTGCTGGGCGACCCACCAAGAATCGACGACATGTTGGTTTGAAATGGAAATTCCCGTCGAGGCAATTTCACCCAGTTTACTAGTAGGCTGTAGGGAGAGGAGAGATCCAGGTTATCGATTATGTTGATCGATCAAGATTTAGATTTACTAGATTACATAATTTTATGAAATCCCAAAATCCCCACTCATCCATCGCTCCATGCGTAGTTCCTCACGCTTCTCACATGCGCGCGCGCTGCGTGAGGGTTGGTCAGTGCAGCACGCTCCCTCATCTGTCAATCTCGATCTACTTCACGGAATTCCTGTCAAAATTGAAGCACCCTGCTGGATCAGTCCACCCCGTGGGTGGGACACGGTGAACAACTGTGTTGAGTCAATTTTTGTCGTACGTCGTCCTTCCGACTTGCCCTCTCATGCTGTCATCGTTGTCGAACCAGACAGCAGCGGAGATACGGATGTTGTGACACCATCCTGGGATGGAAGCAGAGGTTGGAAAACGGCGATGGATCCAAACGACTGGGACAATGTTGGATATGGAACTTTTTATTGGGATGCACTAGCTGCTGCCGACATCATCCATCATGTGTTCCGACACCATTCAATTCTTCCCCCAGGAACAGAGCTTCGACGTTCTGGAGATCGAGTGCTCCAATTGTTTCTCACTGGAATTAAACCATCGGGATCACTGACACATCGTGATGACACGTCGTCAATACTGTATGTTGTCAGTGGCTCCAAAGTAGTCTGGTTGGCACCACCCGGTGTTGAGACAGTCATGAAAATTATCGTGGATGAATCCCGTTTTATTAATTACGATCCTGACGGAGACGCACAACGTAATCGATTAATTTGGAAGAAAGTCATTCTGTCAGCAGGTGACTCGCTGTTTCTACCCAAAGGTTGGTGGCATTATGTCAGATCTACTGCAGGTACAGTAGCACTGAGCTTGGTGTTGTCCCCGAGTCGAACAGTGTCGGAGAAGGTGAAACTGCCAGAGAAGATCATGGGAGATGAAGGGAGATCTGGAAGGCCGTTGAAACGAGCAAAAAGATCGCCACCGAGAACCATTCAGCAAGCCTCTCGAGATTGTGCTTCACTAAAAAGTGGTGGTAGCAGCAGTAGCAGCAGCAGCAGCAGCAGCAGTACATGTAGTAGCAAAATCGAGGTGGTGGTGGTGGTGGAGGAGGAGGAGGAGGAAGAAGAAGAAGACGTGAGTATGAGTAGTTGGACACGGCTTCTTTGGGTACATTTTGATGTTTGCAAGATATGCCAGCGATGGCCAGCAGCTGTATTGAAAAGTGGTGCAGTTGTGTACATCGGAAGTGGAGGTGGTGAGGTCACACATTTCTCTGTGATGGACACGTTTGTCGGAGATTCGGAAGACATTCGGAAGCAGACAGGTGGTCACAAGAGTGCGAAGTTGAACCATGCCATTCAAATGGCACAGCGTTGGCAAGACACAACAAAACAAAAACAGTTGATCGAGTGATCTAACACGACAATGTTTAAACGTGTACACATGTATATAGTAACCCACAAAAAAAAGGTATTACCCTAAGGTACATTAAATTTATATTTACATGTATTACCTTTAGTACCTACTATTTATTTGAAAAATATTCAGTATGCATACTACAATTTACGTAACTACATTATTTATATTATTTATTATTTATTTGTCTCCAGCATCACCTACCTTCTCCTCCCCCAGACCGGCATCAATTTCAGCAATCATTTCGGCCAAAGGTCGTTGATGCTGCATGGGCACGACTGCTTTTCCGGCCTCCGTCTTCGATAGGCCGGTACCACCAGAGAAATTCTCAGTCAGTGCTGCCAATTTGAGAAAGACTTCCTCCAGCGTGGATTCCGTGAAAGACCAACTCTCCATGCCAAGCTCACTTTTCGCACTGATCATTCTAGCGAAGACTTCCGAGAGCTTCACTTCGTTGCGATCAATTTCGTACTTGGAGCAACCCGCGATTGGTTCGTTCAACAAATTTGCAGTCGGAAACATACTCTTGATGAATGCGTGCACCTTTTCAAGCCCATCAGCGCCAGTAGATTCTGGAATCTTCACCATGCACGTGTAACCGCGACCAAATCGACGCTTCAGTTCATGCGTATAACCAATGCATTGAATCTCCCCATCCGCCATAATGCAAAGCCTTTCGCACAGGACTGCAACGACGAGCAAGAACAACAAAACAAGAACAACAAAACAAAACAAGAACAACAACACAAGAACAGAAAGGAAAAGGCAAAAGAACAGAGAGTGAGAGAGGTTGAGCGATGAAAAGGCAAGAACAACAAAACAAGAACAACAAAACAAGAACAACAACACAAGAACAACAACACAAGAATAGAAAGGAAAAGGCAAAAGAACAGAGAGTGAGAGAGGTTGAGCGATGAAAAGGCGTAGAATTGAATACAAACTGCAGCAACAAAACACGTACCGTCAGCTTCTTCCATGGAGTGAGTTGTGAGTAGCATGCTGCGGTCGCCCTGCTGCTTGGCGGTGGCGATCACGTCCCACAGCTGGTGCTTCGAAGCAGGATCTAAGCCTGTCGATGGCTCGTCCATGTACACCACACCAGGACCTCCCATCAGTGCGTTTGCCATCGACAACCGACGTTTCATCCCACCGCTAAAACCACCCGCTTTTCGATTCGCAAAACCAGTCAAATTCACCTTCTTCAACATCAGCGACACCATTCTCTGCAGCTTCTCACCGGAGAAACCTTTGAGTCTTCCGTAAAATTCCAGGTGCTCCTTCGCGTACAGATCTGGCCACAGCAGATCGTGCTGCGGGCACACTCCCATGTCGGCATAAATTTTATTGATATCGTCTTTGATGTGATATTTTCCTACGTACGCCGTCCCTGACGTTGGAGGGTAAAGGCCGGTCAGCATGTTAATTGCAGTTGTCTTCCCCGCTCCGTTGTGTCCTAATAAACCAAAGCACTCTCCACTACCCACGCCCATAGACACGCATCGCACTGCAACTTTGGGTTGTGCGCCGCCTTTACTTGGAAAAACTTTGTGAAGGTTAATGACGCGAATCTTTGGCGATGCGTCGTCGTCCACTGGCGCGGTAATCACACGCTGGTGTTCACGTTCGGCGTCCTTGGGACGGTACCAACCCTGCTGCTTCAACATGACTGGAAGCTTGTCATCCGAGGCTGGATTGAACACAGAGACGTTGATACTTTGCTGAGAAGTGTGGCATACTGACAGCAGTTTTTTCCAGTACTTGGGCAGGAGGCAAAAGTACCAGGGAGCGGTGCTTCCGTTGCCAGCGGAGGGCAGTACGAAGTTGCACCAAACTGTCATTCCAGTCAAGACAAACCATTGCGCGATCATGATTTGCATGCATTCGACAAGACTTCCATTTTGTATTTCTGTCCAGTTGTTCCACGTAATACCTCCTTCACCAACCAAGCCTTGAAACGCAAACAGGTACGCCCAGCGAAACATGACCCATGGTGGCACAATCATAAAGATCGCAAACTCCTCGCTCGTTGCACTGTAGTGGTGAATATATTATATATAGTCGTTAATGTACGGAAAGAAAGAAAACAAAAAAATGTCGCGTTAAACACAGTATCAAAAAAAAAAAATTGATAAAAAAAGAATAACAACTTCAATAACGTACCCGTTGATTGTTGAGAAAACGATGAGTTCCTGACCGCAGAAAACGAGGAGGAGAAAAATCAGAAAAGCCACAGCACTGGCAGTTTTTGTTGATTCGAGGCACATGCTCACAAGAAATGCAAACATGGTGCATACCATGGCCCACACAGTGACAAATAAGTAAATCAAAGAGAGATCATGAATTTTGAAGTACGAGATGTCCAATGCAATGCAGAAGATGTAAAGACATGTCTGTATCAGCAGGAATTTAAAAACTTCTAAAATGTACATTGTTATCCAGTAAACTGAGGATGTCAAACCCATCATCCTCATGATCATACGCAAACGGTGCTCCTTTTCGTACACGGGCACTTGCACGGCAGAGTAAAACGGAAGCCAGTAAAACCATAACATGAGTGCGCCAACAAAATACCCCACTAGATTGGTGAGGAATCCGTCCACGCCAAGACTCGGACAGCTCAGTTTTATCGTCCCCGTTTTATCGTTCAAAAACTCATCACGGTTGCACTCAAATTCATTGGGAAATTGTTGTGTTTTCACGGTGCCAATAAAGTGCGAACCACCGGTCAGATTCTGCACAAACATGTTGTTCGCCATTTTCAGCAGATGATTCCAATGCCCGACATCGGGCTGTGTGAGAGGAAAAGGATCAGAGCCAGAACCTGACAAATTCCAGTAAACGGAATAATTGTTCACACCTGTCTTCAGAGACAATTCTTGAAAGTTAAACGCTGCGATGTCAGCTTCGTAAAAGTGACGCTTATAACCGACATGGTAAACATCCAAACTCTGCATGTAGTTCGTGAAAATTTCGCGCGACATGTCTTGTCTCTTGTTGGTCTCGTACATATCTTTTTCCAAAGAATTCGACTGGACCATCGTCAAATTTCGAATCGCGTCAATGTTTTGCACATATTTACATATTTGACGAATTTTCAGGGGGGAGGATGTCGTGATGCCCGTGTTGTTTGCTAGTGTTCTATCGATGGCATCTTCGATAGGCAGCATGTCCGTTTCTCTCTTAAATTTTTTGTTACAAACACTTGTTGTGAGAGGGCTCGACTGATCTTTCACCTCTCTTCTGGCCCAAGATGGGCACGCTTGGCCCGTAGAAGCCAGGATGGCGGCATCTATCACACTTGGTGGAATATAGAACACCTCGACAATTGGAAAACTCCAATCAACGTTGGGCGAAGTTTGATAAGACACTTGAACGTAAAAATGATCACTCAACGCAGTGGAGCAGAGAGACTGCCATTTTTTCATTCCAGACAATAAGCCAAGAAGCGGGTTCACTTGATCGACAATGTCATTGATGGATATTTTGTCATCTCCTTTGTCGTCCATTAGCAAGTACATGTACTCGCTGAAAGATCGGTCTTCGACGAAGGAGGAAGTGAAGTGACCGAGGAATCCTTTTCGCACTTCAGTTTTAACAACGTCATCAACACTGTTGATAAAGTTGAACGAGCCTGTCGTGGCGGCAGGGTCATTCGCGTCATTGGTCACAAACCACCGAGACACCTGTTCGACCCAGTCTGAGTAGCACTCACCACCTACTTGATTAATTTTTTCCATCAATTCTTTCGAAGAGTTCAATGGTTTCCATTGGTTCGCATTAGCCAAACGACGTCGGCTTGAATCTGTGACAAATGAATTTGAATTGTCTGCGGTCAGGTCCTCGACTTCTGGGTCGTTTACGTTGTTCTTGACCTGAAGCCGACGCCATCCTTCAAATTTGGAGTCCTTCAAATCCGGTTTGCACGTTCCAAATATATCGTCATTGATTTCACCATCCCAGAGCAGACCGAACCCCACAGAGCGTGTGAGCGTCAAGTTGGAGCACTGCTCCTGACAAATCTCGGGGTCGGAGTCGAATCCATAATCGAAAGAAAGACGAAGCCGTTCGGCTGGATCATCTGTCGATTGTCCGCTGCCTTCTCTTACGACGTCATCATCATCATCACCATCACCACCATAATTGCAGACGCTTTCACAATCAAACAGCCAATCTACGGTTCGATCACAATACTTTGAAGTTAACGCGTATTCAAAGTTATCATGCCAGGATTTCAGTTCCGGGGTCGTTTGGTAAGACACCACGCCAACCTCCGCATCTAAGCTGTGTGGAGCTGAATAACGCAAATTGTCCCAAGTCAGTTTCTCTAAATGATTGTAGCACTCAGTGCCATTTGTCAACGACGTCTTGCCATCTTCCGCGTAAGTGCCGCCAGTGTCGGAGCCACAATTCATATCACTAAACCATGTATACCAAGGAGTTCCATACCAAACCTGCGAGGCCGATGGGGGCCGTGGCAATTCCAAGAGCTGTTCGATGCAAGACAGGTTGTATCCTTTTGCCTGGCAGTCCTCTTTGTTATAAATTCCTTTGCCACACATAGGTGGGTAGCGGAATGTGTCAAACAAAAGGACATCGATCAACGCAATGATCGCAACCATTGAAATCGGGAAGAGAATAAGAGCAGCGAGCTCACATTTTTTACGACACTGTAGCTGTCTTGTCTTGATGGTCAAAGCGACGCATGTGCTCTTAAAAGTTTTGGTACCTTTCCCAAAGTCTTCTTCCGCTGTCGTCTGGTCTCCAACGTTGATTTTTGTTTTAGGAACTCGAACCGTCATGTTGGATCCAGGGACTGGTTCCTCTCCGAGAACGATTGTGTGGCTACCACCGCCGTCAGGGAGTGGCATTTCAATCTGCATCCCTGGTTCGGCACCTTCTGGAACTTGGTATTGCAGCGTGACAAAATCTGAAGAATCCATTAGATCGCGCTTTGATAGTTCTAAAAAGACCTCCTCCATTGTTGCCAAACCAACAGAGAAATCGTCGATCCCAAGGGCTTTTTTTTTGAATTCAAGAGCGGAAAAGAAAGGTATCAACTTGGGATCGTCATCCACCAAAGGCACTTTGAAAAAAATGGCCTTTTCTAATCTTTTGATGACTTCAATACCTTCAAGTTGTTCGGAAAAGAACTGAATTGCAGCATCAGCACTCTGTGAATCCTTTAAAAATGCCGTCATACGGAAACCTACTGCAAACTTACGTTTCAATTCGAGAGGACTTCCGAGCGCTTGAATTTTTCCATGGCTCATTATCTAAGACAAGCAAAATAGTAGATTTAGAAAATACAGGAAAAAGAATTAAGAGAGAAAAGAGTCAGCAAAGCAAGAGCCAGCGTTAGAAGTCAACAAGCAAAAGGAAAAAAAAAAAACAAAGCCCTGCACGAAGTCACAAGCATGTTGTTTACGCACCGCAATTCGATCTCCCAAAATGTCGGCCTCCTCCATCGAGTGCGTGGTCAGAAAGATAACGCGTCCCTTCTTCGCAAGCATGATCATGTCCCACACGTCACGACGCGTGACAGGATCCATCCCAGTTGTCGGTTCATCCAAGTACACGATGCGCGGGTCACCGATGAGAGCAATCGCAATGCTGAGACGACGCTGCATACCTCCCGAATACGCGCTGGAGATGACATTTTGACACGCAATTAAATTCACCTGCTGCAGGCGCTCGACAACCTCGGCACCAACATCAATGATGGCATCGGCATAAATGGAATTTTTAATATTAGCAAAGAGCTCGAGGTGCTCTCTCCCCGTCAATTCTGCGTACAGCACGTCATGCTGAGGACAGTAGCCCATGATCTGATGCACGGCCGTCATATCGTGCGATATGGAGTGACCAAACACCCGAGCGTCGCCTTCGCTGTGCAACATGTTGCCGACAAGCATATTGATCGTTGTGGTCTTCCCTGCACCGTTGTGGCCGAGCAGAGTAAACAGCTGGTTGTTATCAATGCCGTAAGCGATTCCGTCGACAGCTCTCAATTTGCCGCCGTGAAATATTTTCGTGAGACCTAAAAGCTCTACCGCAACATTTCTGTCACCCCACTCATTATTTTTCACGCTCTCTGCCTCGCGCACCACTTCGTTATCGTCGCTGTCCTTTTTGAACTTTCCAAGGTCAATATTATCACGGTGAACATGAGCGCCAGTCGCCGCTCCCCGCTTAATAAATTGAGTGACGCAGCAGCAGACGGAGCTTCGTTTTCCGTACGAGTTGGGCATGATCTTTTCCAAGTAGATGGCCAAAATCGAATGAATGAAGAACGAAATCACAAGCCACTCCATGGAATTTTCAAGCGTCCATTTTGGTTCAAACACTTCGCCTGCAGCGCTTATGTAGAGCGGCAGAATATTTGTCGTGCGCCGCTCCTCCCATCTCATTCCCACTGCAGTCTGCCCACTACCCTCGCGGATGATCCTCCCCCAAATGATCAAAAAATGTACCACTGGACCAACAAAGGGCACAGCACTGATCATGGGTTGAACTGCTGTGACGACCGGATCACCACTTCCAAACAACAGCGCGGATCCTAGGGGACCCATAAAAAAGTAGAACAACGTGAGAGACAGGCCGTAGCTGGAAGCGTTACTGGCACTGCGAACGATCGATGACATGAGCAGCGCCATACCAGTGAAACTTAGCAGTCCGAGCCAAAAGCAAAAGAATATCAACGCATAATCAGTAAGCAGAAACTGCTGAAAGCCAAACATTGCGGCCATGCCGGTCAGAAACAATGTCATAACGGTGTTGGTAATCAAATGCGAGAAGACCCAGGACAACCAGTAGGCAGAATCAGTCATACCCATGTGTCTGAGCATCGTCGGAAGTTTACGTTCTTTTTCGTCGATCATCGTCCACGCTTGAATGACAAACACGTAGCAAATTGCGAGAAGAAAGAGCCCAGAGCCGTAATTTTCCATAACATCTTCTATGTTGGTACTTTCTTGGTGTGGCATTTCGCGCACTGACGCCGTGAATCTTGAATTGTTCCTAATGATGGTGTTGGAAGCATAGAGTCGAGTGAACGCAGAGTCGACGGCGTTTTGCAAAGCTGCGGTTTCGTTTTGGGCTGAAATGCAACCAAACCAGCCTTCGACGCAGTTCCAAGTGCTGTTGTACATGAGCGTGTACGAAATCTCTCCAGAGTCTGGCAGAGCCCATCCAATTGCACCTCCAACGAGCACACCGTTTCGCGTCACGTTCTTATGTTTCAGCAACCAATCCGCAAGTCCCGTGCCAAAGAAAGTTTCAGACTCGACGTAAGTGAACCCACCGACTTGATTGTAGCCAGGAAACCCAAGCACGTCCGCAATATGTCCACCAAGCACCAAATCTTTCTCCCTCGTCTCATTGGCACCCGCCACAACGAACGAGAAGCAGCCTTTGTGGTCAGGTTCATTGGGAAACAGCACGTCGTCCGAAACTGAGAAAGACGGGTCGCACTGGACAAGCTTGAGCGGACGATCGATCGGATTCGTGACGTCCATGAGAGAGGGAAAACCCTTGCGCTGGACATCTTCCTTGCCAATTTTAATCACAAGAAGCAGCAGGATGAAAGCAAATCCCACCCCAACCTGGGACAAGGTTGCGGCCATGTTGCGCTGTTGAAGCAGCAAATTCTTTCGCATGAGGAGGGGTATTTGACGACAGCAGACAACTCCAAAGCTGGCCTTTTTGCGGTGGCTAAGGTCGTCGCTCGAGGCACCGGGCATGTACTTTAGATCGGGTTCCTCTGAAGAAGAGAGTGACTTGTTTGTGTTGGGCATTTCCACGGTTGCCATGGGTACCGACTACCGGTACGAGGAGGCGACTGTTTTTATAACAGAAATTTTTTTATTTCCG
>Ga0307994_1002074_pt1 | contig 11450 bp, 6 predicted proteins | sample EllFjometagen261_FD_203171 | JGI IMG/M metagenome (GOLD analysis project Ga0307994, IMG submission 203171) | Marine microbial communities from Ellis Fjord, Antarctic Ocean - #261 | ecosystem: Environmental > Aquatic > Marine > Unclassified | place: Southern Ocean | collected 2014-11-02
GAAGTTATTCTGCTGGTGGTGATGAGGGATATACACCAAATGGACCACAAACGGATCCACTTGGTTTCCAACCACCTGGTGGTGATTTCATCAGTGGATTCCAAGGACAACCAATTGGACTGGATCAGTTTCAACCAAGAGGGGAGGGTGCCATGCAGTTCAGCGCAAATGGTGGAAGGAGGACGACGGGCAGCAGTCGAGGAGGTTTTGGTGGTGGTACAATGAGTGGTGGGAGTACTCCTGGTGGTGATGACTTTTCAGTGACAGGTATCGGGCAGAGAACGGGTGGTTTGGCTTGAGAAAAGATTTGATTGATGGTGACGAGCGAGTGAGTGCGAACAAGAGTCGGTATTTTGTGTGCACACCAACAACCAACAACACACAAAAATACGAAGGTAGTATCTTCTCACTTTATTGCATCCTGCATCTGGGGTACATTTTAAATACATGTGTGTACAACAAACCCTTCATTTTATTTCAACTCACTTTGTATCTTCAAAAGTACATATGTACCTTGTCGCCTTGTCGGGAGAAAAGGAAAAAAAAAAATTCATTTTGGTATTTTTGTATTTTTTTTAAAAATTTTTTATTTTTTAAATAATGCGTCGTTTCAACGTGACCACATACATTCATTTTTGTTGTGGAATATATTATTATATTCTTTTTCGAAGACAACTGTGCAACACATGCACAGTATTTAAAGAAGGTAACCATCACTCTGCTCGGCTAAAATTTTAGCAGAAGCTTTTGCATCAAAAAATAATTCGTCAATTTCTTCCACGTCATCCGCATTAATGACTTCACGTCCTTGTGTTACAGCAAGAATGTGTGCTGGTGTTAACATTTGATTTGCGTATCGAAGTGTTGTTCTTGTACCTATTTCACCTAAATTAGCTAATGCTTCCTCCTCCAATTTAATACTCTCAGTTGCAGCACGAATGGAAAGAATTTGAATCATCTCATCCACTGAGTATGGCATGGTGCGAATAATCAGCATACGATCCAACAAATCAACAGGAACACCATGGGGTGATAAAATTTCTGTTCCTCTCACTGTACAAATACCACGATTTGTTGCGAAAATAACAATGGGTGCAAGAGTTGATTCCAATGCACGATTTAAATAAGTAAAACATTCAATGTCAAGCATGTGAACCTCATCAATAAAAAGAACACCCGGAACAAGCTCAGCTACACCCTGATCAATGTATCCATTCACAACTTTATTAATCTCTCCACGAAGCTTCTCCGTAATTTCTGTTTTCTTTTGTTTCATCATTGATCCCATCATCGACATAATGTCTTGTCCACCTTGTGGTTTTGCGTTGGCGACATCCAAATCATGAAGTGTCACATCTTGGACGACCTCCTTCTTCTTGTGCACCTCACCCTTGGGAACAGGAACATACTCCTCCGCCTCGAGATCAAACTCAGTGGCGTACGTATCAGAGCGACCCACACGTTTCACGGCACCATTATTTGCCTCAATGTAAATGACGTCACCGACAGATACTTTTTCTTTCGTTAGACCTTCGTAAATTGTTGGATCTAACTTGAGCGTCTTTGTACCCTTCGTCGTCTTTAAACCAATGATCACATGCGAGACAGACTTGCCGTAGCCACCCGTGGTCGACTCGGTCTCCACTGGACGGAGCTCAGTCACTTCACCCTCGTAGACTTCTTTGTTCTCTTTAATACGCAATCCGATGGCACGACGAAAGTGCTCCATTAAAATTTCTGTTTTTTTCACTTCAGTCGAGTACACTTCTGAACCAACCATGGGGCAGAAGGGAACTTTGGAACCAAGCTCTTGCGCAATGCCGAGAGCCAGAGCCTGAATGGTATGAAGAGAGAGAGAAAGAAAGAGGTAAGAAAAAGATGATGTGAGAAAGTGAACAGGAAAAGTTGGGGGAAGGGGGGAATTCAATTTGGAAAAAAAAGAAAACGTTCAGTCACGCAATTTGAATAGAAGAGTGAGAGAGAGAGAGAGAGAGAGAGAGAGAGAGAGAGGGAGAGAGAGAGAAAGGGAGAGGAAACTGCATCATCAGCAGAGGACACAAAAGAGAACAAACATCAAACACGCACAGTTTTTCCTGTTCCTGGTGCACCAGCAAGGAGCAGAGCGCGACCTGCCATCTTTTTGGACCTGATGAGCTCGACGACGATGGATGCTGCCTCACGTGCACGCTCCTGACCAACAAGACCAGCTGCGACGGGAATAGCGATACCAGTATCAGCATCAACACCCAAACCCTTGATATGAGTGTGGGACGCGATGCGCTGGGTCTTTGTGGTGGAGCGTACTTCTTCAATTTTCATGATGGCCAGACGGGTGGTGGAATGTCAGGGTTTGAGAGAATTTAAATACTTTTCAAAATTGAATTGAAGGGCAGAGAAAATGAGGATCTGAGCTTTTGACAAGATTCAACAAGCAACTTACGAGGGTATATTTTACACACACTATTCTTCACATTATTTCTTCCTACAGCTTTACCAATGCATCCATATGTTTCTCCAACGCTGTCTTGGGTTTTTTGACGACATGTTTTTCCAACGCCACAGAAGCATAGTGATGGCCGTGGTGGTGAATCCCGGTCACATGTTTTTTGTGATGAACACTACCGTGGGCGCTAACGCCTTCATGGTGACCACCACTATGGTGACCACCACCATGATGTCCATTACCATGATGCCCACCACCATGATGCCCACCACCATGATGCCCACCACCATGATGTCCACCACCATGATGCTTGCCTGCCAACATTCCAAACAAACTCTTTGCCCACGCATTCGGACCGTCCTGCTCCTCTTCAATCAAACTTTGTGTTCCATGCCACTCAATCGGAATATCACGAATGTTCCGAACAAGACGCTCGTCCTTCACATGCTTTCGTCCTCTCGTCTCTGCGCGTGCTTTCATGAGGCGCTTGTAGCTTGCCTCTCTCGCGTGATTGGCAGCTTTTCGTGAAAATAAATGTCCTCGACCACCATTGCCAGACAAAATATCAGTACTCTTCTTTCTTCTTGAGGGTGGTTGGGGTACAACGCCATCTTTCTCAACTTCACCACCTTGCTCGGTAGCACTAATCGTCATCTTGTAGTGCTCCATTCTTGTTCGATCGGTCATATGATTGATCGAGCTCCTCCGACCACGATGTCTCCTTGGAGTCATCTCGGCGGCCATCTCTTTCTCCAATGCCTTGAACGTCTCCTGGTCGTCGTCATCGTCATCATCATCCGAGCTACTGTCGCTCTTCTCCTGACGCGTACCGTCACCACCACCACCACCACCACCACCACCACCACCACCACTACCAGCACCAGCACCAGCTCCTCCCCCTGCCTCTCCTCCACCTCCTCCTCCGACACCAACATCCTCCAGCGCTTGCGCCTTCTCCTTCGCTGCCGTCTCAACCTCTTGCATCATGTTATACATCGAGAGCGATCTTGGTGCCACAGATAGATCACCCTCGGGAAGTCGATGTTTATTGTACTCGGTGTCAACAGTCCACCAATCTTTTTTGAGCACGGTGGAAGTGGCTTGGGACAAAAAGGGATACAACACTTTGAATGGATGGTACTGCCGTGCCTCCTTGTAGATTCTCCCAATGCACGACGTCAGCTTCCTGTCGAGACGCCACACCGCCTTGTTCCGCACCGTGCGCTTTCGGTGGAGAAGAAAGTGGTGGTAGTTGAGCTCCAAGCCTGGCAGCTTGACTTCCTTTGGTGCCTCGCGTGCGTCCAACATGCCGTCATGTCCGAATATGGCATTGGCCTTCGGATCGACGCGCACGATTGTAATGGCGCTCACCAACTTCTCCGCGTCGTCGTCGACACGGACCCACACTTGGCCGATGGTGGGTTCCTCTTCCGTGTCCTCCGCCACGTGTTGTGGACTTTCTTCTCCTTCTCCTTCTCCTTCTCTTCCACCTCTTCCTCCTCCATCTCTTCCTCCTCCACCTCCACCTCCACCTCCGGCTGCTCCGTCTTTTACCGCAGCAGTCGTTCCCACCACCTCGGAGGTGTTCCCCACACTCAAAATCCCGTTGACCTGCGACATGTCCACTAGCTGCTGCATGGTACCTCTCCTTCCTCTCCTCGCTTTGCTAACTACTACCTGCCCCTTCCCGGTGTGCTGCCCACGCTGTTGCCCACGCTGTTGCCCACGCTGTTGCTTACCACCGTGTAGACGTCGATCACGATGCTTTCTCGCCGCTGCATTCCTTCTTCTGTTCCTTCGTCCACCTCTCGCCTGATGATGCCTTCGCTGCATGGGTGATACACTACCCTCGGCCGCAGCACCATCACCATCTCCACCACCCGCTCCTACTGCCACCATGTTCCTGCCTCCGTTGATCCAAGTCGTTCTCACATGAATGTTCCAAGGATTCAGTTGACCAAAGACACCTACTGGAAGACCCGACAGCGTCCACATGGCGGCAGTGCCATCCAACGAGGCGGTGAGGAGGAACGTTTCCGCCGCGTGCGTGTGCTCCAAGTGGGTGACGCTCGTAATTCGCTCGTCGTGGGCACGGAACGACGCGAACGGGTTCAACCAGCTGCTCTCCCTCATTGACGATGTCGCCGCTGTTGTCCAAACATGGACGTGACCAACAGAGTCACCCGCAATGACAAACTCACCACGAGCATCGCACGTCAGCTGAGAGAGGAGAGTCACCTCGTCGTCAAGCGGAAACGGTCCATCGCAATCCTCCAACAGGACCCCGTGGTCAACATTGAAGATGGCAATTTGTCCGTGAGACCGACCCACCGCCAGCAGACTTATGCTGTCGCCAAGCCAGCACATGGCCTCTACCGGATGCTCAAATCTGTAGCGAAATCTCGCCGCGCCCGAGTGCACATGCCAACCAATTATCAGACCACCGTAACCACCCGTCACAATGGTTTCCGGTGGACAAAAGCACAGCGAGGTCACATCGTCCGAGTGGTGGTACGACGCCTGCAAGGATGCATCGCTCTCTGGAATTCTTTTGCTGCACGGCTTGATATGATCACCTCCGTCGCTTTGAACAATTTCGCTGCTCGCTTCTCCTTCCGTCCAGATGTGAATCCTTCGATCCCACCCCGTCGACATAATAAGTGGTATCTTCGTCGTCTTGGACGAGAAGCGACGTCCCGTGCTTGGTGGTGAAGCAAGCGTGTAAATGATGCGCGAGATCTCTTCCGAGCTGTCAACGCTCCCACCGCTCCCACCACTTTGATCCTTCTCCTCCTTTGTCATTTTCGTCGTCTTCCTCCCACCCTTTCTGTTTGAATCATGCGTTGGCAACTTTGCCTTTTGTTTCATTCTCATTCTTTTCCGTGTGCGACTCCTCCGATGCTCGGCACGCATCTCTGCGTTCCCCATCCCCTCCATGGCGACGTGCACCTCCGGATCACCACTTTCACCGCCCCTACCCATTGCGCGAGACGTCACCTTTCCCATCACGTCCAACAGCTTCCCGTTACTGAAGTTATAAATTCTCACGGCGTCACCAACGTGACTCCCAACAAGAAGACGACGCTCGTACTGATCAAAAGCGATCGACGTCACGTGCATGGGAGATCGTTCCTCGTCTTGTTTGGTCTCGTTGCCGTCTCCATCACCGCTACTAGACGGCGCTTTCCGCACTTGGACACCACCGCCGTCACCGTCGTACGCCGTGAACCAAAAGACGCGACTTCCCGTCTCAGCGTCCCACACTACGATTCTTCCACCGTGACTCGCAGTGACGACTTGACGAAACTCGTTGTTGTACAAAATTTGTGACAGGGGTGGCCGCTCCTTTTCCTCCGTCCCGTTGTCTACAAAGTCCTGCTGCTCGTCGTCATTCGATGAGTTCCACAGCGCCAGCGTGTACGATCCAGTCAGCAGCTTCTCTGAGTCATCGTCATACAAAATATTCTTGATCGCGTCCATCGTTCCGTGCACTCCCATGATGCTCGGCTGCTGCGTTCTTCGAATGTTTTGCACACACGTCAACGTCCGGACGTCCCAGATTCGAATCCCCGAGTCCGAGTCTAAACTGACCAGCATGGACTTGCCTGTCACCGCGCGGACTTGAATCACGGGTGCCTTGTGCCCCTTCAGCTCCGTGTGCGTGTTTGAGTACGGTGCCCACACTTTAATGGCGCGCTCCTGTCCGCAGCTTGCGACCAGTCTCGCAGCAGCGCACCAAGCAAACGATCGGACAACTTTTTGATGTCCACGGAACGTGTACTTGACAAGTGTTCGCGTGTACCCAGACGTCTTCTTGCCTGCGTCGTCCAGCTGAGTCAACTTGAGTGTCGTGTCCAGTGACGAAGTCAGCAGACATCCCAGCTCCTCGATGAACATCATTTGCGTCACGTGATCGTCGTGGAGCTCGGTGATGTGACGAGCTTCGACGTAGTCCTCGTAGTTTAGATGCGCTGGAACTTTGAGAGGATCCAAATAGACATGCCCAGCTTTACGAGCATTCCTTGCATCTAAAAAAATGAAGTATGAGACACAGCCGTCGTCGCAGCCGATAAACAGCCACTCGTTGTCTGTGTTCGGCTCATGACGGTAGTGCATGCACACGGGAGATGCGTTCTTGTTGTGGTGGCGTAACATTTGTGGTGGTACGACTCCTACTGTTCTAGATTGGAGCATCTTCCTCCGATCTTTAAACACCTCATACATGTGAAGTCGTGTCGTACTGGAAACGACAAGACGATTTGTGTGCGTCATGTGGACAGCATCAAGGATCCAATCGAGATTTGTGGCCAGCGTGTTGTGGTACTCCAGCGTATCGGACTCCCACGTGTAGATGCATCCGTCCGTGCTCCCTGTCAAATATAAATCACCTCGAGTATCCGCTGCGTCCTTTGGTGCCGGTGGTCCTCCAACACCACGGCTACTTCTCGCTTCTCCCGTGGGAGGCGGATGATCGTGTGCCTCTGGATGCCCGTCAACCTTGATCATAACGGTTATGTGGCTGTTGTGATGGTGCTTGTTGTGCTTTGGTGGGAGATGGTGACCAAGAGAAAATATTTTTTGATTCTTGTCGTTGCCGCTCTCGGTATTATTTTCAGCGTTGCTCAAAAATAAAAATGAGACAAACTCATCCCAACTGACTGTGCCATCAGAATTGGCATCAATCTTCATGAACAAGTGCGAGAGTGCTTCTGCAGAGATGCCAGCAGAGTGCTCTGGTTTGAGAACAGCACGCAGATGTCGAACAAATTCTTTTGCATTCAACTCACCTTCGTTGTCGACATATATTTTGCGCAACTGTGACAACTCTTTGAGCTGGAAATACTCCGACCACGACGCAGACATGATATGTGGCGGGCAGGTGAGATGACACTCAGCGGAGGATGGATTTCTGCAAGCAGATCTTCATGGTGGTGAGTGGTGTGGAAGTGGTGTGGAAGTGGCACTCGATGAGGAGCAGTTGAAGATGTGTTGAAACTGCCTTGTAATGCTTCATTTGCCTTGGCCTTGCTTCGCTTCGGCGCTTCGCTTCGCTTCGTTGCTTGCTGGAAAGGAAAGCTGTGCAACTGTGTAACCTTTTTTCTGTAACTACCTTCAACTGTCAATGACTCCTCGTGGTGCATGAGCATGGAAACAAAGGGGACGGAAGACGAGCTGTCGGCAGTCGTCGAGACTCGCTTGGAGCGTATTAACAAGGAACAAGCTTCTCTCCGAAATGCTGTGTTTCACAGGCTGGCACAAAGAGAGGCAGCTTTAAACAAGTTTGCACAGACGCAGAGCCGTTCCAGAGGCTTCACGTCACAGCGGGAAGAAGGTGGAGCAATCAACACTGCACTACTCACACCTACTGACTCCAAAACTTCGTTGGACTCTGCTACTACTGGTAGTGACAACTACAGTCACCAACAACATGGTGTGACTCTTGAAGGAGGAGGTCGAGGCGTCAACCGTCATCGTCTTCTCTCCAGCAGCAGCGTTGGTCAAAAAGAGGAGGAGGAGGCTGCACTACCACCAGGACCATGGAAGGCATCGCAACATTCAAACATCCAGCTTGAGCGTGTAAAAGCTATTCGAATGGCTGAAGAGACCAAGTTGCGAATGCTGCATCCTCAAATGATGCGAGATCAAAAAAAGGAGGAGACGAGGAAAGCAAAACAAAGAAAGATTGCACTCCAAAAAAAAAGCGAATTCGTTCGTGACGTCGTTCTCCAAAGCGAAAAGGAACGAAAAAAAAGAAACGAGGAGAACAGGAGAGAGGCCGTGCAGGCACAGGAGCGAGTATTGCGACATGTGCAGAAGATGAACAGCGCGCACCAAAGCTACACGGAGAAAAGAAAGACAGCGCTTCGTCGAAAAAAGTATCAAAGGAGGAGGAGAGAGATGCGAGCTCACACGTTTCGTGAGAAAAATTTGAAACAGAGAGAGAAAAAATCGGAGGAGCTGTACGGTCGAATGGAACGAACAATGGAGGCAGTGCAGCAGAGGCTCCTGGAGAAAAGGAGAGTGGAGGAAAATCAGACGAAGCAGCGAGATGGAGAGCATCGTGCAAGAGTCGAGCAGCATCTGAAAATGACGCAAGAGGGACACGAGGCAGCACTGAGAGAGAGAGAAGAGCAGAGAGCAATGCTGTTGGTTTCACAGGAGGACACGAGGCAGCAAGAGTTGGTACTTGTCGCCAACAGGAAGTTAGAGAGACGACTAGAAGCAGAGCGAAGGAGGCGAGAGCAAGAGCACTTGTACCTGCGTCGAAAGAAGAAAATGCAGGCACACACGGATCAGCGTCTTTGGGCAATTGAAGTGGAACAAGAAAGAAAAAAATATTTAGCAGAGACTTTGCATGATCAACTACGTGCACCCAGTGCAGAATTTCGTACAATGGCGTCCAAGCTGTTGGACAACATTGGTGATATTCGTGACGTGGAGGAGCTGAAGAAAGTCAAGTTGCTGCTCGAGACACAGTTCCAAGAAATATCAGAACAGCAGCGAGTGGAGAGTTGGGACGTATATACAGCTGCGACAGATCCGCGCGGCTCACCACGTCCAGGTACTTCATCGCGTCCAAGTACATCGCGACGCGGTTCACCGTTTGGATCATCGTTTGTTGGCTCCTCACCGAGTCGTCCTTCAACGACCAAGTCGTCTCGTTATCGTCGCTCACCCTCGAGATCTTCACGAACACCTACAAGACCTAGCTCTTCCTCGGCAGGATCTAGACCAACAGTGGCTGGGTCTTCCTCTCCCGGCAGACGCCATCGTTCCGTGCGTCCGCAAACTGCCTCGTTCTCGCCTCGAAAGATGCTCGGATCCTCCCGACGTTGCAAAATATGTTCTTTGTGTCGTGGAAATTTTGGGGAGCTGCCTCATCGCGTGCTGAGAAAAGCAGTGCTCGATGCGCGCGCTTCGATTGGTGTACCACAACACAACCAGCAGCGATGGAGGACTGCCGTGTACTACGACCTGGTATCTGTGTGTGTCATGTGCAAGCAATTTGTTTCATCAGATTACGATGGTCTTTCAAGATATTTAACAAACGTTCCGATTGGTCCAGTACGGAAGACAACGGAGGAGGTGGAAAAAGATGACGAGTTGAGAATGATTCAATTGATACGAAAAAAAGAACAAGAGAAAGAGCAGTACCGAGGAGGAAGTGGTGATGGAGGAGGTAGTGGTGGTGGCGGTGGTGGTGAAGACGGCACAGGAGAGAGCAGCAGTAGGGCCACGCAAGACGGGACCAGCAAGAATAGTAATAGTAAAGAGAAAGCGGAGAATGTGGTCGTGATTACAGTCCGAGTCGGCTGAAAAAAAGGAGAGATAACAGAGGGTACCTTTGAGATAAATACAAGGAAAGAAACAAATTGCTCGTTTGTTGCTAGTACGTTCTTCTTTTTTTCTTCCTTCGGTAGCTTAAGGTATCCTTAGATTGTGGTATTTGCTCGTCCATCCTCCGTCCCATCCTCCGTCCCATCCTTCGTCCCATCCTCCGTCCCATCCTCCATCTTTTTTGTTTTTGCTGTGTTTTTTAAGCGATAACTCTTTAGCTGCAGCAGTTGCACGCCGGAACAAAATGCATACTCATCAACATGCCAACACCAATAATGCCAAGAATAAACGGTGTCATGAAACCCCACACGGGCCAGGTTGCCATCAAGAGTGAAAAACTTCCCGCGACGATTGCACCTGTTGCTAAAGGTATTACGCGAGGACAGTACACGTTCCATTCCAAATCTATTCCTCTGTATGGCAAATGCATTAAATACAACAGACAAGAAAAATCAACACCCCAACACAAGCACGACAAGTTGAACCACGTCCTGTTCACGCGGTCGCTTGAGAGCAGCACCATGAAGAAGTCGGAAAAGTAAATGACGGCGATCATTGCTGCCGTCCAAAGAACCGCCCAAATCTTTGTTTGAATAGATTCCATGAGCTCCTTTTTTTTTGCTTCTCGACCCAGTCGCTTTTGGTTGCGTCGGCGTCGATCTGTCATGTTCACATCGCTTGATTGTGTGCTGCTGTCATCTTGCTCGTCTTGCGCAACACGCTGGTACCCTCCACGTCTTGGTTGTGGGACAGATTTGTCATAGGACATTTTTTCTTGCTCTGGATGATGGTTTTTGTTAACTGGTTGGTAAGTTTTGTAAGTTGGAGCATCAAAAAACAAAGATTTTTGATTTTTAAAAAAAGGAGCTCTCAAAACACCGGTGAAAACAAAACAAAATCAGACTCAAATTTTTGTTTTGTTTTGGCAATTAAATGTTCAGAACTTGAGAACAGTAAAATACAATACACCCGGGTGCACACAAATACTAGAAAGCAAAGTTGATTTGATATTCGACAACTAAAGTAGTGTACGTACGAGCCGTACTGTATGTGAAACTTTTTTATTGAGAAATAGATTTTTTTCGGTATAATTTATTTTGTAACTAACTCAGATCGTGTCAAGCGTTCCGAGATAACAAATATGCATAATTACAGTTTTCATGTTCCCCCTCTTCCTTCCCAATGTCCAAAAGCGCACGTGTATGTGCAACGGCTTCATCCTAATATGTGCAATCTTGCCGTGTGTGCGCCTCGTATCTGCTTCTGTATTCTTTTCTTTCTTTAATTGTGTGGTATAATATGTTGTGCTTGTGTGTTCAATGCTTGTGTTCAATTCTTTTCTTTTCTTCATTCTTTTTTTTTTTTTGAATAATTTTTTTCCTTGGTTAATGTGACTTGCTGTTCTTTGTTGTTTATTGCGCAACAACAGCGCTTGTGTTCAATGTTTCATTGGTTTTTGGTCCGTAGTGTTCTCCTTCCTTCCTTCCTTCCTTCCTTCTTTCCTTCCTCTCTCTCTGTGTACTAATGTGAGTTTTCAAAAAATAAAAAAAAAAAATGAAGGAATTGTTCTTCCCATCTCATTTTTTTTTCTTTCTTCCTTTTACAAGTTCAAAACAGGGAGCGGCGGCATTTCGACATGCGTGGCTGGTGTCTCAAAGTTCCATTGGAG
>Ga0307994_1002078_pt1 | contig 11440 bp, 12 predicted proteins | sample EllFjometagen261_FD_203171 | JGI IMG/M metagenome (GOLD analysis project Ga0307994, IMG submission 203171) | Marine microbial communities from Ellis Fjord, Antarctic Ocean - #261 | ecosystem: Environmental > Aquatic > Marine > Unclassified | place: Southern Ocean | collected 2014-11-02
CAACGTATTGCCCGCGGGTTCACCGAGACTGCGGTTTTCTATGCCGCGATCGACTTGGACATCTTCACCCATGTCAGCCAGGGTGCCAACACGATCGACGCCGTCGCCTCGGCTGCCAACATCAGCGCACTGAACGCCGAACGCACCGTCGTTGTCCTGCTGGCCATGGGTCTGATCGAGAAAGACGCCGATGGCCGGCTGCGCAACGCGCCTGACTGCGAGAAGTTCATGGTCAGCACAAGCGAGCGGTTCGCAGGGCCATGGATGACCTTCACTCGTAGCGAGGTTCCCCAGTGGTTTGACCTGACCGCCACGCTCAGTGATCTGACTCCTCCTGCAGAACTCGGCATGTACGACGACATGACCGTGGAACGGGCACGTAAATACCATTCGGCTACCTACAGCATTGGTATGGGCGCCGGCCGCCGCTTCGCCCGCCATGTTGACATGTCTGCTCGGACTCGCCTGCTTGACCTTGGTGGCGGGTCCGGCGCGTATTCGATCCAAGCAGTCAAGGCCAACGATGGCCTGCAGGCCATCGTGCTCGATCTTCCCGCCGTGACTGTGGTGACACAGGAGTACATCGATCAGAATCAGGTCGCGGACCGTGTGTCAACCTTTGGTGGCGACTTCGTGAACGACCAATTCCCGACCGGATGTGACATCGCCGTGATGGCGTCGAACCTGCCGATCTACAACGCCAAGAACATCCAGAAGGTGGTGCAGAAGACGTTCGACGCGCTTGAGCCGGGAGGCGAGATGCATCTCGTCGGCGAGACCCTGAATGCTAATGGTGTTGGTCCACTCGATGCGTCGATGTGGGGTATGGCCGAGGCCTTGTACGGCAGCGGCGGACGTTCTCACTCGGTGACCGAGTGCCTTGGTTACTTCGAGACCGCCGGCTTTGTTGATGTCGAGAATGTCGACTTCGTTGCTGGCACCCTCAGTCGCACTGTCGGCCGCAAGCCAACGAGTTAGAACCAGGAGATATGGGCCGAGACGATTCGCAAGCTGACCTCGAAAACCGAAACCTGGCCGCCACGCGAGTCGGCGCGGATTATCACGTAGCCAACCGATCGAGCATCGCTGCTTTGATGGCTGGGGTCTGGCCCTGCACCATCGTGAACATGGCCTCGCGCATCAGGCGTTGGGCGTGTTCGCTCATCATGACCGAGGTACCACCCGTCTTGGCGACCAACGCGGTCGCGGCTTTCATAGCAAACAACGACGCATCGGCGCGGGCGACCGACATGGCATCGCCATCTGCTGGTGCAATCGAATCGAGTCTGTCACGCACCCTGTTGAGCTGTTTGGTCAGAGTGTCATTTCCAAGCAACTGGCAGCAGCGGTTCGCGACACCCAGGGCGAGCGATCCGTTTGTGCGTAGCCCGAGCTGATAACGAACCCGCCACTCGGCGTAGTTCTCGACCTTGGTAACCCGAGATGCGGGAACGTGATGGTCTTGGAACTCGAGCACTTTGGTCTGGGTCGAGTCCACGACGGCGAACGCGACCTCGTCGCTCCGCAGCGTCGGTGAGTCGGAGGCGTCGATCAGGGCCCACACGATGTCCTCACCATGCCGGGCCGCCGCGTGCACGACATCGATATGACCCCAGCCCGTGACCCAGGGAGCGGTGCCGTTCAAGAGCCAGCCATCGTTTGTCGGCTGGACTGTTGTCATAGGCGTGCCGGGACGAAGCACGTGAGCGAAAGCAACACCGCCGCGTTTGTGGCCAGCTGCCATGTCGGCTGCAAGTTCGTCGCGCACCGGGCCATCGCTCGTGTGCGCTGCTGCCGCTGCGCCCAGGTGCTGGGTGTAGACGAACGTGGTCGTCAGGCAACCGCTGGCGAAGGTTTCGATGATCTTGCCAATCGTGGCGGCATCGCAGTAGGTGGAGATGCCGTAGAAGCCTGCATCGGCGATGCACTGCAACTGAGGCTCGGGAACAACGCCGGCAGCATCGGCCGCAAGCGCATTCGAAAATAGCACCTCGTCGGCAATCTGCTGGGCGCTCGCGAGCAGGATTTCGGTTGGGTGCATCTGGGGGGCTGACGTCACGGTCTCGACGGTAGCCGTGGGGCTCGACCAACAGAAAGCGAAACTACGGGAAGCTGCCCGACTCTTTCACCCGTTGGCAATCGTTAACGCCGGTGCAGTAAGGCCACTCGTCGTTCGACTTACTCAAACAGCGGTGCTTTGGTTTTGGCGTAGGTCAGCTTGTGGGTCACTTTGCCGTCGGCGTTGAAGGTCATGGCATCAAGGCCACGCCAGGACATGGGCTCGCCCTTGACCACGAGGGTGCAACGCCACGATGCCATGACCTTCCCGGTCTCAGCATCGATCATCAGGTCTTCGTCGATGAACTTCATATCGCCAAACACGCCGTCGAACTGAGGCGTAAGCGCCGAACGAACCGCATCGTGGCCCTTGGACTCACGGCCGTTGAACTCCTCGTAGATGCCATCGTCAGCGAAGTGACTCATAACGCCGTCGAGATCCACGGCATTAAACGCCGCCAGAAAGGCGGCTGTTCGCTCAGCAAGTAATTCTCGGGTGTGGTCAGACATGGCAGCTCCCTTGACTCGTTCCATTGACGCTAGTCCACGGTGGTTACGACCTTCTACGCTGACCGGATGCCCAGTTATCCACCTGACCATCATCTGCTGCGCGATCTGCGAACGCAGTCGGAATGGGTGTCTGAAGATGAATGCATCTTTCAAGCACCTGTGGTGCCCGAGGTTCGGTCGGCGACCGGGGCAATGGCACTCGGTCCGCTCTTTGCTGTGGCCGATGTGGCGCTCGTCAGCACCGCTATCGGCTTCGCTGAAGATGACTGGTGCGGCACGCTTGACCTGGCAATCCGTACCGGCACGCCTGTCATCGAAGGCCCGCTGGTGATTGCCTGTCAGGTCCTGCGCGTTGGTGGGACGCTGATCACCACCAAGGCCGAGATCCTGGATGGCGACCGGCTGGTAGGCACCGCAATCGCGACATCGCGCCGTATGCCTCGGAATCCGGACTACAACGCGGACGGCCCAGCGCCAAAGATTGTCGGAGTCCCTCATCATTGGGGGCTGGCAACATCGGGATTCACCTCGCAGATCAACGAACAACTTGGGCTAACCGAAGTCGCACCCGGGGCGCTCGAGCTCGAGAAGACGCCGTATGTCACCAACAGCTTCGGCACCATCAACGGTGGGACCACCGGCATCCTTCTATGCGCCGCAGCCGAGTCGGCCCTTGGTGGCGAGTTCGTTGCGGCCGACATCGAAGTTCGCTACATCGGCCAAGCTGCTGATGGCCCCGTTCGGACCATGAGCGAGATTGTCCGAGTCGGGCGTGACCATGCTGTGGTCGACGTGACGGCAGTCGACATGAGTCGAGAACGGCGGCCCATCGCCACCGCAGGTATCACCCTGACTCTCGCGGCCACGTAGCTAAGAGACTGCTGCGCAATTGGCTGTGTTGGCCTTCTTCTTGAGCATCAAGCAAGTCGGACGCGACTGTGCCAGCCACTGTGTCGAAGGGCTCAGTACCGAAGACTTATTCATCGACAACAGGGCCGTACAGAGAAGCGACGGCCTAACGGTGGCGAAAGACCGCTAACTCGTAGTCAGTCATGTATCAGCCCATATCAATTTCGAAGGTTTCAGATACTTCGACAGTGCCGCCACTCATCGTCACGATCGGGCAACCTCTGGCAACATTGCATGCAGCTGCCATGTCAACAGCCTGGATGATGCCGTAGCCCGACACCGGATTAGCACCGGCACCCTCGGTATCACCGTCGGCGCTGACCGTCATTGCAGCTCCACACGGTGCTCCCATGTCGCTGAAGGCCGCCGCATGGGCACCCATCCATTCGCCCCACGCTGCCATGTGGCTTGCTTGCTCTTCTTCGCTCTCAGGCATACCGCCGCCGTGATACGAGAATAGGTACTTATTCATGATGGTGTCTTTCCTTGTTGATTGGTTGATGGTTGATGGTTGATCAGAGAGATCAGGTTGTTCGCCCGGTAAAGGCAGCAAGCACGGTCATGGGGTCGGTACTCGACGGTGTCGTCTCGGCCGCGAACCCCTTGCCCTGGCCCCGATAATCAGGGCGGATGATGGTCTCGGTTAATCCCTGGACATAGGCGACGAGCCCCTGGGGCGCCTCGACCGGATGGCCAGTTACCTGACCGAAGTCCCAAGCATGTACCAGAAACTCCAAGCTCAGGATGCCGGCCACCATGGCGGCTGGCGCTTCGCCGTCCCCAAACGGAACCATGCCATCGGTCCCACGCTCACGCCATGCCGCGAAGGCCGGCTCAACGGCTCGCGCTATGTAGTCCTCGGCGGTATCGGCGTTGATGTCGTCGGGCATGTCGGCGCCAGCGGCTGAGCCCAGACCCTTTATGCTGCCCATCATGTGTTCGACGAGATCGTGGGTGGTGTAACCCTCGCACGGCGTGAGTTTCTCTCGATCATCGGGCCCGAAGTGGGTCATGGACTCTCGACAGATGGCCCAGGTCGCCTCGGCCGAGCTCAACAGGTCGAATTCGTCGCCGTCAAGGCCCCACGAGTTCAAGCCGGCGTCGCCAGTCTCAGCAGCAGCGCTGAGGCGATCGAAGAAATAGATCCAGCCGACACTGTGACTTGCTGCTGCTTCGTCGTCGAGACCGGAATGGGTCATGATTACCCTGGTCTGGCTGCCTATCGACTCAAACTCGACCGAGATGCTCGATGCGCTGGGCGGCGGTGTGTCATCGCCTTTCCAGCCCCAGGTGTAGACCAGACGTTTGCCGGGTTCAATCTCGGTAAACGTGCCATAGGCGATGTTGCCGGGCACGACAGTCAGGCGATAGTCGCCGCCAACCCGCAGATCGACCGAAGCACTCACCGCCTGCCATCGGCGCAGCCGTTCAGGCTCAGTGAAGAGCGCAAATGCCTCGTCGACACTCGCGTCGATAACTCGTTCGAAGACGATTGGGTCAGCCATCGGTGACCCTCCTTGTTGAGAGATCACGAGCTGACGTTTCAAGATCGTCGAGTTCGTTGATGAGGAATAGTTCGATTGCGAGACGCGCCTTGGCGATTCCCTCGGCGTTCAGTCGGTAGAGCCGCTGGCGGCCTTTCTGACGTTCGTCAACCATGCCCGCGTCCTTCAGCACCTTGAGATGCTGCGAGACGGCGGGCCGGGAAATGTCGATCAACTCGGCTAAGGCCCCAACCGGAGATTCGCCCAGCTCGCCAAGACGAGTCAGGATCTCACGGCGTCGCGGTTCCGAAATTACTTCAAGCGCTGCCACACGCAGAAAGGTAAGTCATCACTTACACGTTTGTCAACCGTAAGTTCAAACTTACGGGTTCTCCTTCACCCGATGCTACGGCCACCGTCGACATCGAGGCAGACGCCGGTGAGGAACTCGGCTTCGCTCGAGGCCAGGAACATGACGGAGTTGGCGACGTCTTCGGGGGTGGCACGGCGGCCCATAGGGATGCCGTCGATGACCATCTTCTCGCGGTTCTCCGAGAGTTTCTCGATGCCCATAGCGCTCATGTCAAACCCGGTAGCTGCCGAAACAGGAGCAACGCAGTTCACCCGAATATCCGGAGCGAGTTCAACGGCCAGACCCTTGGTCATCGTGATCACGGCACCCTTCGAAGCGTTGTATGGGGTTAGGCCCTTGCGAGGCCTACGCCCACCGATCGACGCCGTGCTCACAATGGCACTTCCCGGTGGCATGTGTGGCACGAAGTACTTGGTCGCAAAGAAGATCGGTCGCACATTGACCGTCCACATGAAATCGAACTGTTCGGTAGTCAAGTTGATCATGTAGCCGCCGCGATGAGGCATGCCCGCATTGCACGCCACGATGTCGATACCGCCCCAGGCGCCGACCACCACATCAGCGAGCTCACGATGAGCGTCCTCACTGGTGACATCGAGACCAAAGGCCAGCGCACCATCAAGCTCGTCGGCCACGGCTTGGGCTGCACCCATGTCGATGTCGGTCACCATCACTCGGGCACCTTTGGAGGCAAACCCTCGGGCGATTGCGGCACCGAAGCCACTGCCCGCTCCGGTCACGATCACGCGCTTGTCGTCAAAATTCATGAATTCTCACTTACTGATTCAAGGATGGGTTCGAGGTAGCTCATAAAGAGTTCTGGATTCTCGGCCATGGGAAAATGCCCGATGTTGTCCATGGCTGTGTGGGTTGAGCCGGCGATCGCCTGGTTCGCTGCCAAGCCTTTCTTGATCGAGCCCGTGTAGTCATACTCGCCGTTCATGATGTGGACGGCGCACTTGCTGGTGTCGATCTCGTGGGCTCTATCACGGATGTCGTAGTCCACCATGTAATACCAGAGGTCGCCCAACAAGACTGGTGGCCAGCCAGCTGAATAAACCTGCGAGACCTCTTTCACGTACGGCGTGGGCGAGGTCGGCGAGCAAAGCCCTTCCATCATGCGAGCCTTGGACAGCCCGCTGACCTGGGGATGGGACATACCGAACTGACTGTCGTAGTCGCCCCCAATGTGCAGCGCTCCTTCGACAGCGATCGCCGCACGAAAGCGATCTGGATGATGCAAGGCCAGATCGAGCGCAAGCAACCCACCGACCGAGCAACCCATGAACGCTGGCCGATCCAACGCCAGAACATCGGCCATGGCGACAGGGATTTGACGAAGGAAGTCACCCGTCAACTTGTACGGCTCTTCCCACCAGCGTCGACCTGTCGGCGGAAGGGACTTGCCATGAAAGGGCAAGTCATAGGCAATCAGTCGGAAGCGGTCGGTGATCGCCGAGTTCTCAAACAGGTGCCGCCATTGCACGCCATGTGAGCCTGCAGTGTGTTGCAACAACAGCGGGATGCCCTGACCGGCTTCCTCGTAGTAGATGCGATGGTCATGGCCGTCGAGTTCCACGTGCACATAGTGACCAGTCGCGGCATCATGGTCACCCGGCGCCCGCAGAACCGGTACCTGCTGTGGGGCCCCTTGACCGGGTGTTCGCAGCAGCTCGATGAACCGTTCGGTTACTGGCAGATATTGCCACCACAGAAGCGGGTCAGCATCGAGCGTCAATCCGTGTCCGACCATGACTGAAACAGTGTTCGCAAGCCGGGGCGGCACCATCTGCAGCATGGGCTCCCAAATCTCAGTCGGGCCGCCGAGCGAGATAACGCCGGGCCCAGGTTCTGGGATCTCGGCGAATATCTGGCCCTTGAGGACCGTTACGCCGGTAAGTGCGTCGCCCATCTGGATGCGGTACCCGCCGTCCCAGTACTGTGCCCCCAGCTTGAACTCACCATCGGCCTGGCACCGTTGGGCGATGCCTGCGGGGGACAGAGGCTCGGCTAGCGACAGAGGTGCCATGTCAGAAATCTAGGCGTGAAACCCGCTGGTGGAGAAACGCGCTCGTGACCCGTTGGACCGTGCAAGACCTTCGGGGACCGACAAGAAGAGCCTGAGGCGATGCGCTCGACACTTCCAGACAAGCCGGCGTCGCGGTGGCCCATACGTTCCTGGTCGACTCTCGGATTGCGAACCTGGCCGGGGCCCGAACATACAGTTGCGACATGACGACTGTTGAAACTGCCCGGGGGCCGGTTGAGAGTGCAGGGCTCGGCCGGGTGCTAATGCACGAGCACGTATTTGTGATCTCGACCGAAATCCAACAGAATTACCCCGAAGAATGGGGCGACGACGAGAGCCGCATCGACGACGCCGTCACCCGGCTGAATGAGCTCAAAGAAGCAGGCATCGACACCATCCTGGATCCGACGGCTATCGGCCTTGGCCGCTACATCCCGCGTATTGCGCGCGTGGCCGAGCGGACCGCTCTGAACATCGTTGTGGCCACGGGTCTTTACACCTTCAATGAGCTGCCGCACTACTACTTGCGACGCGAGCCGAAACCAGGCGAAGTCGATGCCATGACGACACACTTCGTGAGCGACATCGTCGAAGGCATTGCCGATACCGGAATCAAGGCAGCCGTTATCAAGTGTGCTACCGACAAACCTGGAGTTACGCCCGATGTCGAGCGCACGCTCCGAGCCTGCGCGCAGACCCACAGAGAAACCGGCGTGCCCATCACCACACACACCAACGCTGAAATGCGTCGCGGGCTCGAGCAACAAGACGTGTTCGAGTCCGAAGGGGTAGACCTGAGCCGGGTCGTCATCGGCCACTGTGGCGACACCGATGACCTGGACTATCTGAAGCAGATCGCCGATCGGGGCAGTTATCTCGGCATGGACCGTTTCGGAATCGATGGGTATCTACCCACCGCCGAACGAACTGCCGTCGTCGCTGAGCTGTGCAGGCAGGGCTACGCCGATCGAATGGTCCTTAGCCATGACGCCTCGTGTTACATCGACTGGATCGCAGGCGAGGTGCCGCTGGGCGCACTGCCCGATTGGCACTATCTGCACATCAGCCATGACGTACTCCCCGCGCTACTGGAACATGGCGTAACGCCCGAGCAGATCGACACCATGCTGGTAAATAACCCTCGAGAGTTTCTCGAATCCACCGCAAAGGGCAGCTACTAGTCGCATGGGACGAGCCACATGGAACTTCTGATCGTTCGTCATGGCGAACCTGACTTGAGTGGCGACGATCTCAGCGATCCGCCCCTCACCGACCTTGGCCAGTATCCGGGACCAGCCTTTCAGCGCCGCGTTCTGAGCGGGTTCAGCGACATCGTGCAACGCCATCCAGGCGAAACCGTGGCGGTCGTATGCCATGGAGGCGTGATCAATGCCGTCGTGAAGGACGTCCTCGACTCGAAACATCCCATTGGCCCGAATCACGGATCGATCACCCGTGTCACCGCATCGCGCTCAGGCGTCCGCAGCCTGACGACCTTCAATGAACACCATTGGCAACACGGTCTCTAGCTCAACTAGAGCGACCGTCGTGGTAGTACTTGGGTGCCCACACGGCCAGTGAGTCTTCGCCTTCACCCGCTGGCATGCGCCAGGTGTCCACGCGACTGGTAGCAAGATCGAGCGCCGAGAGACCACGCGGCTCGTCGTGCGTGTCACTGAGATACTTGTCCGCAAAGCGTTCGGGCACGTACCTCATCGTGATGTCTCGATAGATGTCGCGCCACTCATCGTCATTGCCAACGTCATGGATCAGCTCGGCCTGACCCCGAGCGATCACCTTGCGCATCACCCCCGCAGATTCGTCGATGGTGCAGCAGACATTCGAATTGTCGCGCAGGTGTTGAAACCATTCAGATTTGGCTCTCGGCGTGAACCAAATCTTGGCGTCGCGATGCAAGAACCAGATCGGCACCACTGACGGCATGGCATTGGTATCGACCGTGCCAAGGCGCAAAAGGTGGCCCGGGTCGCTCAGGAAAATGTCCATCTCAGACGAAGTAAGTTTGGGCATGACCTGGACGTTACAACGGGCCCCTATCGAAAACCGACGACGGGGTGCGGGGTATACGGCGACTCAATCATGGTGACCTCGTCGTCGCTTAGATCTATGTCGAGGGCCGCAATTGCGTCGTCCAGATGCTTCGGCTTGGTGGCGCCAACAATCGGCGCCGTCACGAATGACTTCTGCAGCATCCACGCCAAGGAGACCTGGGCACGAGCTACGCCCTGACCTGCGGCGACCTGACCAACAGCATCAACAATCAGTTCGTCAGAGGCAGAAGTGTCATAGAGCGTGCTGCCAAATGCGTCGGTCTCAGTGCGGTTGGTGCGTTCTCCCCACGGACGGGTCAACATGCCGCGCGCCATTGGACTCCAAGGGATTACACCAATGCCCTGGTCCTCGCAGAGCGGCATCATCTCGCGCTCTTCTTCGCGTTGGACCAAGTTGTAGTGGTTCTGCATAGTCGTGAACCGAGTCCAGCCGTTTTGGTCGGCCAGCATCAACGCCTTAGTGAACTGCCATGCCCACATCGAGGACGCACCGATATAGCGAACCTTGCCAGACTTGACGACATCGTGCAGCGCCTCAAGTGTCTCCTCGATCGGCGTGCTGGGGTCCCAGCGATGGATTTGGTAAAGGTCAACATAATCCATGTCGAGACGACGCAGGCTGTTGTCGATCTCACTCATGATGGCCTTGCGTGACAGGCCTCCGCCGTTTGGTCCTGGCTTCATTTGGCCAGCAACCTTGGTGGCGATCACGACCTCGTCGCGGTTCGCCATGTCCTTGATAGCCCGGCCCAGCACTTCCTCGCTGGCACCCAGCGAATAGACATTGGCCGTGTCAAAGAAGTTGATCCCGGCATCGAGTGCCTGCTGGATAAACGGCCGGCTCTCGGCTTCTTCAAGTGCCCAATCATGTGACCCCCGAGTCGACGAGCCGTAGCTCATGCAACCCAGACAGATTCTGGAGACGTCGATACCGGTGCTACCCAACTTGATGTACTTCATAGGGCTTGTTCTACTGGGTAGACATCGCAGCGGTCCATTCGCCAGCAAGCATCTTGTTCCGGGTTTCCTCGTCTGGTGTGCTCAACCGTTCAAGCAAGACGGTGGCGATCTCTGCGGTGCACCGGTAGTCGTGTGGGTATGGCCCGACCGGTGAGCCAGTATCGATGCCCACATCGAAGGTCTCGCCGCTCATCGAGAACACAACCGGCACCGTCTGTTCGAGCCGTGCCCGGTCGACCTCGACACCGTCGATAGACAAGATGTTCGTGCCGCCAGCACCGAAGCCGCCATCGTGCACATACAGCACCCGAATTTCGTGCTCACCGGGCGCAAGCGGTTCGGGCCCTGACGTCGTCGTCAGATGATGACCAAAACAGTTGTACAGATGATGAGGCACGCCGGTCTCGTCGAGCCAGAGCGCCCACCCGGCCATGGCGCCACCTTGGCATGCGATGACACCTTCGGCACCGCCATCGGGAATCACGATCGTTGCCGTGATCTGCGAGGATGCATTCTTCAGATTGACGATCGAATTTTCAGGCATGCGCACATGTGCCGGGGTGTACGTCATGCGATCTGTGTTCAAGGACCGAGGCACTCCCAAGTCGCCGGCGCGGCCGGACCCAGCATCTCGCAACGGATACACACCATGGCGTTCGGCCTCGACCTCGAACAAGGCCCGCATGTCAGCAAGCTTGGCGGGATGCTCATCAGCCAGATCGACGCTCTGCGAGAAGTCATTACGTACGTCGTATAGCTCCCAGACTTCATCTGGCCCATCAAACTCGTACCCCGCATAACGGATCCACGGCACGCGACCATGGAAACAGCTTGCGATCCAACCATCGTGATAGATCGCACGGTTACCCAAGATCTCGAAGTACTGAGTTCGGTCCGTGTCAGGCTCGGTGGCGGGGTCAAAGGTTGGGACCATCGAGGTGCCATGCAGCGGTTCCTGCTCGACCCCATGGACACGATCGGGCATGTCGATACCAGCGACCTCGAGCAGCGTGGGGAAGATATCGATCACATGATGGAAGCCCTG
>Ga0307994_1002083_pt1 | contig 11419 bp, 9 predicted proteins | sample EllFjometagen261_FD_203171 | JGI IMG/M metagenome (GOLD analysis project Ga0307994, IMG submission 203171) | Marine microbial communities from Ellis Fjord, Antarctic Ocean - #261 | ecosystem: Environmental > Aquatic > Marine > Unclassified | place: Southern Ocean | collected 2014-11-02
TCTCTCTCCCCCCCTCTTTCTCACTGACTCTCTCTCTCACTTCAGTGCCATGTTCGCATCGTTGAATCGTCAAAAGCTGTCCATTTGCATTCGTTCCAACGAGGAGAAAAAGATGATTGATCATCTTCTTCGTTGGGCAGATATTGTTATCATTGATGAAGGATTAGTAACATCAAAAAACATTACGTATCAACGTGCCAAAACGTGCAGGCCCAACATTGTCTACTGCAGCATCGAGAAGTTTGACGAGCTGGTACTCCAAGGTTTGACCGGTGCCGCGTCATGCCAACCCGAGGAGTACACTGGCGACTCATATTTGACTTCTCATGGTCGACGGTCAAGTGGTATGTTTCCTGGCATTGACATTCGTCGTCGTGGATCACCACCATACTACGCAACGAGAATGTATGGCGAGGAGAAGGGTGCCACGATCCAGCCTGGGTTTTCTTCCATGTCCATATACGCCAAAGCGATTGGTGCTTATGTTGCTAATAGTGTAATGGCAGCTCTCTACTCTCTTTCTACAAATGGTGTAGGTCAAAAGATTCATGTCCACTCGACAGTCGCGGCATGTCACTACTCCATGCCAGATATCCAGTGGAACAATGTTTGGCCGGAAGGCAAATTTTTACCTGGGTTTCCAGAGCTTGTTGAGTGCTACACTATTGTTAAGACTAGTGACCAGAAAGAAATATTTACCATTGCTGTGGGTGACAAAGAGTGGGAGGATGCGAGAGTAGGATATATTGATGCAGCGGTCAAAAATCATTCGACGTATTGTGAAATTGTGAATGAAAAATCAAGTGATTTGCAATGGAGATTAAACAACATTGGCATCTGTTACGAAATTGTGACGTACGCAGCAAGTCAAACAACGTACCAACAGTTTCTAGACGCCGAGGGTGTTCTGGTTGGTCCAGTCAACACGAGAGAATCAATGTTGGAAGATCCTCACATTGTGTCAGGCCAATATTTGTCCGAAGTCAATCATCCACAAATGGGAAGACAACGTGTCACAATGCCACCCGTAAAGTTCAGCAAGAATCCATCGTCTGTCAGGCGCAGTGCGAGCTTGCTCGACGAAGATCGAGAACTGGTGTTGAACATGGTTGGCATGACACCACCAACATCACTATAATAACACAATACCTAGAAGGTACAACAAAATTAGAAATGAGTTTTTTCTGTGAAAATTTATTTTCATAATAAAATGCATGAATTTTTCTTGAGGAACCAAGAGAGAGCTTTAATTTTTTAGCACTCCACTTGAGAGCGAAATGTTTCGACCGATGTTGTTCCGTCACGTACGAACTTTTGCTGCTGCATCAGTGGGAGAATCATCTTTTCAAAAAGTTGTCCGCGTATTTGAGTCCACCACCATTGAGCTCACCAATGCACAAAAACTCGAGTTCTACGGCCTGTTCAAGACAGCGACCATTGGCACTGTCGCCGGCGATCAACCTTCCATGATGAACTTTGTCAAGCGTGCCAAGTGGGACGCTTGGAGTGAAGCTGCCAACAGCATGGATCAGCAGCAAGCAGAGGATGCTTACAAAACTAAGGCATGTCATTTAATGGGACTCACTCTCTCGGAGGTGGAGAGCAAGACGACGCTGCATGAGGCTGACGACGAAGCGATCTTGTCTGGCTCTTCTTCCTCTTCCTCTTCCACCTCCTCTGTTCCTGACTCATCTGCTAGTTTTCGCCACCGTGAGCTTCGTGAGATCTGTGGCATGCATTCTGCTGCTGCTGGTGATGTTAATATTTCGCTGGTTGCTCGTGCCAAAGACTACACTTGTGTGTCTGTTCAGGTCGATGCAAAAGATGGAGTGGCTGTCGTCAATCTTAGTCGACCTGAAAAGATGAACGCAATGAGCATTCCATTGTGGGAAGAGTTAATTGATGTGTTTGATTATTGCAGCCGAGATCCCGCCGTTCGCTGCGTGGTGCTCGGTGGTGATGGTGAACATTTTTGCTCTGGCATGGATCTTGGTGTGTTTGCAACCATGGCATCTCTTCATGAGGAGGAGAGTTGCCAAGGAAGAAAAAGAGAACATTTAAAGAATTTAATTGAATACTTTCAAAACGGTTGTAGCGCACCCGAGCTGTGTCACGTTCCAGTGCTGGCTGCAATTCATGGGAATGCTGTGGGTGGTGCCATTGATCTTCTCACATCGTGCGACATGAGATATTGTGTGAATGACGCTATGTTTTGTGTCAAAGAGATTGATCTTGGAATTGTTGCTGATGTCGGAACGACGCAACGACTACCGAAACTTGTCGGTGACCAAAGAGCAAGAGAGCTCACTTACACGGTGAGTTTTTCTTTTTTCTTTCTCCACTTTTTGTTGTGTTGTCAATTGAGATGATGAATCACTTTAACTCACTCTCTTTTGCTCTTGCTCTTTCTCTTTCTCTTAATTTTCTTTTTTTCCTTTTCTCTATTTTTCTTTTCAAAGGCACGTCCCGTCGATGGAAAGGAAGCAGAGAGAATTGGAATCGTGCTGGACTCGTTCGAGACGAAAGATCAAATGATGGAGCACGTGATGAGTGTCGCTCGTACGATTGCATCCAAGAGTCCGCTGACAATTCGTGGAATCAAGCAGGTGTCACTGTACAACCGTGATCATCCCAACGTGGACGAGGGTTTGGAGCACGTCAAAATGTGGAACACGAGCTACTTGTTTTCAGACGATTTGACAGAGGCAGCAACGGCGATGATGACAAAGAGAGAGCCGTCGTTTACAAAAACATGATGTTCTAAAAGAATACATGTTCAAAATATAACAAGTAGTGTTATTATTTTCACTTTTTTGATCCTTTGAGCGCAATTCTCAACGTTTCCCTGAATGCTACCTTGGATCCATCGTCTTTCCATGCGATTCCTATCGCAAGTTGACTCCATGGTATTGGTCTTCTCCAACGAAGAACTGTGTCAATGATGGTGTTGACTTCTCCTTTTCTGACTTTCTCCTTCTCCTTCTCCACCTCAACAAAATCTTCCTCCATTTCTAAAGACTGCAGCTCAATGCAATAGAGCAGCGTCATTTTCTCCTCCTTCCACTTCGTCGGCATTACTCTTCGCACAATCATCAGAAGATCAGAAAATAACACAAAATATACTCCCTCTATTGATTTTGAAAAATAAAAACTTGTTTCCATTGGAAGAGGACGCTCACATACGCGAGCAGCACCACCACCCTCGTACAACAACCTTCTGCTTGGTTGGAGCAGCGCACCTCGTGACAGCGGCTCCCGCAACAACTTGGGTATTTCAAGTTCCATTCTTTTTTTGTCCTCTGACAATGCTGTCGCTATTTCAAGAAACCGCTCACCGCTCTCGCTCCTCGCCTTCGCTGCATTGACACGCAGGACAATTTTATCAACTTGTGACATGGCTTCACGACATGCTGCTCCAGTCCAGCCCTCTCCAAACGTTTTTGACAGCTCACGCAGTAGAAGTCCGTACTTGCACAGTCGCTGGAACGGAAGAGCGAGGAGAGGAGACAAACCACCTGCAAATAATTTCCGTTGCGCAATGTCCTCTAGCATCGTCGTCACATCGATGCGTTGAGCAATGCTCCCGTTGGAGCGGATGTCGTGAGAGATGCGGGAAAGAGCACAGTTGTACTTTTCAACGAACGGAATGTAGAGACGGAGGAACGGTGCTAATTGTGAGAACTCCTTGGAGACGAGGCGAGTTGCTGTGACGGTCGAGGTTGTCGAGGTTGCCTTCACATTGTTCATATCGATACAGCATAATTTCATTTTTTCAAGAAAATCTTGATGCAGCTTGGTAATGGGAAGCCACGAGTTAAAGACATTGTCTGCAGTCTCTTTGTCACCTGCTTTGATGAGAGGCTGGACAAAGTTTTTTGCAACAAATTCTAAACCGTCCACGTAGTTCATTTCGGACTGCAGCATTTCTTGCAGCACGTGAGAACGTTGCCGCAAGCTCTTGGCATCAGCACGATCACAGCAGTAGTGCTCGAGAACATCTGCGAGTTTGTTGGAGCGACAAATTGCAAGAACAGCGATAGCTACGCCGAGTATTAGGAGGAGGAGACAGAGGAGGAAGGGAGAGAAGCGCGTCCATGTTTCGATATCCTTGATCATGATTTTTTGCTCAAATCTTTTTTTTTCCATTAATTTGTCCCTGACTTGCGCTTGCGGCTCCCATATTAAATGGTAGTGTACATTCATACGAAATCTGAAATGGAAAAAAATTTACATGCTTTTTTTTACACAATAGAGTCACCTTCTTTATCCTTATTAACTTCCACAACAACATCACGACCTAATGCACGAAAAACAATAACCGACAGTTCTTCATCCTTCGAATGTCTCTTGATTAAATCCATCCCAACAGAATCAAAAGGTTGAGCTGTATTTGGTGACGGCATTAAGAACGCATTTTCGTTCAACACTCCGTTTTCATCCATTAAACTCACACTTCCATCCGTCGTGTCAACGTCTAACAATGTGTACTGTGTAAATTTCACTTTGAGCACTGGTACCTGCACTGTTCCAACAATTGTATCTTGATACAGCTTGCCACTGACAATGTGAGTACCTTTCACTTCAATTCTGTCGTTGCCTCGATTTGTCGACTTTTTCTTCATGCGAGCCTCTACAATTTTACACGGCTGATCTTTTAACATAATGTACTTTGGTGCACTACGGGTGGTGAGAGACAGGGCAGATGTTGGAAGCTCCATCATTTCATCACTCGCATCGTCAGCAGCATCTGGATCCACATCGACCAACACGAAAACTTGACGCTTTGGCTTATTAGGTAGCGCTGTCGACTTGATTGACTTGATTGGTAGTGCTGCTTCAACGTCCTCTGAAAGTTGTTTCTCTTCAAACTTATCAGTTAGATCTGTGGTTTGAAAGTCACGTGATGGATTTAATGATGGTTCTTCTGGTATCATGGTTGGTGGTGGCTCGGCCTTCTTCTTCTTTGATGGCGCTACAGTCGCGATTGGAGGAGTTGCCTTAGATGCTGATGCTGATGCTACTTTGAACGACGCTGCTCCCCATTCATCTGTTGCTGCGTTGTTGTTGTTAGTAGAAGTTGTGGGAGTTGTGGGAGCTGTCGAAGTTTTTGCACGCTCTTGACGCCGTCGCGCTCGGCGTGACATAAACTGGCCCCTCTTTCTCACGCGCGTGCTCTCGCTCGTGCGTGCTATACTTCGCGTTTTAGTTTTTAGATTTCTGAAGGATGAGGTTCAAACACAGGATTAGCCAAAAATTTGCACATTCTCCAATTTTTGGAGATTGAAACTTTGGCGTTTGTAGCTCAAGGCGAGGATGACCCTGACTGGTGTTGGGCTTGGTCTTCAAAACCATGGGGGCGTCAATGCTCAGCAGTTCAATTCTGCCTTCTTCGCGTTATTTTTTTTGGACACAACATGATCAACAACTCCTTGGATTGCACATCCGTCTGCTCTCTGCATCTCTGCTCTTTGTTTCGATCTGAATCTTTCTAGCGACGAGTCAATTTTGAAAAGTTAAAAAAAAAGTTCGAAAGAAAATCCTCATTTTTTTATTTTTTTTTTATTTCTGTTTATTGCAACACTGAACTAAACGCAGCGAGCAACGGCAGCTCAGCACACAATACTAGTACAATAATGAGGATGACAGTTGAGCAACATCACGGCAAGTTCTGTTGAACACTGCTCGCAACAGATGCCGTCCACACCAGCCGGTGTCGCTGGTGATAAAAATGCAGACCAGCTGCCAGAAATCGACATGGAAACTGCATTACCAATTGCTGATCAAGTATTCATTCAAATTTTTCAAGAGTGTTTACTTCCGAGAGGATTGAGACCTCACGACTTGTTTGAAGAAATTGATGCTGACAACTCAGGTGAAATCACACTGGATGAATTTCGAGAAGGTCTGTTTGTGAAATTTTCGATTGAATTAACTGACCGAGAGTTCGCTGCTGTTTCTCTTGTAGCTGATGCAGATGGCAGCGGTGATATTGGAATAAACGAACTGTGTGCCATATTGTCGCGTGGTGAAAATGCAGAAGCAGCTGCCGACAGAATTTTTCATGATATGTGGCAGACGTTGACACTCAAAGGGATGCGAGTGACGCAGCTGTTTCACTACTGCGATGAAGATGGGTCGGGAGAGATCTCACTGGACGAGCTACGAGACGGAATGGATAGTTTGCTGGGATTAAAATTGACAGAGCATGAATTTGGTTGCATCAGTCAAGTTGCTGACAAAGACAACTCTGGCGACGTCAGTGTGAAAGAGTTGGTACGTATTGTTGCACGTGGTGACATGAAGCGCCAAGAGTTTCGCAAAGTGTATGTGCAAAAAATGAAGGTGGCTGGAGAGGTAGCTGAACATTCTCGAATCAAGACACCTGTGACACCAACCTCGGATGATGATGAGAACGAGGACAAACCAAAAATGATTGTTGTTGATGGAAAGGCAGTTTTACAAAACAGGACGCCCTCGCCTGGTGAGGGTTTCGACATGATGGGAGTGGCACGCTACGGTCCAGACAATGATCTGAGTCAAACAGTAGTGCGACCAACTGTATGGGGAAAGACAGATCGCTTGAGAATCCATAAACCACCAGCAGCAAGACGAAAAGAATGGAAGAAGGCAGTGGGACGTCCAGACTTGTGGCATTTAAAACTACGTCAGCAAAATTATATTCCAGAGCAAATATTGAGTGCACCAAATCGACCAAAAAATAGAGTGAGGAAATCTACGCACAGATCACGGGCCATTGAGGCTGCTGCTGCCGCTGCAAAGGCCTACCAAGATGGCCCGCCTTCTCATGGAACGCATGAGCAGGTAAAAAAAGGTATAAGTTTGGTTGAAAAGGCAGCAAGAAGTCAAATTTTTGGTGACACTGAGCTGCAAGGATTAGCACAGGAGGTTCGACAAAGAGCGACGTTGACTTCAGGTACCAACTCAAAACGTGCTGCTCACAACAACACCACAAAGTCATCATCAGTACTATCACCACCCAGTCCAACTTCGGGGTTGGAAGATATGTCTATGATGAGTGTTGCGAGTGGTGGCTCCGCACTTCCTTCTGGCTATGGCTACGGGTTGAACGGATCAGCGTACGAGATTGGTAATTTGAATACAAGATCGATGACGTACAACGGCAAATCTTTTGGAATTTGTCATCCTGGTCATCAAAAGATGTCAGGACACATGTTGCAAATGTCAGAACCATTGTACTGGCGAAAACGTGTCAAGCACCCGTCTGCTCAGCATCGCATTCAACACACTACGGAAGATCCACAACTTGCATATTCTTGCACTCTAACACCCCGTGACAATTTAAATGATCAACAGTCTCGACCATCAATGCCAACTCGTCCGAAGGGCACTTCGTCAAGGCGGGAAGCAAGCAGGAAACATCCGCAAGATCATCGGACTCTGTCTTTCAAAGATGACGCAAAACCAACAACACAGCAGCACGAGCATTTGGCTTTGGAGGATGCAAGTTTTGTAATGGCACGTGCACAGGCACATGGCTTGCGTCAAAAGTTAAAGGATAAGCAACGAATGAATTTTGCTAAAGCTGTGTACTTGGGAGAACCAGCAGCATTACGAAAAGCTGTTGAAATTCAAGAGCAGTACGCAAAGGATGTCAAAGCAAATGGTGGTGTATCGTCGAGCAAAGAATTTCAACTGTATGTCAGGCGAGAGCCTCACCGTCCACCACCAGCAGTAGGATCCGAAAACTATTTGCTTGCAAATGAAAAGGCACGGCGCATTGCGTTGCACACAGAATGCACAGGCTACACTAAAAGCAAAGCAAATACACAAAATGCCGACTCGGACGAAGAAGCGAATAACGACGCTGCAACTGAATTTGATGAAATTAAAAAATTTGAGCAAAGACAAGCGAAGCATGGACATGAGTGGGAGCCAACGACGGGCAAAGATTGGCATCGAGAGCAACGATTTTTAAACGGTGTGGCGCAACAACAAACAAAGGATCCCAAACTTTTACAAGGTTTCTCACAGTTTCGCAAGGACTACAAAAGAAAATCGAAGAGTGTATTGAAAAAAGTTGCTGAAAAGGGGTTTGAGTACGTCAAAGCAATGAACAAAATGCATTTTCGTGGCTTGCACCAGTACGACGATGGGGAAGACTTGACACAAAAAACAGCACGAAATCGTTGGAGAAAAGGCAACGTTGGTGCAAAAATCAAAGTTAAGGGTGATCGAATAAGAGCGGACGCTTTGAAAGAAAGAGAAGCGCGACTCTTGAGCTTGCGCCATTTCAGTGGATTTGGTCGGCGCCATTTAGAGTTTATATCAGAACAGCTGTATATGTCCATTATGAGAATGCCACAACCACCGGGAGGAAAAGTGAAGAAGCCAATGAAAATTATGGCAGAGGCATTTGATGCGATTGATGAAGATTTAAGTGGCAGCATTGATTCAAGTGAATTCAGAAGTGCCATGATGAGGTTAGACTTGGGTCTTTCGCAAGAGGCCATCACAGAGTTATTAGAGGTCATTGACAAAGATGGTGATGGACAAGTTGACAAAACTGAATTTTTGGCCTCGATGAAATACGTTCATAAAAAAGTGACTAATCTTTCGTATGAAGACAATGATTAGTATAGTTTTACACAGGGTCCCCACATACATATTAAAATATGACAAGGTAATAGTACGATTCTGGTATATACATGCATATCATCATGTACCTACGTTATGTACCTAGACGAAGTTTATTATAGTTTGGATATACTACTACTACTACAATCATATATGTGTGGGTCTACAGTAGCTAGCACTACCCAAGAACTATGCATACCCAGCAACTCAATCATCACAAAAATGACCAATTCCCGCCTTCCACGTTTCTATGCCTAATTCTGGATAAGGTGGATCACCACATCGATGGCTGTGCATGGGTGGTCCACGTGTAATTCCATCGCACCACACTCTCTTGCATGTTTCATTCCTCCACATTGATCGCCATTGTGGCCATTCCATTTCATATTGAGTTGGTTGTTTAATTCCTTGATTCCATATAGAATCAGGACGTCGACGAAACATTTCTACACGATCAGTTGTTCTCCTTCGATTGCTCACACCACCCGCAATGTAAAAGGCCCACTTTGATGCCACAGCAAATTGTCCCTCTGCAGATGTTGCGAGTGCATCACTCATCCATTCGTACTGAGTAGTAATATCCTGAACTCTTTTATAAATGGAGATGACGTCCAGACGCTGTGCACGCATTGCTTGACCCTCCTTTTGCCATTGGACTCCTTTGTCGACAGTTCCACCGTCCGCAACACCACCACCACATACGCTGATGTACCCCATGGACAAACACTTTGTATCCGTACGTGGTAAAGACAAGTAACCATGAGTAAATCTACTCAACTTAACATCATACACGTTAATCATATCTGAACGACCTGAATCTGGATTAATACCACCAGCAAAAACAACAAAACGATCTTGTTGCACGGTAGATCCCATGGCAGCTCTTGGTTCAAGGAGCTGCATTTTGCTCCACACTCGATCCGTTACATTTAAAACGTCAATACGATTTGTAATTGTTGGATTACGAAATGTAGAATAATGTCCTAAATAATAACCACCACCAAAGACACATGTGTCAAGTGCACATCCTCCTGCCAAGTAAGCTCTTGCTTGTGGAAGTTTTAATGTTGGTTCCCATGTTTGCGTGCGTCCATTGTACACATCCACACGATCACTAAAGTAGACTTGCGAGTAGTATCCAGCATTGCCACCAACAAAGTAAACTTTATTTTTCAGATCAGCAGCTAGCATATTGCTCCTCGCCTCCGTCAATTTCGTCGCCGTCACTTAAATAAAATTTACAGAGAAAAAGAAAAAAATAATAATAAAATGCAAAACAAACACGAAAGAAGTTAGTGTTGTATCAAAATGAATGAAGAAAAAAAAATTAAACATTTTACAACTCACACCAAACTCTTGCTAACGTGTCGTACACGTCAACGACGTCCGATTGACGAATATCTTCGTTGTTATCATTGTACCATCCACCAGCACAAAGAATCAGGTGGAGCACAGTGTGACATACCAAATCTTGTCGAGCTACTGAGAGCATCGTTGTCGACCACCGGCGTGTAGACTCGTCGTAGATGTCAACAACGTTGGATTGGACGGCGACACCAGGTACACTCTCATCTAAAACACCACCGGCAAATAATACCAACTGATTTGCTGATGCTGCTGCACCATTTGATCGTGCGACAGAGAGCTGCGCGTGATGACGTTCAAAAAGTTCAGTAGGCAAATCACCCACGCTATCTCCTACTGAGTTGTAGCTGTTGCCGTTCGGAACATCTTTTTTGTACTGTGATAATGTATCAGCTGTGGAGTTACCATGAGGATAAATACGATTTCCTAATCTTTGCTTGTCGCCATCCGTTAGGTATCCCTTTTGATAGAGAGAAGCATGTGGAAATCCAATCGAGTATCTTTCTTTCCAAATTCCAGTATACGAAGGTTCTCGGAGTAGATCAGCTTCCGCAAGGAGTTGCCCCATGGTGGATGGAACCAACCAGAGAAAAAGGACTGAGAGGAGGGACAGCATTTTTGTTGTTAACCGCCGATTCCGATTGGCCAAAATCTGGAATCTGGAAGTCAGGGACCAAAATCGAATTTATAAATAATTGTCAACCGTTGAAAAGCATGCCAAAAAAATCCATCGAGACGCAGCGAGCGGATCTTGCAGCTGCTAATCGAGAAGAGGACATTGTCCACTTGATAACGTATACACCTGCTCTCATCATTGGACCATTTTTTTGGTCATTAAAATGTCTCATTACAATATTTTTTGCAACATTAATTCTAAACGTTAACGAAGTATTTTGCACTGCACCACTCGACACTTTTATAACACTTCAGCTCACATCCGCATATATATTTCTTCTAATGTGGGGTTGGATCATCATTGGTCCCGTTCCATGCAAAAGTACAAAACCAATCTTCATCTTCTACGGGATCTATATCTTCGCGCAGTTTGTTTTTGGTATTCTTGGCACAATTTGGTATACGAGCGGAAGGACAGAATGTTCTGAATCAGTGCCCGAATTAACTAAACTGACACTCTTTGAAGTCGTGACATTTTGGTTATCTTGTAAGTGTGTTGTGCTTCATCCTCTGGTTCTTGCTTCTTTTGCTTCTTTTTCTCAAAGGAATGACAACTGCTACAAGAGTTTTTGTTTTGGCCTGACCTGTTTGTTCGCGCGTTAATTTTCTCACTTTTTTTTTTTTTTTTTTTTTAAAATAATTTTATTTAAATTATTTTAGATATTTTTGGAGCGATGTACGTTGGAAGATTTTTTTGGGAGCGGCACCAAAAGAACAAACCAGCATCAGTATCAAAATCCAGCAGCAAGTACACAGCAGAAGA
>Ga0307994_1002085_pt1 | contig 11412 bp, 11 predicted proteins | sample EllFjometagen261_FD_203171 | JGI IMG/M metagenome (GOLD analysis project Ga0307994, IMG submission 203171) | Marine microbial communities from Ellis Fjord, Antarctic Ocean - #261 | ecosystem: Environmental > Aquatic > Marine > Unclassified | place: Southern Ocean | collected 2014-11-02
TAAATGATTCAATGAATGAAATGATGAGTGATTTCAAAGAGTCAATCTCTGGAGATACTCAAAACCAGATGGAAGGGCTGGCAGAGCAATTATTAATTGTTGCTAAGTCATTAGAAAGTATTCCTGAGACTATGAATGTGGTTAAAGAGGCTGTTGAGGAGACTATTAACAAATCGACATCACAAGCATTTGAACAAAATAAGAGGATTTCGGAGGATTTTGTTAAATCAAATGAACTGGTGCATGGTTCAATTAATGATTTATATACAAAACATACTGAGAATACTGAAAACCTTGACGAACTAACAAATAAGATTTCAGAAATATTAACTGAAAATAGAGATGTAAATAATCAAGTTAATGAAATGTTATCAAGCGCTAAAAACGTAACTACTTTACTGAACAGTTTTAATAATTCCATAAATCAAAGTGTTACAAGTTTGAATAACTCATCAATTACATTAGACGGTAATTTAACGGAATTTAAAAGTATTATTGAAAATCAGATAAACTCTACCAATGACTTGTTAGATAAGCACATTTCCGTTTTACAAAACTCTAAGGTACTTTCTGAAACATATGAAGAGAATTTCAATTCCATTTCTGAAGGGTTACATACAATTTTTGATGAATTACAAAAAGGTCTGACAGAATATCAAAATGTAACATCTTCAACTTTAGATGAATATTTAAATAAATATACTACTGCATTAGACAGAGCTTATACCAATACAAATAATATAGTTAGTACACTTGAAAAAACTGTAGAAGACTTAATAGATAATAATAACTAATGAAAAATAAGTTATTTTCATCAGAGGAAAATCAGTTTTCTCTATCAGTTGGAGATTTAATGGCTGCACTATTAATGATATTTATATTATTATTAGTCGGAACTATGTTGAGGCTACAGGAGGAGTTTGATGAAAAAAGTTTAGTTGCTGAAAAATATGAGGAACTGCAAAAAGGAATATATAATGACTTAAAAGAAGAGTTTAAAGAAGATATATTGAAATGGCATATGGAAATAGAAGCTGATTTAACGATAAGGTTTACTGAGCCACAAGTAAAATTTGCATCAAATAAATCAACTCTAAAACCAAGATATAAAGAGATATTATCAGAGTTTTTCCCAAGATATATTAATATTCTTTATTCTGAAAAATATAAAGACCATATTGAGGAGATTAGAATAGAAGGACATACATCAAAGGAAGGTATGCGTGGACATACAGATACTGAGGCTTATTTTTATAATATGAAATTATCACAGAATCGAACTAGGTCAGTATTGAAGTATTGTCTTTCTCAACTAAAAGATATTAAGCTTAAAAAGTGGACTAAAACTAACACTACTGCCAATGGTTTATCTTCTGTTAAAAGGTTAAACACTTTAGAGACTATATCCGGAAGAGAAGAAAATAGAAGGGTCGAATTTAAAATTAAAACAGATGCAGAGAAACAAATAAGAGAAATGTTAAAGACACCTGATGAGCATTAGAGAGATTTTAAACATTAGCTTTAATGAGAATTCAATTGCAAAAAAAGCACATACTGTTTTTCACAAAGAAACAATTAGACAGTTAAAATCAAGAATAAATAAGTTATCTCTTGGAAGTGATATTAGCCTCCCGAATGAAGAAAAAATTAAAGAAGCATACGAGTACTTTATGGGGGTAAAAGATTTAGGTTATGAGATGATAATCCAAAATTATAATAAGAAAAATATTAGAGGATTATTAGGCGCATTGAGTTATTCTTCTGATGATAGTGAACCTTCAATATTCATGCAGGAGGAAGAGTTTTCGATAGCACTACAAATACTCTCATCTAATAATTTGTGGAGCGATAGGTTCTTGTCGTATTTTCAAAGAATTCTCTTAAGTGAATGGAATACTATTCCTGAAAGAAATAAAAATGTTCTTAAGAAATTAATGAGAGATAAGATAAGTGTTATAGAAAGGGAGACTGCTTTTTTGAGTGTTAGAAATGTAATAGATAATTCCGAATATTTCCTAAATAAAGATGCGACAGATGAGGTTGCGATTGCTCTTATAGAGAAGAAAATTCATCTTTCACAAATTTCATCTTTATTAAAAGTGAATGAATCTGATATAACATATGAGTTTTTCACTAATGTGATACATAGCTATCTTCAGTTATTACCAAAAGAGTTTATTAATGAAGATTTTATTAATAGTATAACTCAGATTTTAGAATCTCACAATAAGCATGAGGCCTACCTTATAGTTTTCTCAGAATTAATTATAGATTCTAAATACAATAAGCACATTGAAAGTACTAGAGCAAAAGCAATTAAGTATATAGGTGACCCTATTAATTCTCAAAAGTGGAAAAACTCTAAGCTGTCTGACTCTCAACAGCTCAATGTCGATAAAGCAAGGAGGAAATTAAACAAGATTATAAACAGAGATTTATTGAATTATGTATTTGAAAAAATATTTAAAGATGATAAAAGAAAGAGATATTGGCTGAAGTTTATAGATAGTATTGATGAGGTTTATATAGTAGGAAGTAGGTTTAATAAAGCTTCTCTTGAAGGAGATGAAGACAAAAGGGAGTATATTAAATCAAGGTATAAGCTTATGAGCTCTAGTGAGGGTACTTGTGCTATTATCATGAAGTCAAAAGATTATGTGTTTGTTGAATTTTCAGTCACTTCTAATGCGCTATATATTTATAAATCTAATGAATTTAATTTTAATTTAAATATACTTGGAAATACATCTGACTTAAAAAGAACAAATATGGAGGTATGTGTTAGGTCTAATGGCAAAGCTTATTTTGACTTTAGACCAAGCGGTAGGTTTATTCATCAGCCTGAATTTGGCTGGGAAGAAAAATTAGACTCATGGATGAAAAGATATTATGAAAATTAAATATAACAATAAAAATATAGAACTTGATTTTGACTTATTAAAGATTGAAAAAGAAGATTTCTCTCTGTACAATATTTTAAATGAGTTAATCATAAACGGAATACTGCATTCTTTAAATGAAAAGCATATTATAGATTTTGAGCATTTTACTTTCCCTGAAAGTATTGATGAGTTTAGCTATAGTAAATTAGGTTTTCCAGATTACTATAAGTTTGACATCTATCTATCCCATTTAGGGAGTGGATTAGCTGATGTAAATCTTAAACTAAAGTACTCTTTCCAAAATTTTTCACATGGGGATGGTTCTGGGGAAATAATATATAATAGACAGGACAGAACAGGTTTAAGGTTAAAAAATAATAAAGGACTTAGTAATCTATTAAGCTATTCACAATTTAAGCTTATAAATCAGGTTGATTTATTTAACGAATCTGAATTCAGCAATATACAACAAAGATACAAAGCTATTGCAAAAATTCAAGACCTTGCAATTAATGCATCTTCAACTATGTCTAAAATACTTAAAGAAACTATTTTTCATACTTTAGAAGATATAGATATTCGAATAAAACAGATTGACGAAAACGTATTTAAATTCGAGCCAATTTCAAATAAGATTAACTCAGAAATTTTTAATAATAAAATTACAAATAACGGAATTAGAAATATAGTAAAATATATAGATGGAGATATTCAAAATAAAGTAATCTTAAGTGATGGAGATGATGATAAACTTAAAGAAACAATAACGATAATCAAAGATTATAAAACCGTCAACTCAGAGGAACTTATTGAGATTAATGAAAAGATTACAAAATTTTGGGATATTGATATTGTAAATCTTGATGGGTTTAGTGATAGAGTAATAGAACTAGGTGTATATAAGCCTAAGTTTTACCCATTTATTCAGCCGTATAAAAACACATGGATTCCTGGTATAGTTGTTGATGACAAAAAGGAGGGTCAAAGAAGAATTACAATAAATAATTTTGATGAATTATCTGAATTAAAAGCAAAACTTTCAGATGCAAAAAGCAATAATAAAAAGGATGTGGATTTTAAAGATACAACTATTGATGTTGTTAATTTAGAACCAATTATTGATAATGCAGAAAAACAGTTAAATTCACCCATGACTCCTGTTACGAGAAAAGAGCATGAGACAAAGAAACCGCTTGACAAAAGAGTATTGATAATTAGTGAAAATACTGATGAGTTAGATTATGGAAATACGGATGTTTTTGAGGATATTGAATATAATTTTGCTCCAATAAATAACCTTAAAAATAATATTACTCTAAAAGAACATCAGAAAAATGGAATATCTTGGCTTCAAACAATGTCAAATTTCGACAATAATGAAGGTGTTTTATTAGCTGATGATATGGGACTGGGTAAGACGCTACAGGTTTTATATTTTATTGAATGGTACACTAAGAATAGAAGTAAAAAACCGATTTTAATTGTTGCTCCTGTTTCTTTGCTTGAGAATTGGGAAAATGAATATGAAAAATTCTTTAATAATAAAGAATGTAATATAAATACTTTGTGGGGAGAATGCGTTTATGATTATATTGATGAAACTGATGCTTTGAAAACTCAATTAAACTTTAAAAGTTCCAGTATTTATTTAACTACCTATGAAACTTTAAGGAGACATCAGATAACACTTGGAGTTGTTGACTGGGGCTTACTAATTCTTGATGAGGTTCAAAAGATTAAAACTCCCGGAACACTGGTTACAAATGCAGCTAAAGCAATGAAATCTGACTTTAAGATTGCAATGACTGGAACGCCTGTGGAGAATAGTTTAATGGATTTATGGTGTATTATTGATTTTTGCAGACCAGGATTGCTTTTTAGTGCTAAAGACTTTTCAAATAAATACATAAAACCACAAAGTGATAGTGATACAGACCTTGAATTATTATCTAATACCTTAAGGCAATCAATAGGCTCAACTTTAATGAGAAGATTGAAAGAGGATGTGGCAAAGGAGCTTCCAAAAAAGATTACTAAAAAGTACCCTGTAAAAATGAAACAGGTTCAGTTTGACATCTACTCTAACGAAACTAAAAGACTTCAAGAGAACCCTTCAGATATGTTGTCAGGCATACTTAAGTTGAAAAGTATTTCAAACCATCCTTATCTGAAAACTCATCAATTAGAAAATATTCCTACGGATGAATTAATAGATACTTCTGTGAAGTTAGAAAAATCAGTTGAAATAATTAAAAGCGTTAAAGAAAAAAATGAAAAGTGTATTGTTTTCACAGAAGATAAGGCAATGCAAAGGCTTATAAGGCGTGTCATTAGTCATAATTTTGATATTAATCCATCAATAATAAATGGAGATACTCCAGCTAGAAAGTCAACAAGTGATAGAATGAAATTATCAAGACAACAAGAAGTTGATAAATTTCAAAATAAAGATGGTTTTAATGTAATCATCATGTCCCCTTTGTCTGCAGGTGTTGGGTTAAATGTTACGGGTGCAAATCATGTTATTCATTATTCAAGGCATTGGAATCCCGCTAAAGAGCAGCAAGCTACAGATAGAGTTTATAGAATAGGACAAACAAAAGATGTTTTTATTCATTATCCAATAGCAGTTTCTCCAGATGAATCAGATTCTCCAGATGAATCAGTTACTTTCGATAAGTCATTAGATAAATTACTAGAACTTAAAGAAAATCAATCAAAGAGAACTTTATTTCCTTCTGCTGAAATCTCTCTTACAGAATTAAATGAAAAGCTAACACCTGTTACTGATAGTGAGTATAATGAAATAGGCATTTCTACAATTGAAAGTTTAGACCATTTGAAGCCATTATTGTTTGAAGCTGCAGTTGCATTACTTCTTGAGAAAAAACTTGAAGGTAATGCTTTCTTAACTCCTAAAACTAACGACAAAGGAGCGGATGTATTATTTTTTGGAACGCAAAACTTTTTAGTTCAAGTAAAACAAAGTAAGGCCTATTTAGGTATATCTTCAGGACAAGAGATTTTTTACGCATTAAAAGAATACAAAAAGGAGTATGGTAAGACATTTATTCCTTATATTATTACAAATTCATATCTAAATAATGCAGCAATTGAGTCAGCTAGAGCAAATGAGGTGTTGTGTATGAATAGAGATGATTTATCTGGATTAATTAACAAATTTCCTCTAACAATTTCAGAGATTGAGGAGAAGTTTGAATCAGACAGAAAAGGACTTAATAGCTAAAAATAAAATTGAGAGGAATGCTCTTTAAAATATTGTTACCATCTTCAATCATTATTAAAAATTAGATAATACATCAACTTTAGAAACTTGTTTTGATTGATATAAACCATCAAATTCATATATTATATAGTTATTATGTACATTTAGCTTTCTAATTTTCTTATTCCTATAATGTTTTAAGTCATCTCTTTTTTCAAATATCTGATACATTAAATCCTTCCAATACGCTTCTGAAGCATATAGCAATTTACTTAATTGGCCCACCAAACCAACCAGAGCAGTTAGCAATAAGACTTAAAGAATATTCTTTTCTTTTTTAAATTTTCAATCAAGCTACCAATTGCATGGCCTTTAGTCCCACCCCCTTCACGTTTCCACATAACTAAATACTTCTCAGAGTCCACTATTAACTCATCCAGGTTTTTGAGTATCAAAGTTCTTTGACCAGATATTGAATATGGTCTTAATTGATGTGTACAAGCCATTCTCTTATTTGTTTTACTAAATAACTCTACCTCTTTCACACTTAAAAGAAAATCATCCTTCAACTTTTCTTCCCAAACATCTAAGCCCTCTTTATCTCCTGAATCTGAATTCACATTTTCTTTTCTTAGAAAAATCCAAGATATAAGAAAAACAATAATAAACCCTACCAAAGTTAATTCCATTTTTAATTTTTTAATTTTCTAACTATTCGTTTTATCATATCAATTGAAAGCAAAATCAAAAGACCCAATTTTTTATATAAAAATAGTTCTTCATATAATTATTTTTGGGTAACTATTATTTACTCTTTTATATACTTTCCACTCCAATTAATGGGTCTCCCACCAAACCAACCAGAGCAGTTTTCACTTCCAAGTTTAACATAATTTTCATTAAAAAGAAATACAATGAAACATGGCTCCAGTCCCTCATAAAAATCCTCCCCATCAAACAACCTTCCATTATCATTAAATAGCCCCATATTACTATCTAAATAAAATATAAAATCATCACCCTTCATTTCTCCAGAATAAGAAATGACACTATTAACAAAGGGGTCATAAACTTCTTGTAAGCCACTAATACTAAAATTATAGGCATTGCTATCAATGTGAGTTATTACTAAAGAGTAATAGCCATCCCCTTCTTTAATCCATTCTCCATTTAATTTATTTTTAGAGTATCCATTGTTTAGTTGTTCTTGTGATAGTAAGAAGATAAAATAGAGAATAAACAATACAAGTAATATTTTAATTTTAATCATATCTCTAAGATGTAAACATCATTGGCGTTTCTTTTAATGTTTTTAAAATGAAAACCTCCATCCTCCAAAGCATCTTCAATTAAGTCAAAGGATTTACAATTTTTTGGAAGCCCTTCAAACACTAAGGTGAACCAGGTTATTTTACACACATCTATTTTAGTCCATTTAGGGAAAAATGCAATATTGAACTTATCTATTAATTTATAAACTTCATCTGAATTATTAGGTTTAATATATGTGCTTTTCCAGACTCTTATCAAATCGGCAGAGAAAGGAGCAACCATAAATTTAACTGTAACTTGACTTTCGGTCTTAAGCCTATTCTTTAATATTGAAGAATCTATTGTTGCAGATTTATTCATTTTATTGTTATTTTAAAATTACTAATCATTTAATTCATATATAATTTTTCTTCTGGACTTAAGTTTAATAACTTGGTTATTCATTTCACTACAGGCATCAATCAACTTTAAAACTACCCTTTTCACTTCTTCATCTTTAATAGAATTAAGAATTGATAACGCTTTTTCAAAATCAGATTCATATCTATAAAGCTCTGCAAGAAAGAGAAGGCTCCCAGTTTCCTTTTCTTTTTTACTCTCTAAAATATTAATAGCTTTTTTAATGGAGTCTTTATATATTAAAGAATATTCTTCATTTGATTCATCTTGCTCTATTAGTCTTAAATTAATGCTTTGGATGATGAAGATTAGTAGAGCCTCTTCTTCTTTTAAAAACTTTGGATTTTTATTAATAAGTAAACTGTATATTTCTTGAAAACCTACGTTCAACATTTCACTTCTTTTAGAACCTTCTATCTCCTCTTCAATTACTGCACTATAGCTAACTGAGAATACTTCTGATTTCCAAAAATAATTAGAGCAATTTTGACATTGAACCACAGGAGAGTTCAAATCTAAACTATATAAACCTAGCCCATTTCCGTCAGAATATAAGTCTGTGTAATTAATACTCATGAAGATATCTATTTCAACAGAAATATCACAGGAAGGACAGTTGCTACTCACTTTCTTAATTGATGTCATGTGGTCTAGTTTTTTTAATTTTTAGTCTTTCATATAGCCTTGAGCCAATAAAAGTGATTAAAATTCATCTATATTACTAGATATAGCACCCCTTGTAGTTGCGTTTTAAAGTACAAAGAATATTTTAAATAACAGGAATTAAGTAACATAAATTAATGATAGTGACTGAAAAAATTTAAAAAGAACGAGTTAGGAGCAATTATAATTTTAGTAATGAAGAATAGAAAATGATTATAAAAACTATCATATATTTTTTGTAAATTTAGAAGCATATTTAAAACAATAGATTAACAAACAACCAAGATGAAAAAACTACTACGTAAATTACTTTCCTTGCCTGTGATTGGATTTGGGAAATGCATTTCAGGAGATTGTAAAAATGGCTATGGTAAATATATTTCATCAGGTGATATTATCTATAAAGGGGAATGGAAGAACGGTAAGTTTCATGGACAAGGAACTCTTACTTTTCCTTCTGGAAAAAAATACGTAGGTGAATACAAAGATGATAAGAGGCATGGACAAGGAACTTTTACTTGTGTAAATGGAGATAAATACGTAGGTGAATGGAAGAATGATAAGCAACACGGACAAGGAACAATGACTCTAGCTTCAGGAGGTAAATACGTAGGTGAATGGCAGGAAAATAAGGAAAACGGACAAGGAGCTTATACTTATGCTGTTGGAGATAAATACGTAGGAGAATTGAAGCACGGTAATAAGCACGGACAAGGAACTTATACTTATGCTGATGGAAGTAAATACATAGGTGAATACAAGAACGGTAAGTGTCACGGACAAGGAACTCTTACTTTTCCTTCAGGAAATAGATACGTAGGTGAATTGAAGAATGATAAGCAACACGGACAAGGAACAATGACTTTTCCTTCAGGAGATAAATACGTAGGTGAATGGAAGGATGATAATTATAACGGACAAGGTGCTTATACTTATGCTGTTGGAGATAAATACGTAGGAGAATTGAAGCACGGTAATAGGCACGGACAAGGAATTTTTACTTTTGCTGATGGTGAAAAATACGTAGGTGAATATAAGGAACATAAGAGGCACGGACAAGGAACTTATACTTATGCTGATGGAGAAATAGAAAAAGGTCTATGGGTAAATGATGAGTTTTTAGGAGAATAGAACAATACGCTTAACCAAACATAAAATAGAAAAACTTACCATAACCAAAGTATTTGTAGGGTTATCAGTATTAATTAACCTTATTTCATATAACCAGTTGTTGTAAAATATTGGTGAATACAGATGCAATCAACAAACTTGAAAAATACTATGAATGAAACTGAAATAAAAAAAGCATTAAAAAAGTTAGAGGAAGAGTTTCCTATAAATAAAAATGGTGTTGGAGCATTATACACTACGGTTAGCAGAATGAAGGCGGAGAAAGAATTGGGTTTACCTCTGATATGGAGAAAAGGCTCTGCAATATCTGTAAAAACAGGAAAACATGGAAATAAAATGAATGAACTTGAATGGAACAAGTTTTATTACGATTTATGTGAAAATCTAAAAAGAGATTATCCATCATTGTATGATAATATCTTCTCTTCAAATCAATAACATTTTACAACACCGTGTATAATTAATTGCTGGTTTTAGCCTATTTACGAAAGTCCTCTCAGACTTTCTATTAAGTTTTAGTTACTAATTTTAGTGCAGAGAAATTTAGGTATTGTGATGCTTACGTAAGTCGATTCTCTAATTGGAGTTCTTCTAAATTTTATTACTAACTGTTTTTATTGTTTTTAAATACTCGTTTACTACTTTTTTAACTGCCAAATAATTTTTAGATTTTTCATTACCAGGTTCATTTAAGTAAAGAGCTCTGTTTATTTCAAGCATTATTGATTCTACATTACTTGTTTTCTTATAATGACTTAAAGGAACTATAGTGCCACTATATGGCCAATCAACACCAAGCGAGTAACCTCTTTGATTGAAAAATTCTTTTGATATTTCAATTAAATAATTAGGTGTGTGAAATGAATCAGTACCAATGTTAAAATCAGGTCTGTTTATGTTTTGGTCAAGGTCTCTAACTAATGGATTACTGGGAAATGAATGGCAATCGATAATTAATGCCTTTTTATTTAATTTTAATTGTTGTTCGACTGCTTGAGTCAATTTTTCATGATGAGGCCAGTAAAAACCATCTAATATATTTGACCTTAAATCATTGTTTACGGTTCTTAATAAAGACCCATCATCTGTTTTTTCGTAAAGCACACCCATTCCAAATTTTGCCATAACTTCTTGCTTATCATTTGAGAATCTCTCCGCATCGCAAAAAATTCTTGAGAAGTCTGCTTTGACAACAATACTATCATCACATGAAAAGAGGTCGTCAGTGTACCAATCAGTTAGTTTAAGAACTTCATTCTCTAATATTTTTTTGTTAGCTACATAACCTTTTCTGTTAGGTATCTTATCGGATGAATGTGGAATATGTAAAATTAATTTTGTCATTAAGTTTTTATTTATCGCTTACCTGTAACAACAGATAGTGTAAGCTTAGTTGTCGTGAATTGGTTTGTAAACTTAGTTTTTATATTCATAGCACCATTTATTTTCTATTCAGTTTTTCTTTTTAAAAGCTAAATTAATTCTATAGTCTAAACTTCATTAGGAAAATTTTAAATTGACCAACTAAGAGTAATTTAAAGATTTAATTTAATACTACTGAGTTAACCTAAAACGTAAAAATAGGATATTAAAACTTATCTGTTTTTAATGTAGTTTTATAGTCTTGAAGAAAATTAACTGTCAATTAACTGCCAAACAACACCCATTTTTTATATATTTGGAAAGTATAAGTGTAAATAAAAAAAGGGGCAGTTACCCTAGTAACCACCCCTCCGTTTAATTGCTCCCCCTCTAGGACTCGAACCTAGGACCCTCTGATTAACAGTCAGATGCTCTAACCAGCTGAGCTAAGGAGGAGTGTTGTTAAAACGGCTGCAA
>Ga0307994_1002088_pt1 | contig 11406 bp, 9 predicted proteins | sample EllFjometagen261_FD_203171 | JGI IMG/M metagenome (GOLD analysis project Ga0307994, IMG submission 203171) | Marine microbial communities from Ellis Fjord, Antarctic Ocean - #261 | ecosystem: Environmental > Aquatic > Marine > Unclassified | place: Southern Ocean | collected 2014-11-02
TCAATTTCACAACTGACAAGAAAATTATCACCGCGTTTCGAAATTGAAACCACCTTCGTTTGCAGAACAAGCTGGCCATTTTCATTACTCATATCCGCTAGATAAGTGGCCATTAGTTCGTGGCTACTGACGATGCCTGTGGAGGGTGAAAAAAGCGCGGCAGTCGCGCTCGCGGCAGGCTCGCGCTTGCTAATTTTTGATGCGGACCACCTTTGCAGGTCGACAACCCCATTCTTCTTCGCCGTATCATCAATACCATCAAGGATTTCTTCTTCACTTGTTTCAGTCGCGACGATCAATTTACCGCAGCGTCTATGGGCAATCCCGCGTTGCGCACAATACTCATAGAGAAGTTCTTTACCCCTAAGACAAAGGCGAGATTTAAGAGAATCCTGTTTGTAATAGATTCCCGCGTGAATCACTTCACTGTTTCGACTGCTGACGCCTTGACCAAAAGCAGTTTCCTGTTCCAGAACAAACAATTCACTACTGTGAACCGCAAGTCTGCGCGCGATAGCAAGCCCGACGACGCCGCCACCAATAACGCAAGTATCAACATGATCCATTAAATTCTTTTAACTCCCGTTTCTAAAAGTTCTGTATTTTCACTAAGCCACATTAACGGCTAACAAATAAACGCGTCAAACAACGTTTATGAAGCAACGGCCTAACGCGGATAACTCAACCTTATGACAGTACGAAGTGATTAGTACAACTAATCTATCTAACAGATTTTATCATTTCAAAACGACCGCCAGTGTTCGTACCATCAGAGCTCACGAACATACTGAAAAGCTAGCATAGCCGTCGCGCCAATCACAACCACGTGCAGGAGCTACAATGAAACCCATTAACAATGCCGATTTCGGTAAGACCGCAGATGATTATCTCACGCACCGAGCAGGATTCCCAAAGTCACTGTTCGAAAAACTACAATCGCAGGGTATTGGCTTAAGAAATCAGAGAATCACCGACCTTGGCACGGGGACAGGAAGTTTAGCGCTAGGTTTCGCCGCCAGTGGAAGTCAGGTAACGGGTATCGATCCTTCGGCGTCTATGCTCGATGCCGCACGAAAGGTTGCCGTTCATGCAAATTTAGCCGTTCAATTTCAGCTCGCTTCAGCCGAACAGACTCAGCTCCTAGCAAAGAGTATGGACATCGTGGCAGCGGGACAGTGTTGGCATTGGTTTAATCGACCGGCCGCATGCAAGGAGATCGCGCGTATACTTAAACCAAGCGGGAAAATCGTCGTTGCCTATTATGATTGGCTACCTTTACGGGAAAACCTCGTCAGGCAAACCGAACAGCTTATCGAAAAGTTTAACCCGCAATGGAAAGGTGGCAACCAATTGGGTATCCACCCACAAATATTCGGGGACTTAGGCGAAGCCGGTTTTAACAATATAGAGTCACTAACGTACGATGAACCGGCACAATACACTCACGAAGGGTGGCGGGGTCGAATTAGAGCGAGTGCCGGCGTTGGCGCAACAATGGATCAGGCAACCTTGTCAGCATTTGACGCGGAGCTAAAACAACGCTTGGAAGAAATTTCGCCAGATGACAAGCTTCTGATTCCGCACCGGGTGTTTATCCTCATCGCTTCCCCCCCTTGCTGATCGAATTGGATCTAGGCATCTGTTAGGATTCACACTTTTAACTGCATGCAGGTAAGCACACCCAATATGGGCGAACATCGCACAGAAACCCGCAAATTACTCATTATCAGCGGCGTCACAGATCTGGTGCTCGGCGTACTTAAAGTACTGGCCGGCATCTTCTCGAACTCCTACGCATTGTTAGTAGATGGCATTCACAGCCTGAGCGATTTGGCGACGGATGTGATGGTATGGATTTTCAACGATATCGGCTCCACTAAACCCGATGACGACCATCCCTATGGACATGCCAAATTTGAAACCTTTGGCACCCTGATTCTCGGACTCATTCTTCTGATTGTGGCAATATTTATTGTCCAAGATACGGTCACTCGGCTTTTCACACTGGAACAATATGAGACGCCAACTTGGCCAGGTTTGCTGGTTGCTCTAATCTCTATTGCAGGTAAAGAGTGGCTATATCAAATCACCGCCCGTCTAGGTAAGAAAACGAATTCACGGTTGCTACAGGCAAACGCATGGCACCATCGGACAGACGCCTTGTCGTCAATTTTGGTTTTCATTGGAATTGGAGCAGCACTCGTCGGCTATCCGTGGCTTGAACTCGTTGCCGCTATTGGCGTTGCCGCAATGATCGCCTTGATCGGTTGGACACTATCAAAGCAAAGTCTTGCCGAGTTAGTGGATACGTCACTATCGAACACTTACATTGATGACATTCGCGCAAAAATCAGTGACATCGAAGGCGTCAAAGGTGTTCACAGTATTCGAACACGTAGAATGGGACCCGATGCACTGATCGACATCCATCTTCAGGTCGATTCCTCCATTAGCGTCTCTGAGGGTCATCACATTGGTGACTGGGTTGCACTACAACTCCACGAAAGCTTTCCAGACATCAAAGATATTATTGTTCACATTGACCCTGAGGATGATGAAGAGCTCGGCACAACTAACCTTGATGCGATTGCGCCACTAAGAAAAGAAGCTCAACGGCAATTAAACGAATGCTGGAATGAGGATATGCTGGGTATCGAAATACTCAAAATCAATCTTCACTACCTCGAGAACAAGATTGACGTTGAACTCTTTTTACCGAGGGACGTCGCGTCCACTCAGGATATTAATGAGCTGCGCAATCGTCTTGAAAACAGTACCTCTTCACTCGCGTGGCTCAAAGGTATACGGATTTGGCTAAGCTAAGAAGCAATAACAATGACTATTCAGGTCTGGTCAGTTACTAGGGCAAGGTCCTGACTGAACGAGATGCCTACCATACGATAGACTGAATACGAAAGATTGAGCGATTAGCATTGAACAATTTATGTTGAACGATTCAAATTGAACGATTCACATTGAACGATTCACATTGAACGGTCCACATTAAAAACAAGATGACAATACATCACGTCAAACAAGCTATCTCAAAATGACAGCGAGAATTGTTTTTCTGCCTGCGTTGATTTGCCGTCAGTACCGCGTTCATCAATCTTGTCAAACCAGAATCGACTGCTTCGTACAATGGGTTGTGACGGTGACTCTTGCTGAAGCATATCAAGCAACAATCGACAAACAATTCGGCCATCCTGCTTTTTATGACGTGAACGAACCATTCCCTTGGCAAAACGCATTGCCAACTCTGATCTGTCAGCGATCGGCGAAACCGACCCGGAGGAGCAAACGACGGATTCAGACGACATTTTAGACGATGTCTTAGAAAACTTTTCAGAAGCCTTTTTAGAAGACTTTTTAGAAGATAAGGTTAGATTGCAAGCATGCTTGTCTAACGTGCCATTGATCTGTTCTTGGCTAAGCGCTTCTTGACTAAGCTGTTCTTGACTAAGCTGTTCTTGACTAAATCGCTCACGTGAATACGATCCCAACTGCGTCTGAGACTGCATACTAGCGGCATGGTCGTATTGGCTAGAAGCCCGACTCAATGGCGAAAAAAAAGTTACAGGGGTGTTCATACTCATCTCAATCTCCTCCGGTTAGTTAACCCGCTAATCGATCTAAATTTGTTACCTTGACCCATAAACTACTGGATAAAGGTACAGTACCAATTAACTGTACCTTTGTACAGTAGTTACTGCAACTTTGCTACGAACTCAAGCTTGTCACCCGCAAGAGTGACGTCCACTTGCTGACCAGGTATAAACTCCCCTGCTAACAAAGCTTGCGCAAGCGGGTTTTCAACATAACGTTGAATCGCACGTTTTAGAGGTCGCGCGCCATAAACAGGGTCATAGCCCGCGTCAACCAAATAACCAACTGCAGCCTCATCAAACTCAATACAGATATCGTTGTCTTTCAGCCTCGATTGCAATATTTGAAGCTGAATTCTTGCGATACCCTGAATCTGATCCTTTTCCAGTGGATGGAAAACAATCGAATCATCGACTCTATTTAGAAACTCGGGTCGGAAGTGTTGGCTGACTACACCCATCACAGCCTCTTTCATCTGCTCATAATTTGCTTCGCCAGCCATCGTTTGAATCAAGTCTGAACCAAGGTTAGAGGTCATCACGAGCACTGTATTCTTAAAGTCCACGGTACGACCATGGCCGTCCGTGAGTCGCCCATCGTCAAGTACCTGCAGGAGAATATTGAAAACATCAGGATGCGCTTTTTCAACTTCGTCCAGAAGGATTACCGAATAGGGTTTGCGACGGACCAGTTCCGTCAAATAACCACCCTCTTCGTAACCAACATAGCCAGGGGGCGCACCAATCAAGCGTGCGACTGAGTGCTTCTCCATAAATTCAGACATGTCGATTCTGATCAAGGCATCCTCTGTATCAAACAAGAATCTTGCTAATGCTTTACAAAGTTCAGTTTTACCCACGCCCGTTGGACCGAGAAAGAGAAACGAACCATTAGGTCTGTTCGGGTCTGAAATACCGGCTCTTGATCGTCGCACGGCATTTGAAACGGTGTTGACTGCTTCATGTTGACCCACAACTTGCTTATGCAGCTCGTCTTCTAAGTGCAGTAATTTATCTTTTTCGCCCTCTAACATTTTGGCTACCGGTATACCGGTCCATTTAGAAACCACCTCGGCAATTTCCTCATCCGTAACGCGGTTTCTGAGCAACCTCATTTCCATCATGTCAGCGTCGCCGGCCACCTCGAGCTGCTTTTCCAGCTTTGGAATATCGCCGTACTGCAACTCTGACATTCGCGTCAAATCGCCCGCGCGGCGAGCAACCTCGAAATTGGCTTTAGCCGCCTCTAGATCTTCTTTGATTTGCTGTGCACCGTGCAATGCAGCTTTCTCAGCGTTCCAGATCTCTTCAAGATCAGAAAACGCCTTGCTGAGTTCTGCAATGGTTTCATTAAGTACCTTCAGACGTTGGATAGACCCTTCATCAGTTTCATTTTTTAAGGCTTCGCGCTCTATTTTTAGTTGAATCAAACGTCGCTCTAGCCTGTCCATCTCTTCGGGTTTAGAGTCCATTTCCATTCTGATCAGACTGGCTGACTCATCAATCAAATCGATCGCCTTATCGGGCAACTGTCGATCGGTAATGTAACGATGCGATAATTTCGCCGCTGCGATGATTGCAGGGTCAGTAATGTCGACACCATGATGAATCTCATAGCGTTCTTTCAAACCACGCAAAATGGCAATGGTGTCTTCAACGGTGGGCTCACCAACTTGAACTTTCTGGAAGCGGCGCTCTAGCGCAGCATCCGCCTCAACATATTGACGATACTCATCCAACGTCGTTGCACCGACACAGTGAAGCTCGCCGCGTGCCAATGCTGGCTTCAGCATATTACCTGCATCCATTGCACCTTCGGCTTTACCGGCGCCTACCATTGTGTGTAACTCGTCGATAAAGAGAATGACACTACCCTCTTCTTTCGACAATTCGTTCAAAACTGCCTTCAGCCGTTCCTCGAACTCGCCACGGAACTTTGCGCCCGCAATAAGCGATCCCATATCCAAACTAAGAATTTTCTTGTTCTTCAGACCTTCTGGAACTTCTCCGTTAATAATACGCTGTGCCAGACCTTCAACGATCGCGGTCTTACCAACGCCCGGTTCACCAATCAATACGGGGTTATTTTTTGTACGTCGTTGCAGAACTTGAATCGTACGTCGAATTTCATCGTCGCGGCCAATGACAGGATCAAGCTTGCCTTGTTCAGCTTTCTCGGTCAGGTTGACTGTGTACTTGTCTAACGCTTGACGCGTGTCTTCTGCATTCGCGTCATTTACATTGTCACCGCCTCGCACCTGATCGATAACGCGCGTTAGCGCTTGTTTGGTCACACCGTGCTGGGTGAATAATTTCTCAAGCGCCGCACCATTTTTTACTGCTGAGAGCATGACCAGTTCACTGGAAATAAATTGATCGTCACGTTGCTGAGCTTCCTTATCAACAAGATTCAGCAGCTTGGCTAATTCCGGCGACATCTGAATATCACCTTGGCTATCAACAACACGAGGCAGATCATCAATGAGACGACTTAAGTCTTCATCAAACTTACCCACATCAACGCCCATTTGCGCGAGAATAGGTCGAGTAGAACCACCTTGTTGGTTTAACAAAGCTGAAATTAGATGCAAAGGTGTTAAGGCGTTGTGATCCTTACCCGCGGCAATAGACTGTGCGTCTGAAAGAGCACTTTGTAGTTTGCTTGTAAAACGATCCATTCTCATTTGTATTTCCTCAGTCAACCACTCGGTGGCGCTTTCATCTCGATTAACGTCTGTTAAATACTGATGTACTCAACAATTCTCAGGCTTGCTGGTATTGTGGGGGTGTTCGGCAGCTATTCAAGAGCACAATTAAATATCAAGCTTGAATGGTTTTTGGGATGACACTCTATTACTCTAGCACCGTTTATCGGCATGCAGCTTGGACCGATACCGAATAGATTTAGATCGTACATTAAACCAACAGATACACTTCGCAGTTTGCCAATGTAGATTGCTGCTCGTAGAGACTTACGGGCCAGTTGTCGCTATTTCCTACCCATACATAAGAACTTTAAAAGGTGCATAAGGTTGTCTAGGACGAGTCAAAGTCATGCCTACAACAAAACAAAGCGTGCGGCTATAGACCCTTTATTGGAAGCTGTCGGTGGTCCAAAAGCAGTCCCAATTGCAGCGTTGCACAATAAATCGGTTTTTCGGCGTGCAAGCACTGAGGCTCTGAAACCGTTATGTTGACAGTAATCGGCGCAGGCATGGTATGGCACGGCGTAATTGTAGATAATTACCTAATATGAAAGTTTACATAACACCTGACGGCGCTCGCACCTTACGTGATGAATTAACTCACATTTGGAAGGTCATGCGCCCCGAGACAACCAAAATTGTGTCCGCGGCTGCGGCGCTAGGCGATCGCTCGGAGAATGCTGACTATATATATGGCAAAAAGCGCTTACGAGAAATTGATAAGCGAATCAGATATCTCACCAAGCGTCTCGACAACCTAGAGATTGTCGATCGAAAGCCGCCCGACCAGAAAGCGGTTTATTTTGGCGCTTGGATTAAACTTGAAGATGAAAACGGTTCGCCAAAAGAAATCAGAATTGTTGGTGCTGACGAATTCGATTTAGCCCGAGGGTGGATCAGTCTTGACTCGCCAGTATCCAAAGCTCTGCTGGGTAAACGCAAAGGCGACGATGTTGTGATTAACACGCCAGAGGGGAAGCAGGAATGGTACATTGAAGATGTTTCCTACGACGAATGGGGCAAGGTTTAACGCATGAATTTTGAAAGAGACAATATCCGCAAAATGGATGGTTATGCCGCCGGAGAACAACCGGAGGACGGTCAAACAATTAAACTCAATACAAACGAAAACCCGTACCCACCGTCTCCCAAAGTGGATGAAACGATTAGAAACTTAATCGGTGCCGACTTAAGACGTTATCCGCCGCCCACCGCCCTAGCGTTTCGTTCCCTCGCCGCCTCGATACACAATGTTGAAAAAGAAAACATCATCGCAACACGTGGCGGAGACGAATTATTGCGACTGTTACTAACGACATTCGCTGATCCAGCCGATGTCATTGCTATATCCGAGCCGACATATTCGCTATACAAGGTGCTCGCTCAGATACAAGATTGCCAGGTTTTAAGTATTCCGCTACTCGATGGCAGAGAGCTGCCCGCTGACTTTGCCAAACAAGCCAATGAGCACAAGGCTAAACTTACTTTTGTCGTGAACCCCCATGCACCTTCGGGGCATCTAACAAGCTCCGATAAGATCAGAGAACTAGCAAGCAGTCTCGATTCAATTCTTCTTGTAGATGAAGCCTATGTTGATTTCGTTGATCCACAATTAGGCTACGACTGCATCGATATGATCAATGAATTCGAAAACCTGATTTTCTTAAGAACACTTAGTAAAGGTTACTCGCTCGCGGGATTGAGATTTGGATACGGCATAGGTCATGCCTCACTCATACAACCCATGATGGATAAAACTCGAGACAGCTACAACCTCGACAATTTTAGCCAACAAATTGCTCATGCTGCCTTATCAGATCAAGCCTATGCCAGAACAAACTGGGAAAAAGTGCGACAAGAACGAGCTAGATTATCGGGCTTATTGTCCCAGTTAGGGCTCGTCAGCCAACCTACTGAGACTAATTTCCTTCTGTGTCAGGTTCAGCAGTCGTGTGGCATTAGCGCTGAAAATATCTACCGAGAACTAAAGGAAAAAAAAGTGCTTATTAGGTACTTTAATGCGCCAGGCCTAACGGACAAAATTCGAATTACTATCGGTACAGCTGAAGAAAACGACCAACTTATTCAGACATTGAGAGAAATACTCGCGAACCATTGACATCAACGACCGTATAATTAAAGTCAGTTGAACTTCATTACAGGCAGAATAGTTTAAATATAATGGTCAAAGTACATACCAACAAACCTGAGGGTTTCAGTCAAATCATCCTCAAGCCAAACGCCTCATTCTCTTGGGCTGCAAACTTGCAGTTACTGTATGGCCTGCTTATTATTTCTCTGGCAATTGGATTTGGTTTTCTCTATGTCGGTGCTTGGGTCATTCTGCCCTTCTCGATAATTGAACTATCCGTGCTGACGGCTTGTATATATTACTGTGTGAAGCGTTGTAATCGGCAAGAAGTCATTACAATCGAAGAATTCGCAGTGAGCTTACAAAGAGGACACAAAACGCCCAGTGAAGAATTATCCTTCCACCGACTTTGGTCAAAGTTTATTGTGCGTCCGCCGCGCCACCCACTCGACCCCAGTACAGTGATGCTGTTATCTCAAGGTAAAGAATATGAAATCGGAGGCTTTCTCTCTGCGAAGGACAAGTCGCAGCTAATCAAGGTACTCAAAAGCCTCACCTATGATCATATAGCCCACCTCGAACTTGATGACGATAGATGAAAATTAATTCATGTCAACGAGCGGCTTACCATTAAAACGATGGTTTGAGGTGCCCTGTTCAAATCAGCAGTCAACGTCGCCCTAACTAATCTAATCTATTCGGCTGTTTCCCGAATCAAACCTTCCTGCGCGACCGAGGCTATCAAGGTTCCATCTTGACTAAACATACTGCCTCGATTAAACCCTCTGGACCCGCCTGCAGCTGGACTATCCTGTGCAAAAAGCACCCACTCATCAACTTTGAATGGTCGATGAAACCACATCGCATGGTCTAGACTCGCGGTCATTAGCCCCTTAAAGAAAGACTTACCATGAGGCAACGCACAGGTACTCAAAATACCTAAATCAGATGCGTAGGCGAGGATGCACTGGTGCAGCGCAGGATCGTCAGGCAAAGCGTTTCTTGCCCTAAACCAAACGTGTTGGAATGGTTCTCTCGGTTCTGGCGCAAAGTAGTTGATCGGCTCAACCCGTTTCATTTCAATGGGTCGATCTCGCATCATGTTCCGCATTTCTTCGGGCAGATCCGATCGATCAAAAATGTCTTCCTCTGAATAGCATTGCTCAGGCGGGGGTACATCTGGCATAGCGACCTGATGACTTAAGCCCTCTTCTACAACATGAAACGATGTCGCCATATTGAATATTGCTTCACCCTTCTGAATAGCAACGACACGCCGAGTGGTAAAGCTTTTACCATCACGAATGCGATCGACTTCGTAGATTATCGGCAGTTTCGGATCACCCGGCCTTAGAAAATACCCGTGCAACGAATGACACAGACGATCATCTACTGTTCTTAAAGCCGCGATTAGCGCCTGACCAATGACCTGGCCGCCAAAAACCCTAGGTGGACCGAGCGTTGTGCTCATGCCTCGAAATAAATTGACTTCCAGTTGCTCAAGATCTAGTTGATCCAGCAAAGATTGCAAAATGTTTGACATTACATACTCAAAATTAGCTAAAAAAAACCCAGCTTGACGCATCCGAATCGCTTAAAAGCATTCTCACCGAGAAAATTCTATGGAAATACCGATGTAAGACACCAAACGAACGCATTGACGACTTATTGCTAACGCAACAGCAATTTGGGGTTTACTGCAGAAGGGCTAATCATACCAGAAACGACGTCCCTTTTTGCGCGCTTGCTCAATGACATAATGCCCCGTTTTATCAACACGTAATGTGACAGCGCCCGATGATGCTGTGTTCAACACGGTCATTCCCCTATTGTGATACCGAGCCAGAACGCGGCGATGAGGGTGACCAAATCGATTCAGATGGCCTGCAGATATGATGACAAGCCCAGCAGACAGATGATTTAAGAAGGGTGCACTTGAAGATGACAGACTACCGTGGTGCGGCGCTATCAAGACATCAATCGGTGGAAAAGATTTTGACAAGAGCCTATCTTCTCCGCTCTTTTCAATGTCGCCCGGCAGCAACATACTGAAATTCCCTTGGCGCACCAACATGACGCAGGAGGCATCATTACGTGATACCGCGACCGCCGGTTTGACGACGCCCTTCTCATTCAAGTAAGGGGCGTTTTGTTCTAGCTCGCCAGACTCTGGATACCCATAACTAGCAGCAATGATTTCAAACTCAACCTCGTCTAACTGCCACTTAGTACCAACCTCGCACTGGCCGGTGGCACTGGCTGAACCCGCCACAACACTATGGACCGGTATACTTTGCAATAGCCCCTCAACACCTCCGGCATGATCCATATCAGCGTGACTGACAACCAGTCGGTCGATATACCCGGCACCCAATAATTTCGCCGTCGGCGCAACAATCTGCTTACCGGCGTCGAAGCTACCGCCATATCGCGGCCCTGCATCGTAGATAACGGTGCCACTGGGACTTCTAAAGACAACACTTAACCCTTGACCGACATCAACGATACGCACAATCAGATCGGTCACGTCCGCGCTAGAACGGTAGCTCAGCGACACAACCAATAAAACAATGCCGGGCCACCGAGGTAGAAAACCTTTTGGCAATATCAGCAACGAGGCACCGAATAACGCGATAAACAATAGATGCGATTGAGTAAAAGGTTTTGTCAGTATGAAGGAGTAACTGGCGAGAAATTCTAGCCCCTCATAAAAAAGTTTGGCTGCGCCATACATAATATCGATAAGGCTATAAAGCGGCTCAACTTCGAGCAACAGGATCGGCAGACAGAGCAGTAACCCTGGCACCAGAATGAAAGCTACAAAGGGTATAGCCACAAGGTTGACGAGCAGGCTAACGATCGATGCCTGCATCACCCAGCAAAGTAAGATAGGCGTCATCGTCACAAACACTATCCACTGACTCGAAAAATAGGATCTAACCTTCGAGCCAAGCGTATTCATCGGCAGGCTCCGCCCGGATAGACCTAGGATCAAGCTGCCAAC
>Ga0307994_1002090_pt1 | contig 11406 bp, 8 predicted proteins | sample EllFjometagen261_FD_203171 | JGI IMG/M metagenome (GOLD analysis project Ga0307994, IMG submission 203171) | Marine microbial communities from Ellis Fjord, Antarctic Ocean - #261 | ecosystem: Environmental > Aquatic > Marine > Unclassified | place: Southern Ocean | collected 2014-11-02
AGGTCTCCTTCTCCAACACACATTCCGCACCTAATACCACTCCGCATTTCAAAAGAGACGAATGATGTTTTTAAATAGTTAGGAAAGAGCGCTGCGCGTTGGAATCAAGAGCCGGGCGCTTTCTCGAAATGGCAGCGTTGATCCTCAGTTGTGGTGCCCGTAACCCAAGCATCATTCACGAATGCCTGCGCACGGCTTGCTTCCTGATGAGGATCATGGTTTGTCATCAATGATGACACGTCGGTAAATAGGGCCATTCATAGCGTCTTGGCTGCGAGTGAATATGGCTTCCAGTCCATCAGCAGCGTGGTGGGCGTCAGGCAAAGGTCGCCAAATTGCCAAGTCGCAACTTTCTTCGAATGAATAATAGGAGTCTCCTCCTGTTGCAAAAGTGAGCTTGAACTCTTCTCCGGTGATCGAGACGGCAGTGTCGCGAATGGGATGGGTTGTGCATGTTCCTTCCCAAGCCACTCCTGGAGTTCCTCCTGTTGGCCCTGCACACCAACTATTGGGGTCTTCTCCGCGGGAAGTAATCCCTATTCGTTCGAGTCCCTGTCCGCCACCGGCTGCCCCAATATCCCACGGGTGGTGATTTTGAAAAATCGCTTCATCAATGATAATGAAGCGGACCTCTCGTCCTTTTAGTCCTGATGGACAATGGAGGCGTATTTGACCACGAGCGTTGGAAAAAATTGAGTCTGGAAGTTTGAGAATCTGTGCTTCGTCAGGAATATCAACGGGGCTGGAGGACTCAGGAACGCAAAGAATAAAGCCACCGGGAGGCACGGATGTATTTTCTGGAAAGCTAAATCGAGCGCAGAGGTTGTTGCTAATTTCCCATGTTCTAGTCGGTTTTTCGATTTCCCAAAGAGAGAGCGTTTCTTGGGTTGTATTGTGTAATTCGATGTATGGAAATCCCTCGACATCAGGATGGTACATGATTTCTGAAACAATCAGGGAGGGGGGTGGTGGTCCGGAATTTTCCAGGCCAAAGCTTGGAGTTTTTTCGGCAAGGAAGTAGTCGATTCCCTCGGACGTGTGATGGCGCCCAAGGGACGCATTTTTGGCACTCCCCGAAAATCTGACTCCGTGGGTGTAGCCGGTCAGTTCGCCCTCATGATCCCCGGAAAACAAGTAGCAGCGACCTTCGATTGAACTGAAGGATAGATCGCTTCCTGCTGCCACAAAATCTGATTCATCAACGACGAGATATCCTCTGCTAGGGATGATCATATCCGATGCAAACTTGTATTGGTATGGCTGGTTTCGGTGGTCGCTGAGCCACCACCCTCCAATGTTGACGTCATCCAGGGTAGGATTGAAAATTTCAACGCTGTCCCGAAGCTCTCCAACTGACCGTGATCGGAGTTCATTGATCAAAAGAGGAGGGATATTTGGTTCAGGGTCGTCTGCACCCGGTGATCCAAGCCGCTGAGCACTCGCACGCCATGTCGAGAACTGTTTCGGGTCAGCTTTCGGATCCAAATTCGTTCGAGTGAGAGAAAAGCCAACCTCTTGAGACAAATCTTCGAAATAGCCGTGATTATCCGGAGCAACGGCCCAGGGATAGTGGCTGTCGAAACGCATTTGAGTCGCAATGCTTCCGTCGGAATTCGTGAGGGCGATTCGAGCCCGTGAATTACTTAATTCTGCGGTCAGAGTTCCTTGAAACGGGATGTCAGGATAGAGAGATTCAAATTTTTTGGGGCTAGCGACAATGAGCAAGAACCCGCCCGAAGGGACGAAGGAGTCTTCGGGAAAGGTGTCGGAGAGTTGGGCGTCGGGTCCGGTTATTGCTAGATCAACAATGCCAAGCCCCGAAATATTCAAGGGAATGTCTCCGATGTTCTTAAACTCGATGAACTCCTCCGGTTCGAATATTGTATCGGTGGGCTGATACATGACCTCGGTAATGAGGAGGTTTGAGAAGTCCTGATCGGCTTTGAAAGTGGCAATACGCAGTTCACTCCATTCATCCCCGGATTTCACCCTGGCGTGAACCACCATTGATCGGTTCACTGATGAAGGCCCGCCGAAACAGCCGTCTTCGAGAGGGATAGGGTGTATCCGGGCTGATGAGCGAACAGATCCGCAGAGGGTGCGCGGATCTGTTCCGTCAGTGGTGTAGAAAATAGCGCCGAATGGGTTTGGATTGCTGATCGACAATAGTTTCGGCACTATCACCGGACCACTTGCCGGAGAGATTTCCGGAGCTTGGAGAGCGGAAACCTTACTACTCAAAATAATTAGTAAAGAGAGGATGGGTCCTAATCCCATCAAGACTCCTCGAAAATTATTCATTATTAAATAATTAATGGCTGGGGGGAGGATGTCAAGAAAGAGAAAGGTCCTGTTTTGGAGCGGCGATCAAATGATTTCTTCTCACATCATCCAGAGATTAGGGGGTGCGATTACCAAGCTTCAGGGCAACCGCTTCAGCATCATAAACGCAGCCACCCCAGCTTCCGCCGCTGGCATTCTGAAGGGCGGCCCAGAGGCGGGTGTCGTCAGGAAGGTCGGGGTGGACGCTGATCTTGGGGTGGAGGTCACGAGCCATGAGCTCTTCGAGATCACCGAGGTAGTCGATGTTTCCCGTAAGGTTCACGGTGTCGATGCGGACCCTGACGGGGTCGCCGTCACGGAGCTTTCCGAGCGGGCCTCCGGCGAGAGCTTCGGGGCTGACGTGACCGATGCAGGCACCCGTGGAGACACCGGAAAAACGACCATCGGTGACAAGCGCGACTTGCTTGCCGACCTCGCAGTATTTCAAAGCAGAGGTCACTTGGTAGGTCTCAGGCATGCCGGCTCCCATCGGGCCGATGCCAGCAAGAATCATGATATCATGGGCGCGGATGCGGTCGGCGCCCTGGGATTTCACGGCCGTGATCGCCGCCGCTTCGCTTCCGAACACGCGCGCGCGTCCCTCCAGGAAAAAGATCCCCTCTTCATCGATCATCGAGGGATCGATGGCGGTGCTTTTGACGACACTGCCCTCAGGCGCGAGATTTCCTTGCGGAAAGGTGACGCTACTGGAAAGGCTGCGATCGAGCGAGCGAATGACATCATCGGGATCGATACCATCGATTTCGAAAAGCCGATCGCGGCAGCGCTTTCGTCGCTCGGACTTCTCCCACCACTCGAGGTTTTCCTCCAAGGTGAGTCCACTGACAGTGCGCACACTCAGATCAAGATGCTCGCGGATCTTGAGCATCGTTTCGGGGACTCCTCCAGCGAGGAAGACCTGCACCGTGGCGTAGCCTTGCGGACCATTCGGAAGGGCATCAACGATGCGGGGCACGAGCCGGTTCGCTTCCTGCCACTCGTTCACGGTAGGACGAGGAAGTCCGGCGGCATGGGCGATCGCGGGAAGGTGGAGAATGAGATTGGTGGATCCACCGAAGGCCGCATGAAGAATCATGGCATTGCGAAAAGAAGCCTCAGTGAGGATCTCGCTCATCGAATGCTCCAGACGCATCGCCGCCCGACCACTACGGGTTGCGAGATCTTTCCAAATCTGCGAGCCACTCGGGCTTAGCGCACTGTGAGGCAGACTCATCCCGAGCGCCTCACCCATGACTTGGCTGGAAGCGGCAGTGCCGAGAAATTGGCAGCCTCCTCCTGGACTCGCACAGGCACGGCACGCGGTCGCCGCCGCTTCTCCAAGGCTGATCTCACCATGGGCATAGCGTGCGCCCAGCGACTGCACCTTTCCCAAATCTTCCGTGTCTTCACTAAGGAGACTGACACCCCCCGGCACGAGAACACCCGGCAAGTGGCCACAGCCCGCCAGCGCCATCATCATGGCCGGGAGCCCCTTATCACAGGTCGCGACGCCCACGACGCCCTTCGCCGTTGGAAGCGAGCGAATCAGCCGACGCAGCACCATCGCGGCATCATTTCGAAAAGGAAGCGAGTCCATCATCCCGCTCGTCCCTTGAGTGCGTCCATCGCAGGGATCACTGCAGAAAGCCGCAAAGGGAACGCCTTCAAGCCGCGCGATTTCGTTCGCGACTGCTTCCATCAAAAGCCCGACCTCCCAGTGACCTGAGTGGTAACCGAGCGCCGTTGGGGTGCCATCGGGCTGGCGAATTCCACCCTGGGTCGAAAGTACGAGAACTTCTTTTTTTCCCCAGGAGGAAGTCTTCCAGCCCATCCCAACATTCTGCATCCAGCCGAAAAGGTCGCCGCTCGTCCCCTTCGCGAGATCATCCCCCGAGATCGGGAGTTCACCATCGGGGCCATCGGCACGGGTCACGACTTCGTCGATCCCCTCCTGTCCGGATTCTAGAATATCATTCACAGGGTGATGGTGCCATCGATACGGCGGGCGATTCCGAGGGGGTTACTTTCTTGCAAGGCGGGAGGAAGAAGCGCGTTAGGCAGAAGTTCCCAGGAAGCGCTTCGCCCGTGATGGGATTGGTCGTTTGAAATGGCATCTTGAAATTAAGCAACTTTATTTTCGAGTGTCCCGAGACCTTCAATCTCGATCTTGACCACATCACCTGCGGTTAGGGTGAAGTCAGTTCCGGGAACGACTCCCGTGCCCGTCATGAGCATGGCACCTTTGGGGAAATCCAACTCGCGATAGAGCGCTTCTACCAACTCATCAATACTGCGCTTGAGTTGGGTAAGGTCGGTGGATCCAGAAAAGGCGAGATCCCCCGCGCGGGTGATCTCGAGAGAAATTTTTGCGTCATCTGCAAGCGCTTCACGACCGATCGTCAGATGAGGTCCCACCGCGCAACTGCCCGTGTAAACTTTGGCCTGCGGAAGATAGAGCGGATTTTCGCCTTCGATGGACCGCGAGCTAACGTCATTTCCAACCGCAAAGCCGAAGATTTCGCCACCGGCATTGATCGCGAGCGTCAATTCTGGCTCGGGGACATCCCAGGAAGAATCTTTTCGCACCCGAATCGCGCCCCCGGTCCCCACTGCTCGATAGCCCATCGACTTAAAGAAGAGTTCCGGCCGATCTGCCTCGTAAACGAGATCATAAAAAACATCGCCGCCCGCTTCCTCGGATTCTTCCATGCGCGCGGATTTCGACCGAAGGTAAGTCACACCCGCAGCCCAGATTTCAGTATCCTGTGGAACCGGAGCCAGGAGATCTGCCGACCCGTAAATTACTTCACCGCGTTCTTCGGCGGCTAGAATCGCGGTCACTTCACCTTTCCCCGATTGAAAAAGGCGCTCCAAAAGATCGGCGCTGACCGCATGACAGCCCGCTTCATCCTCGATCAGGTTTCCTCCAGATGTGCGATAAATCCTCACGCCGAAGAGTCAACATGCTCGCCCCTAGCGCGTCGAGAAATGATAACGATAGAATTATGTCAGCCAACCGAGCCAGTAGTGAGTAGTGGTCTCATTTCCCCTCTCCCGGTTCCCCGGTTCCTCAAACGACCCTTTCTCGAAGCGCGCTTCCGGTCATCCGGAGTGCGCTTTTTATCTTGGCTCCTCCATTTGCTTCAGCAGAATCCGCAGCGCCCCTCCTGAAATGACAACCTCGATCACCAAGGACGCAAGCGAGAAGCTCATGATCACCACCGCAAAGAAAAAGGTGCCCTTCGCAAGAGGCTGATAGCCCGTCATAATCGAAAGCATCGAGAACACGCAAAGCAAGAGGCTGACAGCTCCCAAAAGTTGCATCCACCTGATGAGAATCAGCCGAGTTCGAAGATTGCTGATCTGCTCTTGCACGCCTTGTTCGTGATCCTGCAACCAGTCGCCGTGAAGCTTTCTCACCAGCGCCGCGAGATGCAGAAAGCGGTTGGTGTAGGATAGAAACAATAGGCTCACCGCCGGAAAGAGAAGCGCTGGAGTGGAAATCTCAAGATCCATGCTGCGACTCTGACTCGCTCAATCCACGAATCAACTCACGATTCATCTCCATTGAGAAAACTAAGCACCTCCTCGCCCACCTCCCGCTCCCCCATCAAAAAAGTATGGTCCCCATCGAGCACTTTAAGCGCACGCATTCCCGAAACCTGTCCTCCTTCCACCGAAACGATGCCATCATTATCGGAATCCAATAACCCTTGAAAAAAAGGAAGCGCCCGGGACCGTCCCATCACCACCGCCACCTCAACTTCCCCTGAAAATCCCGGCACCTCACGCCTTACCGCCGCCGTCGAAAGACTCATCCCCCCCGGTCCCAGCAGCCACCGACTCAGCGGAAAACTCTCCAGCCAATCGATAATCTCGCTCCCCTGATTTGGCGGAGCAAGCAAGACCGCCCGATCATTGACCAACTCAGGAAAGCGATGTGCCAGATGGCGCAGCACAATCCCTCCCATAGAATGAGTGACAAAGTGCACCGGCTTCCCATCATCATACGAGGACACGATCTCGGCCACATCGGCGACAATTTCATCCATCGGCTTCCGAAACGAGGCATAAGGAACATTGAGAGTCTCGAACCCCTTCTCTTGCAGCAACTCCGCAAGATTCTCCATCGCCCAGACACTCCGCCACAACCCGTGAAGAAGCACCACTCGATCCCCTGCCCCCGGACAGTGCCGGGCTCGATCAACCGGAAGCGGGGGAATCAACATGCGCAGTCGTTTCATCCCAGAACGCTAAAGCCAATTACCCGATCCGGAAAATCGATTCCCTCAAAAAGAACATTAGTTCCATCAATGTTACATCCGAGTGTTAGACCCGCCTCGCCATTTGCGTAAAATAGGTCTATCCTTCCCCAGCCTATGGCCAAGCTCCTCCGTATCATCATTCCCCTCCTCATTCTTGCCGTAGGCTATTTCGGCTTTGGGATCCTCGCTGAAAAAGAAGAACTGGAAGTCCGCACCCGCCCTGCCCCCAAAATCATCGAGACCGAGGTTCAAGTCATGGAGCGCCGCGACTTCCGCGTCACACTCTCGACCCAGGGAATCGTCCGCCCCCACAATGAAACCGCCCTCACCCCTCGCGTGAGTGGTCGCGTGATTAAAATTTCACCGAAGTTCGAGAGCGGATCCTTCTTTGAAAAAGGCGACATCCTTCTCGAACTCGACCCCTCCGACTTCCTCGCCGCCTTATCCGCCGCCGAAGCCCGCCTGGCCCGCTCCGAAGCCGCCTTCGCCCAAGAAGATGCCCGCGCTAAACAGGCCCTCCTCGACTGGGAAGACCTCGGATACACCGAGCCCCCCACCGAACTCGTCCTTCGCAAGCCCCAACTCAAAGAAGCCGAAGCCAACGTCAAAGCCTCGGAAGCAGAACTCCTCGGCGCACAAAACGACCTCAAACGCGCCCAAGTCCTTGCCCCCTATGACGGTCGCGTCCGTGAACGTAGCGTCGGCCTTGGCCAGTCCGTCAGCCCCGGAACCACCATCGGAGAAATCTTCTCCACCAACTTCGCCGAAGTCCGCCTCTCCCTTTCTACTCGCGACCTCGTCCACGTCGACCTCCCGGACAACCCGGACGACCTCGCCGTCCCCGTCACCCTCACCGATGCCCTAGCCACCGAAAATCCCACCACCTGGCGAGGAATGATCGTCCGCACCGAAGGCTCACTCGACGAAAAATCCCGCAAACTCTTCGTCATCGCCCGCGTCGATGATCCCTTCGCCCTCAAAAAGGAAAATGCTGCCACTCCCCCTCTTCGAATCGGTCAGCCCATTCGCGCTGAAATCAAAGGCAACACCATCGAGAACGTCTTCATCGTTCCTCGCGAAACCCTCCTCCGGCCCAATGAAATCGTCCTCATCGAGCCCGTAGAACTTACCATCGCCCGCACCCGCATCGAGCCCGTCTGGAGCGATTCCGCTAATTTAATCGTGCGCGATAATATCACCGAAGGCTGGCTCCTTTCCACCTCCCGCCTCCCCTCTGCTCCCCAAGGAGCCCCCGTCGTCATCCTCGAACCAGAAGAGGAAGAAAACGAAGGAACGGAAGCCGCCGCCCTCCCCAAAGACTCCCCCGGAGCCTAAAGGACAAAGGAACCGGGGCATCCTGCCCCGAAAAATCCAAAGCTAGCTCCCGTTCTCCCGCACCACCGGTGCTAAACACAAGCCTAGGGCAATGCCCTAGGTTTCCAAATGCGCTGAGAATCAAAAGCAAGCCCAGCACCTCGCCCTCCCTCATCAGCCACCCGCAGCGCCCACCTCCAAAGCCCGTTCAAATCTCGCGGTTCGTGTTCAAATCTCATTCCCCTCCCACGCCGCCGCCCCTTACCGGTGATACGGCTCCCCTCGCTTAATCGAATAAGCCCGGTAAAGCTGCTCCAACAAAACAACCAACGCCAACTCATGCTGAAGCGTCAGCGGCGAGAGCGCCCAAGTCTGGTGACATTTCTCCCTCAACTCCTCGGTGTGCCCATCCGAAGCTCCGATGAGCAGAGAGATCGTCTTAACCCCCGGGTCCATCTCCCAAGCATTCACCTTTTTCACAAACTCCCCCGTCGTCCAAGCCTTCCCCCGCTCATCCAGCGCCACGCGATATGTCCCTTCCGATCGCGAAAGTAAATCCGCCGAAACAGCTTCTGCCGATCCCGCTTTCACATAAACGAGCTCCACCTTCGCGCCTCGAGTCAGCCGCTTGAGATACTCCTCGATTCCCTTCTTCGCATAAACGAGCGCCGGTTTCCCTGCTGCCAAAATCCTCCAAGTCACGGCAGAACGATGGCACCAAAACCAAAAAGCAACAATTCTTCAATTCTTCGTGAAACTCCCATTGACGAAAACCCGCGCACCTGCTCATATCCGCGCAGTTCGACGAACCACTGGACCTTTGGCTGAGTGGTCGAAAGCGCTCCCCTGCTAAGGGAGTATACCTTTGCGGGTATCGAGGGTTCGAATCCCTCAGGGTCCGCCATCGCCCCAGATCAGCTTGCTGATCTGGGGCGATGGCATTTACAGAGGAAGTGAAAATCAATGGTGCGCCTCAACGCACCAATTCGAGCACCTCTCACAAAAAATACTGAAGGCTCACAAACCTAGGCAGCGTGAGGAGAGAAGCGACAAAGACAAGCCCTCAGGGTTCCATAATCTTTTTAAAGAACTGTAATCCAATTGATTGCAGGCCTTCTCTTTGCTCAAATTTAGAGGACTCATACACATAATCATACACCGTTCGTTCACTCTCGCCTTCGTGTTAAACCCTTCGGCTCTGCTCGGGACTGCTTTGCTGATTATCTTCCTGGTATCATAGAGATCCCCGTATTGTCCTATGGTCCATAAAAAGGGGCGGGTAAGATCGGCTTGGCGTTGTCCAACCTTGGCGGATTTTCGCCTCATCTGCCCGCCAAAAAGAGAGCAAATAGGGTGTAGTCAATTTGACCCCTTAATCAAATAAGAGGAGGAGGATGAATTGCCGCAAAGGTAAAAACCTGTCTCGACAAAATCGAGGAGGCCCAAGGATTGATCAATGAGCCGGCTGGAAACTCATCATGCGGGGGATCTGGTTGAGGATAGCGAGGGTAGATGAGCGCCCACCACCAGCGAGTTTGATGGATGCTCTCGATTTCGAAGCCATCCGAAAAGGTCGTCAAGGCCTCGAATCCCTCCGGGCCCACCACAGGATACGAAAATCCATCGCGAGCCCAACCTTGCTGAAAAATTCCCTCCCAAGAACCGTATAAAAGAGCCAATATTTCATTCTCACTCATGTCGTCACGCCGTCTCGCTCTCGCTATCCTTACGAGTTGCATCATGCCCTTATCCGGGCATGCCCAGACCCACCCCCTCATCAAAGAGCACTGCACCAAGTGCCACGGCGGCGTCAAACAAAAGAGCGGCCTCGACCTCCGCACCCTCGCCTCAGCCATCGAAGGCGGAGAAACCGACACCGCCCTTCTTCCCGGCTCCCCGGACAAAAGCCCCCTCTTTCAGGCCCTCCACCCCGACTCCGATCCCCACATGCCGCCCAAAAAGCAGCTCACGACGGACGAAATCGAAACCCTCAAACACTGGATCGCCACTCTCAAAATCGAGCCTCCCAAGAAGCTCATCCTGCCCGACCCATCGCTGAACCCATCCAAAGTCATCGATCAACTCATTTCCAGAAAATGGCAGGAAGAAAAGGTCCTCCCCGCACATCCAGCCAACGACCCTACTTTCGCCCGCCGACTCTACCTCGACCTCCTCGGCCGCATCCCCAAGACCACCGAACTTCACTCCTTCCTCAAAGACCCCACCCCCAAAAAACGCAACCTCCTCGTCGATCGCCTCACCGAAACCGAGGAACACGCCGACCACCTCACCGAGGTCTTCAACGTCGTCTTCCTCGACCGCGCCGAAACCCGAAAACGCAATCGAGCCGAACGCAAAGCCTGGCTCGACTACCTTCGCTGGACTTTCAAAACAAACCGCCCCTGGGATCAAGTCGGACGTGACCTCCTCGTCGCCCGCCCAAAAGAAAAGATCGAAAACGGAGCCTCCTGGTTTCTCTACGACCAGCGCGACGACCACCACCAAATGGCCACCCGCACCTCCCGTGCTCTTCTGGGAAAACAAGTCCAATGCGCCCAGTGCCACGACCACCCGGTCGCGCCCGAAATCGAACAAGGCCACTACTGGGGCCTCATCGCCTTCTTCAGCCGCAGCCTCAACGTGAAAACCCCCGACGGCCCACGCGTCGCCGAACGCGCCCACGGCGGCTACGACCAATTCGCCAACCTCGAAGGAAAAACCTCCCAGTCTCAGCTCATCCTCTTCTCAAATAAAACCATTCCCGAACCCGACGGAAAGCGCACCAAAGACGCCAAGGATTTTTACCAAACCGTCCCTCCCGACCAGTGGTTCCGCAAACTCAAGAAGGACGAAAAGCTCAAAAAAGATCTCCCCACTCTCCCCGTTCCAAAATTCTCCCGACGCGAAGAATTCGCCAAAGCCATCACCACCGACAACTCCGATTATTCCGCCGCCATCGTCAACCGCATCTGGACCCTCCTCTTCGGCCGCGGCCTTGTTTATCCCGTCGATCTCATGGACTCAGCCCATCCCGCAAGCCACCCCGAACTCCTCGCCTGGCTCACCCGCGACTTCTCAAACAACCGCCACAACCTCCGCCGCCTCATCCGCACCCTGTGCAAATCAGAGGCCTACCAGCTCGACTCCCGCCCCGTCGACCCATCAAAGAACCCACCGCAAGAAGCCTTCTTCACCCGTGCCCTTGATAAACCACTCTCCGCCGAAGCCCTCGCCCGCTCCCTCCGCATCGCCCTCGGCCACGACTCACCAAACGACAAAGATCTCCGCAACCGACTCGCGAAAGTCTTCCCCGATCTCTTCGCCGAAAACTTCTCCCCCTCCGTTCAACAGACGATGTTCCTCACCAACGGAGACTTCTTCAACCGACTCCTTCTCGACTCTCCCCTCCTCAACCGACTCCTCGAAATCGAAAGCCCGCAAACAGTCGTCCGCGAAGCCTTCCAAAACATTCTTTCCCGCGATCCCGACGACGCAGAAGAAGAGC
>Ga0307994_1002091_pt1 | contig 11397 bp, 9 predicted proteins | sample EllFjometagen261_FD_203171 | JGI IMG/M metagenome (GOLD analysis project Ga0307994, IMG submission 203171) | Marine microbial communities from Ellis Fjord, Antarctic Ocean - #261 | ecosystem: Environmental > Aquatic > Marine > Unclassified | place: Southern Ocean | collected 2014-11-02
ATAACAGAATTGAGACCGCACATTGACTAAGCAACGATCCAATAATAAAGCCAAATCAAAAGTGTCTGTAGGATGGATATCGTGGGTCTGGCTCTTCAAGTTTGCCACAGTGTTGATGGTGGTGGGGGTTGTTGCACTAGTGTATCTTGATGCTCAGATAAGGCACCGATTCGAGGGCTATCGCTGGTCTTTGCCCGCTAAAGTGTACTCGCGCCCACTCGAGCTTTTCAAAGGCCAACAGCTGGCTACAGGGCAGTTAGGCTATGAGCTTACCCAGTTGGGGTATCGCTGGGTGGAGAATGCAAAAGCACCGGGGCAAGTGCAAAAAACAAACAAGGGCATCACTATTTATAGTCGAGGTTTTCGTTTTGCCGATGGTGATGAGCAAGGGTTTTTGGTAGAAGTGAGTCTGCAAAAAAACACAATCACAGACTTACGCCAACCATCAGGTGTGAGTAAAGCCCTGTTAAGGCTGGAACCCCAGTTAGTTGGTGGCATTTATCCAGCACATAATGAAGACCGAGAACTCATCCAGTTAAATGACTTGCCTAATGGTTTTATTGAAACTTTGTTAGCAGTGGAGGATCGTACCTATTACACTCATTATGGGGTCTCCCCTTGGGGTATTGTGCGAGCTATGTGGGCCAATATTCAGGCGGGTTCAGTGGTGCAAGGGGGTAGTACCTTAACTCAGCAGCTTGTGAAAAACTTTTACCTTACAGACCGACAGACCATATGGCGCAAGCTCATTGAAGCCCCGATGGCGCTATTACTAAATATGCATTACAGCAAAGACGAAGTTTTAGAAGTGTACCTCAATGAGGTATTTGTTGGACAAGCGGGTAAGCGAGCAATCCATGGCTTTGGTCTTGCTAGTCGGTTTTATTTTGGACAACCTTTAAGTGAGCTTAAATTGCACCAGGTTGCACTTTTGGTTGGCTTGGTTAAAGGCCCTTCTTATTACAACCCCCAAAGACACCCAAAAAGAGCGACTAAAAGACGCAATTTGGTGTTGTCCATCTTGGCTCAACAAGGCTTAATTTCAGACGCCCAAAAAATGCAGTATCAAGGGTTGCCGTTAGACCTCACCGAGGCCAGCCAGGTGAGCCGCTATCCTGCCTATATGGATGTAGTAAGGCAGCAATTACAGCAGAATTACCAGCCATCAGCGTTATCTAGTCACGGGTTGCGCATTTTTACTAGTTTAGACCCATGGGTGCAGCATCAAGCAGACACAGCCATGGTTGAGCAAGTGCAGAAGCTTAACCAGCGTCACGGCAAGATAGACGGGTTGCAAGGCGCCTTAGTGGTTAGTCATCGAGACAGCGGAGAATTGTTAGCATTAGTAGGAGATTATAATGGCGGTTATGCTGGGCATAATTGGGCCCTGGACCGAAGCCGCCAAGTGGGTTCGTTGTTAAAGCCTGTAATTCACCTTACGGCCTTGGAAACAGGTAGGTATAGCCCAGTTACTATGATTGATGATGGCCCAATTTCGTTACCTCAACCTGATGGGACCCAATGGCAACCGCAAAACTACGATCGTAAATCCCATGGCAAGGTGCCAATGTATGAAGCCTTGGCAAAGTCTTATAATCAGGCTAATGTACGTTTAGGTATGCAGGTAGGTGTAGATAAGGTGTTGCAGCAGTTGAGGCGGATGGGTGTAGAGCAGCCTATTCCTGCGTACCCTTCAGTATTACTGGGTGCCGTTGAAATGTCGCCTTTACAAGTGAATCAAGTGTATCAGACTATAGCTGGGAATGGGTTCTATAGTCCCTTAACCCTGGTGCGCCAAGTAACAGAGGCCAATGGTCTGCTACTGAGTCATTTTCCCTTTGCAGTGCGTCAGGCGGCCAGTAATGACTCGACCTATTTGTTACAACATGAAATGCGTATGGTGGCAAAGCAAGGGACGGCTAGGGGTGTTTATCGATATTTGCCGAAACAACAGCAAGTGGCGGCAAAGACGGGCACCACCAATGACCAGAGAGATAGTTGGTTTGCTGGGTTTAGTGGCCAACATGTGGCGACCGTCTGGCTTGGTAGAGAAGATGCTAAACCTACACCGCTAACCGGGGCAGGCGGAGCGCTGCATGTTTGGGGGCAGCTGATGCAACATTTGGCGTATACACCCTATGAAGACATCAAGCCTCAGTCGATAGAGTATTATTACTTCAATGTAACAACGGGTCAGGCCATACCCAACAATTGCCCCAACGGTGTTTGGTTGCCGATACCTAAAGCATCAGCACCTTCCTTTAATACAACCTGTGGATATTAGCCAGTAATGTATAACAACGAAATTACATCCTTTAAATTCTTATCGCTTATCTCATTAGTGATTTTCGTGGGAGGCTGTGCGGCACCAGGCTATGGCCCTATTGTTGAAGACCTGAGTGTGCAGGCCAGGGTTTCTGAGCGTCTACCCGATAATGGATCGGCCGAAGTGTCTGCTAAGACTGTAGTGACCTCTTCACCTCTTACACCGTTGATCAAAGCAAAGCCTAAACCTTACGTGGCCCCTAAGGCAGTGGTCACCATTACGGCGCAGCCCATATCTAATCAAGTGGTGACACAATTAGTCGCGCAGGAAAATACTCCCACTGCGGCACAAGAAGCCCCCCCTGCTGTACAAGAGGCTCCATTGCCTGCATCAGACAAAGCCGTGGTGGAGCAGTTGTTGGCTGAAGCCGATCAGCTAAAGGCGCAAGGTAAGGTGATTCAAGCAGTTATTCAACTTCAAAGAGCTCAGCGTATTGCCCCGAGAGAACCTAAAGTTTACGCCCGTTTGGCTGCCTTGCAGCTATCTTTAGGTGAAGCATCTCGTGCTGAACAGTTAGCACTTAAAGGCTTGACCTTAGTGCCTAATAAGAAAAGCTATCAGTATTATTTTTGGAAGCTAATCGGTGCTAGCCGAAGTCATTTAGGGGATAGCCAAGGTGAAGCTGAGGCCATAGGTCAAGCAGCAAAGTATAAATAGCCACCAAACGTGAGTAGGGTTAAGCCATTCCATAGTAAAGTAAATGTAGTATTAAATGACCACAGGCTAGCCATGATCAATCCAAAATAAAAGCCCAGCACAATGGAGTGCTTTTTAATGGCTTGCCCCTGCGCTATAGCACTTTTTATGATCATAAAAAAGGAGACTAAGAGAGCTAATGCGCAGGCAATGAGGATAAACTCACCGTAATTATCACCAGACTCTGCACGACGCATAAGTTCAAACATGGCTGCCAAAGCCAGAAAGATACGCCCCCAGGTGGCTCGCTGCCACTGCCAGCCAAAGGCCAAGTCTAACAACACCAAAGCCATCATTGGAAACCCTACATACACGCTGAGGTTGTCGCCAAGGATAGCCATTTCAGGTTCAATGAATGGGCTAAAAATAGGCGCGTTGGCAATGTAAGCATAAGCACCTAACCAAAGGCACAGTGCAGCTGTTTTGTATGCGTCTTGCAAGTCTTTAAGTCGCCATAACAGCACACCGAAGACAATAAGACTTGCTGACAATAGTAGGTAAACAAAGCTCAACATAGCTTAAAGCTGAGCAAATGCTCTCTCGGCTGCATTGAGTGTGTGAGCCAGTTCTTTGTCTCCGTGTGCAGTAGAAACAAATCCAGCTTCAAAAGCCGAGGGCGCTAGGTATACACCTTGTGCCAACATTAAGTGAAAGAAACGGCCAAATTTTTCTGCATCGCAGGCCATGGTTTCTGCAAAGCAGGTGACCTGAGGTTGGTCGGTGAAGAACAAACCAAACATAGCGCCCACCTGGCTAGTGTGAAAGTCCACGTTTGCTGCGACGGCTCGTTCTTTTAGACCTGATAACAGTTTGCTGGTGTAGCTCGTCAGTTGCTCATAAAAACCAGGCTGGCTGATCTCATCGAGCATGACTAAGCCAGCGCTCATGGCCACAGGGTTGCCTGATAATGTGCCTGCTTGATACACGGGGCCTAAAGGTGCAAGAGAGTGCATAACCGCACTGCGACCACCAAAAGCCGCCACTGGCATGCCGCCACCGATCACCTTACCTAAGGTGGTTAAGTCGGGCGCTATGTTATAGCGCCCTTGAGCACATTGAGGCCCTACACGGAAACCTGTCATCACTTCATCAAAGATCAGTAGTGCGCCGCTGGCATCACACGCCTCTCGCAAACATTGTAAGAAACCATCTTGTGGGGGGATGCAGTTCATATTGCCAGCCACGGGTTCAACGATAATACAGGCGATTTCTTCGCCAATCTCGGCAAAGGTTTGTTTAACGCTGGCACTGTCGTTGTAGCTAAGAGTCACTGTGTGCTCAGCGATGCTGTCTGGAACGCCAGGAGAACTAGGGACACCAAGTGTCAGTGCGCCGGACCCTGCTTTAACCAATAACGAGTCTGAGTGGCCATGGTAACAACCTTCAAATTTAACAATTTTCTCGCGTCCAGTGTGGCCGCGAGCAAGTCGAATTGCGCTCATGGTAGCTTCGGTACCAGAACTCACCATACGTACCATATCCATATGTGGCAGCAGGCTACATAACTTATCAGCCATGGCTGTTTCTACGCGAGTGGGAGCGCCAAAACCTAAACCATTTTCAATACTGTTAGATACTGCAGCCAGTACCTTGGGGTGGGCATGGCCCAAAATCATCGGCCCCCAAGACCCAACATAATCCACGTATTGAAGATCGTCTTCATCGGTTAGCCAGGCTCCAGCCCCACGTTTAAAAAACAAGGGATGGCCACCGACGCCTTTAAATGCACGAACTGGAGAATTAACGCCGCCAGGAATGTGTTGTTGGGCGGCTTCAAATAGCTGGGCAGAAATAGGGGTTCGATTGGACGGCATAGTGCACTCTCAAATAAGGGAAAAGCAAAATTAAGTGTCTATTATCTCCTGAAAGCACCTTCGCTGCTAATCCTTTTGTGTGTATTGTAGAATTTCTTCTATCGGAAGTACGCCCATGATACTGCCATCAATGTCGGTGATGAGGAGTTGTTTGTAATCACGTTTTTTGCACAAATCCCAAGCTTCTTTAAGGGTAGCTCGAGATGAGCAAAAACCAAAAGCTGTGGCTGGAAATCCGGCTGCTTCAATCAGGCCTATTGGCGAACCCTCATCTAGGGTGATTTGGCTTTGATGTAAAACGTGGTCAACCTCGTCACTGTTGCTGGCACTACCACTATGATTATTAATGACTAACCACTTAGTACCTCTTTCTGCGGCTAATAGATAACCTGCGACATCATCATCGTGATGATGGCTTATATCACTATGCATTAAGCTGGTGACACCTTGATGATTTAATGCCTGTGTGATTGGGTTAGCCTGGTAATCTAAACCTTGTTTACGTAATACTTCGACAAAGGCAGAGTCTTGTTTGAACACATAACTACAGCTGATGTTAGCGATAACGATAGTAGCCATACCTGGCAGAATAATGCCTGGGTTGTGAGTTAACTCCATGAGCGCAATCAGGGCAGCTAAGGGTGCTTGTAATACAGCACTCATCATCGCACCCATGCCTAGCATAGCGTAGAAGCCTGCATCTGATGTGGGTCCGTCTAACACATAGCTGCTAATATGGCCTAAGGCAGAGCCTGCACATGCACCCATAAGGAGGGTGGGGCCAATTAATCCGATGGGCATACCCAAACCTATGCTAATAGCGGTGGCAAATAATTTAGCAAGTGCCAATGCAACCAGTAAACCTAATGCATATTGACCCTCAATCGCCATTAGTATGCTATCAGTACCCATTCCCATCACTTGAGGCACAAAATAGGCTAGTGAACCAGTAAATGTGCCGGCAATGAGCATTCTGGCAAGCACGGGCCGAGCTGAGAAGTTTTGCATGCTGGTGAGCGTTTTGGTGAACAAGGCTGCCATGGCTCCAAGGACCACTCCATAAACTAGAATAAGTGGCATTTCACGCATATTGACCATACTGATATCGGGCGCCATGAAGGCCATTTCGGCGCCATACAAGTTATTATGTAATAGCGTTGCAGTCACTGCTGCAATGATGACCGGTGTAAAGCCCATGATGCTGTATTCCAGCATAACCACTTCCATCGCAAAAATGACGCCTGCCATTGGCGTGTTAAACGAGGCTGCTATGGCGCCTGCTGTGCCACACCCCACCAAGAGGCGAACACTGTTGTGAGGTAGATGAAAAAAACTGCCTATTTGTGAACTCACAGCAGAACCTAGGTGAACTGCAGGGCCTTCTCTTCCAGCAGACTGGCCTGTCAAAATACCTAGTGCACCACCGACAAATTGTGCAAGGGTGTTTTTAAATGGCATTGTTCCCTGGTGGTAGGCCATACGAGCCATGACATGTGCTACACCTGTTTTGCGCTCATCGGGCGCAAACATCATCAGCCAAAGCCCAATGAGCAACCCTCCAATAACGGGAAGGAAAAAATACCAAATAGGGTCTAAGTTTTCAAAACTTTCGGCGGTACCACCTGGGAGCCAGTGTTCAAGAGGGATTTCAAACAAACTGCGAAACGCGACGATCACTAACGCTGCAGCTACTCCGCTCACAAAGCCTAAAAAGCTGATTTGAGGTAGGGCGTCATTATACGCTAGGCGACGGCGAAAATGGCTAGCCCCAAAGCGGGTTGGGTTGAGGGCAGAGGCTAACTTTTGTTTTAGGTTGACCATAGGTAAAGACTCGTCAATAAGTAATATTTTTGTTATAAACACGAGCAGCGATAAATGCAGTTTACCTTACATTTATCATGCTGACTAATAACCTCATACCCATTATTGCCATGCACCCCTTTAGCTTTTCTGCTGGGTCTATTATCATGGCTTTAATAGAGTCTTAATGGAAAGGAAGAAGTGTGAAAAAAGTAGCCATTGTTGGTGGTACTGGGTATACGGGAGTTGAACTACTGCGTCTTTTGGCGCGTCATCCTCAGGTTGAGGTCTGCGCTATCACCTCGCGTTCAGAGGCTGGCAAGGCGGTGTCAGATATATACCCAAGTCTGCGCGGAGAATATGATTTGGCCTTCACCGCGCCAATAACGGAAACATTGTCTCAAGCCGACTTAGTATTCTTCGCTACCCCTAATGGTGTAGCAATGAAGCAAGTGCCTGATTTGCTAGCAGCGGGGACTAAGGTCATCGATTTAGCCGCCGACTTTCGTATTCAAGATGTTGATGTTTGGTCACACTGGTATGGCATGGAACATGCTTGCTCTGAACTGGTATCGCAAGCCACCTATGGTTTGCCAGAGGTCAATAAAACTGCCATTAAGAACGCTAATTTAGTCGCCAACCCTGGGTGTTATCCAACGGCCGTGCAGTTAGGTTTGTTGCCTTTGATTGAGCAAGGCTTGATTGATACGCAGCACATCATTGCCGACTGCAAGTCTGGAGTGAGTGGTGCTGGACGTGGTGCGGCTGTAGGGAGTTTATTGTGCGAAGCAGGCGACAGTTTTAAAGCCTATGGAGTGGCCGGCCATCGTCACTTGCCAGAAATAAAAGAACGTCTATCCGTAGCCAATAACGGACCAGTAGGGGTGACTTTCGTCCCCCATTTAGTGCCTATGATTCGTGGTATTCACGCCACCCTGTATGCTCGTTTAACGAGCGATGACCGATCCTTGGAGTCTATTCAGGCATGGTTTGAATCGCGTTATAAGGATCACCCTTTTGTAGATGTAATGCCCCTAGGAAGCCACCCAGACACTCGCAGCGTGCGCGGTTCAAATATCTGCCGTATTGCATTACACCAACCTCAAGGAGAGGATACTTTGGTGATCTTGTCCGCTATTGATAACTTAGTCAAAGGCGCTGCTGGGCAAGCCATTCACAATATGAATTTGATGTTGGGATTGGAAGAAACGGCAGGTTTAGATATTGTCCCTATAGCGCCCTAGTTATGATCCAAGTAAAGGCACAGATAGCCTGCGCTAATACTTGACTAAATTACTAGGTTAAGCGCATAATTCCTGCCCTGAAACTGTAGAAGAGAGCGGCATGCCCCACACTGACGAACAAGATTATTTTGATGCTACATCTCCGGCGATGGGTTTTACCGACTCTGCAGCTAAGAAAGTGTCCCACCTCATGGAAGATGAGGATAACCAGGACTTGCGTTTACGTGTGTATGTTACGGGAGGGGGCTGCTCTGGGTTTTCTTACGGCTTTACCTTTGATGATAAAGTTGCAGAAGATGATACTCAGATCGAAAATGGTGAGGTGACTATGGTGGTCGACGCTATGTCGATTCAGTACCTAATGGGCGCCACGGTAGATTACAAAGAAAGTTTACAAGGATCACAGTTCTCCGTTACCAACCCTAATGCGACCACAACCTGTGGCTGTGGCTCCAGCTTCTCCATATAAATCTATTGATTAGACGCCAATGGACTGCCTAGTCGGTATGCTTCAAGCTGGGCTAAAATGGTATCCGCCACTGGTTTGAATACTTCCATCTGTTTTTTGTTAAGTGGCTGTACGTTAGGGAATTTCACTTTCAGCGGGTCTTGGTATACGCCGTTTGAGCGAAATTCATAATGCAAGTGTGGCCCAGTGACTAAGCCTGAAGAGCCGATGTACCCTATAATTTGCCCTTGTTTTACACGGTTGCCTTTTTTCACCTTGCTGTTGTATTTAGACATATGGGCATACAAAGTGGTGTAAATGCCTGCGTGTTGTAAGATAATTGTGCGGCCATAACCCCCTTTAGTGCCTCGCCAAATCACTTTCCCATCGCCAGATGCTTTGATTGGCGTGCCGGTGGCTGCAGCGTAGTCTACACCTCTGTGAGGGCGGCTTGTCTTAAGGACGGGGTGTATGCGGCTTGGATTGTACTTAGAGCTAATGCGAAAGAAGTCGACTGGGCTACGTAAAAAGGCTTTACGCATGCTGTAGCCTTCGGGCGAGTAATAGCTGCCGTCACTGTGTCGAATGGCATTAAATACTTGATCTCGATTAGTGAATTGCGCGGCTAAAATACGACCTTCACCAATGAGTCCGTCATCTAGGTATTTCTCCTCATAGATGAGCGCAAACTGATCTTGTTCACGAATGTCTAAGGCGAAGTCGATATCCCAGCCAAATATATTCGCCAGTTCCATGAGTTTCATCTGACTTAGTCCCGCACGTTGGCCGTCGACAAACAAGGAGCTGCTGATGACACCTTGTATAAAACGGGCTTCGATATCAGGTTCTCGGATTATGGTCTCAGCCGTGTAGTGGCCCTGTTCTTGGAGGGAGACAATGACCTGCTGTACGGGGGTGTTGATGTGGCGAACTTTTTGCAACTGCCCATCTTCAATCACAAAATCTAACGTGTCTCCTGGAAACAGGGTGCGCAATGACTTAGATTTCTTGGTGGCTTGAGTGACTCGGTATACATCTTGCGCGGATAATCCGACACGCTGGAATAGGGTGCTCAGGCTGTCCCCAGACTTAACCGTAACAGAGGTCCATTTTTCAATCTGAACTTCGACTGCAGGTTGGACTGGCAGTTGAGTGCTTTCAGTGGGTAGTTTTGGACTTAAATCCAGTGTTTGGCTGGTATTGGTTTTTGTGTTTTCTGGGGTGTCGGGCCCATCGGAGCTGGGCCAAAGGCCAATAATGAGCATCACCAAAAAAAGAAATATCGGGATTGACAGGTATGGTTTTGAGAAGTGCTGGAGAAGTTTGGAAAGGATTATCATAAGGTGTAGATATAACAAATTTGAAAAGGGAAATAGCCTAAGCGGCATATGATAACACGCTTGGCCGGCAAAAATAGCCTGTCTTGTGCCAAATTGCACTATCAGAAGGACTCGCGAGCGCTTTTCTATTACCCCTAAATCAAGCTAGAATACGCGTTTTCCAGTCCGTACCATTGGCTGACTCCAAGACCTTAACTAATTGCACAAATAAGCGACAACCTATTATGACTGCTGTAGACACCAATTTACTCGCCGATTTACAAATGCGCGGACTGGTTAATCAAATGACTTCCCCCGAAGAACTTACGCAGCATTTGCAAGAATCGCGCGTACTTTACTGCGGGTTTGATCCAACTGCTGATAGTTTGCACATTGGTAGCTTGGTTCCCTTGTTAGTATTGCGCCGCTTTCAGCAAGCGGGTCATAAGCCGTTGGCTTTGGTGGGGGGCGCTACGGGCATGATTGGCGATCCCAGCTTTAAATCGCAAGAGCGTAAGCTCAATACCATTGATATTATTAATCAGTGGGTAGATCGCCTTAAAGAGCAAGTGTCTGCTTTTATTGAGTTTAATGATCAAGACAATGGTGCGGAGGTAGTGAATAACTACGATTGGACCAAAGACGTGGATGTTCTAACGTTTTTGAGAGATGTGGGTAAGCATTTTTCAGTGAGCTCCATGATTCAGAAGGAATCGGTAAAGCAGCGATTGGAACGTGATGGCGAAGGTATCTCGTTTACTGAATTTGCCTATATGATTTTACAATCCTTTGATTTCTCGGAACTCTACAAGCAATACAGCTGTACCCTCCAGATAGGGGGCAGCGACCAATGGGGCAATATAACGGGTGGAATAGATTTAACTCGGCGACAGCATCGTGCCCAAGTATTTGGTTTAACGCTACCCTTGGTGACCAAGTCCGATGGCACAAAGTTTGGCAAAACTGAAAGCGGCACTATTTGGTTGGACGCCAAAAAAACATCGCAGTATGCATTTTACCAATTTTGGATAAATACTGCCGATGCAGATGTCTATAAATTCTTACGGTTCTTTACCTTTTTAACAGAAACGCAGATGCTTGCTATTGAAGAGCAAGACAAGGTTGCAGAGGGTAAACCTCAAGCGCAAAGCGTGTTGGCAACTGAGGTCACGCGCTTGGTTCATGGTGAAGAGGGCTTGCAAGCTGCCTTAAGAATAAGTGCGTCGCTTTTTTCTGGACAGCTTGAGCAATTAACGGAGGAAGACTTACAGCAGCTTTATCTGGATGGTATGCCAGCCTCAAAGACCGGAGAGAAAAGCATGACTTTGGTTCAGGGATTGGTTGATTCTGGTTTGGCCAAGTCGAATAAGATGGCTCGAGAGTTCATTAGTAACAATGCCGTTAGCGTTAATGGAGACAAGGTCAGCGATGTAGAGGCTGTTTTAACGCCGTCTTCAGGGTTGCACAGTCAGTACCACGTGATAAAGCGTGGTAAAAAGTTGTTCCATTTGTTGCGCTGGGCAGAGTAATTCATTGAGCTCTAAGTGGTTGGTTTTTGACCAATTATTGCTGAGATTGATTTCGCATTAATTAATTGTGTATTAATTGAGTTTTTTTGAAAAAGCGTGTTGACAAATAAACTCAGATCTATAGAATACGCCACCTCGGTTGAGCAGACAGCTTCACAGCAACTCACTTAACCGACCGCTCTTTAACAATTTAATCAAGTAATTCGTGTGGGCGTTTGTTG
>Ga0307994_1002096_pt1 | contig 11378 bp, 8 predicted proteins | sample EllFjometagen261_FD_203171 | JGI IMG/M metagenome (GOLD analysis project Ga0307994, IMG submission 203171) | Marine microbial communities from Ellis Fjord, Antarctic Ocean - #261 | ecosystem: Environmental > Aquatic > Marine > Unclassified | place: Southern Ocean | collected 2014-11-02
CTCCTCCTCCTCCTCCTCCTCCTCCTCCTCCTCCTCCTCCTCCAATGTCATCACCCCGCGTGGGCACTGCACCAAACACGTCGGCTGCTGAGAACAACGGCCGTGCATCCGACCAACTTGTTCTCATTGCCGCCGTGTCTCTCTTCTCACGCTGCTGCTGCTGCTGCTGCTGCTCCGGCTTGTAGTGCGATGTCGATGTCGGTGGGAATCGCTCGAGAATTGACGACGTGTCGTTCTCCGCGAGCACTTCGTTGAGCTGGAACGACGAGAGCATGGACGGGAGCATGAGCGTCGTTGGCTCTCGAGATCGTGTCGGATTTCCCCCTCTCCTTCGCTCCTCTACAAATTTCTTTTCATAACCAACTCCGTTCTTCCCGCGACCACGCTTTCTTCCGCTTTCAATAAAGCTACCAAAGTTGCTGGGTCCTCTGGTTGTCCTCCTCCCACCATCACCACCACCACCACTCCCCAGCACACTCCCCTCTAAAATATTTTTGACAATGCTTAGTGCTCCTGTGCGAACAATAACTTTCAAATGCAAATGACCAACGATCTCACCACCCTTGTCAACGTCCGAGGGTGGGAGACGGATGGGCACAGTGCGACTCAGTGAAAGTGGGACTGCTCGTGTGCTGCTGCTGCTGCTCCTGCTCCTGCTACTGCTCGTGGGAGGCATCGTGTCAATCTCTGCGTCCAGAATAGACGTGTCAAAGTGTGCGCATCCAGTCACAAGATGAGTCGTTGGATCAATGATGTCAAAAATTATTCCATCCGCTTTGGCGTCAGAAAAGTAACAGCGCATTCGGTCCCATCGACTGTGGAGTGGGAACACGATGCGATTGGCTGGTGTGACGGGCAAGAGACCCTCGTCGGCGTCACTGCGAAATACGCGCGGCGTGAACAGTGAGCCAGCACCAGGATCACCCCACCAACGGCAGCGAATATCAACTGCGTGCGACTTGTTTAAAAAGTTGGACGCAGTTGTTGCGACGTCGTTGTTGGTGGTAGTGGGAGAAGGAAGACACGGAACGAGGACCACTTTTGACAGGCGGAGCTCGACCTCACCACTCACTCGTCCTGCGACCTGTGGTGGGAGTGAGTGTCCCAGCTGGCATCCCAGATCGGGATCAATTGAGGTCATCGTGCTTGTACCACACGTTGCCAGTGTATTTTAGGAGGGAATTTCAAATGTTTGAATAATTCGCAAAATCCTGGAATCAGCAATAATTTTTGGGTCATGGCACGGCACGGCACGGCACGCCTCGTCGCGTTTTGACCTGTTTGAATTGTGACTTTTAAAGAAAACCTTTTTTCTTGCCAACCTCGCAGCCGCCGTTCCATCCACCGCCGACATTCCACACAACTCTGCGCGTGTCAGGAAGTCGAGTCCAACTGCAAATTATGCACCCATCACAGCGGCGTGCTCCGTCGCCTGATCAAAACCTTAATTTTCATGAACGTAGACATCCGTCACCACCCGCCGACGATTTTGAACGTCAGAAGCAACAACAACTGTGGCCGACTACTGCTGCTGCCTCTCATTTTGTACAATTACCAGGAGGCAGCAATCTCCACCAACAGCAGCACGACCAGCAGCCCTCGGTCCACGTACAGCATCATCCCTCGGTAAACTCGCAACAGCAACAGCAACAGCACCACCACCATTCCCCGCAGCCACAGCAGCCACAGCAGCCACAGCAGCCACAGCAGCCACAGCAGCCACAGCAGCAAATGCCACCTGCACCAGCGCAAAACCACCAACAGCGCCATCATCATCACCACCACCACCAGGGGAGTGCGTTTGATAAGGCTCGTCCACCATCGCTGTCTGATTTCGAAGTAATTAAAATTTTAGGTCAAGGAACGTATGGTAAAGTTTTTTTAGTTCGATCAAGACTGTCTGGTAAACGTCAGGTCATCAAACAAATTCCACTCAGTGGCATGACCGACAAGCAGCGTGCTGACACATTAAACGAGACTAAAATTCATTCTCAAATTCATCATCCACAAATTATCTCATATCATGGATGTTTTACTGAAAATGATTTTTTATACATTCAAATGGAGTACGCGGAAAGAGGTAAGAAAAATTTTAAATCTTTAAATAATTTTTGTCTTTTTGTCAATCTGTACACAATCTTACATATATCACTTTTTCATGGACTCTTTTTTTTTTTCTTTTTTTTTCTTTTCTTTTTTCTTTTTTTCTTTTTTAGGTGACTTAATGCAATTAATTGATGCTCACAAAGGAAATCAAGTCAACATACGTGAGGATGCCATCTGGGAATATCTGGCACAAATTTGTCATGGTCTTCATTATCTCCATCAAAAAAGAATTTTACATCGTGATATTAAAGCAAGAAATATATTTTTAGATGGTGATTTAAATGTCAAGGTAAGAGAAGAAGAAAAAAAATGTCCACCCACTAGAGCACCATCACTTTTTGGAGTTTCAAATTTACTCGGTAGTCTTTTCTTTTTTTTTTTCTCCACCAATGTCACATTTGTTGTCTTGAACTCACACACCTATCAAATCTTGTCAAATCCTCTCCATTCATGTTATTTTTTTTTCTTTTAATATTTATCTTTTTTCTTTAAAGATTGGTGACTTAGGATTAGGTCGTGAGTTAGGACCAGCATCAAAATTTGCCTACACGGCTGTCGGAACTCCTTTGTATTTTTCACCAGAAATGTGTCAGGAGGAAAAATATAATGAAAAATGTGATGTATGGGCACTTGGATGTTTAATTTATGAAATGAGCGCATTGAAACCACCATTCAACGCAACGAATCAATTAGCTCTGGCAAAAAGAATTTGTGAGCAGGAAGTTGCACCACTTCCAGTCGAGGCTGGTTACTCGAAAGATCTTCAATTTATTATTTCACAAATGTTACGAAAAGATCCAGAGAAAAGTATGCAACTATGTTTTGTTTTGATATTATTGGAAATCCTTTTTGACCGTACCCTTTGATACATTTGTTTCTGTTAAATAAATATCACATCTACTTTTGGTTAATTATTTTACAAATTTTTTTTCATCCTCCTTGTCACTGACTTTTCGTTGAGAATCATGTTAATTTTTTTCCTTTCCTTTTTTATTTTTTTTTAAATGCAGGACCATCCATTCAACAAATTTTAGCATATGGACCTGTCCAACAACGTCAGTACGAAGTATTATTAAAGCGTGAGCGTCGAATGAGTACCAGAACATTAAATGATTTGAGAGAACAGGTAAAAGAAATTGTAATCGTCTACTTTGTTCTGATATTATTGAGTCTTTTTGATCAACCTTCTGACACATTCTTATTTTCAATATCGTTTACTTTTTGTATTATAATTTTTCAGCTGAGAGAAAGAGAGTCGTTACATTGTAGTGAAAGAAGAACAATGAAAAAGGAGTTGGTAAGAATGGAAAGAATGGTAGGAGAGGAGAGAAGAGGAAGAGAGGACGCAAGAGCAATGCAGGCAGAGTGTGAGAAACAGCGTCTGCTAGATCAGCGACAACATGATCGACAGCTTGCTATTCTTCGTGAGAAACTGGCGTTGGCAGAATCAAAAATTGGACGGGTGGTGGTGGGTGGTGGTGGTGGGGGGGGGAGGGGAGAGGAGAGTTTGGAGAGTAGTTTTGAAAATAGTTTAGATTCTCGAAGCAGGAGAGCACTGATCGGTGAGGAGGGTGGAGCAGGACATCATCGCGTCGTGAGTCAATCGTTTGACTTGGGTTCGAGCAGCCAGCAGGAGCGCGTCTCGTTGAAACATTTACGCTTGTCAAGGAGGAAGACGAGGAGAGAGGGCGAGGGCGAGGGCGAGGGCGGCGGCAGAGGAGAGAATTCTCTCCGGACAGTTTCATCTACGAACGTGATTGGGCTGACGTCAAGGGAAACACCACGACATCACAGTCGTGCTCGTCTGGTATCAAAGAGCTTGTCACCAAAGACAAGGCAGCTAAGGAGGGAGGAGGCTGCTCGACAGGTCGGTGACATGCGAGATGGGAGGAGAAATGGCAGGAGAGGAGCGGAGGATCGCGTCGTGGCTTACTCACCAGAGTCTTATGTCAATGACGACGACAATGACGACGATCCACCACGATCAAAATCGGAGCCAACGATGAAGTCATCACCAAGGACGTCGAGAGAGCAGAGAGAACAGAAGATGGTGGTGAGACAGGAGGAAGAGGAGGAAGAAAGCAGGCACGTGTCATCCAGCATGATGGTCCCAGTAGTGCTCTCTGGGAAGGAGGAAACAAAAAAAACAACGAATGAGTTTGTTTCGCCATCTTCCACCACCATGGATAATTTTCGTTTTCATCCTGTTGTTCCAGAGGAGGAAGAGGAGGAGGAAGAAGAGGAAACGGATCGGAGAGTGATGATCGGAGAGCAGAATCCCTCAGAGCCTTCCCTCTCTATCCAAGTACACGAGACAGAGCAGCAGCAGCAGAGCAGCAGTGTGGTAACTCCTCGATCGATTGACGTTCATCGTGTCGGTAGATATAGCACTCCGTCACCGTCTTTCTTGCGCCCACCACCCAAGCTTCCAAGAATGACGTCATTGTCTTCCCTACTGTCGAGTCCTGCCACCGTCACTGCGGACATCGATCAACCTACCACCACAAACATTACTACCACAAACATCACCACCACAAACAGCATTGCGTCGAACAAGCGAGGTGCCAAAAGAACCAAGCAACCACCATCCAACAGGAGCACCAGATCCTTTGTCGCCACTGCCACCGCCACATCCACCGCCACTGCCACATCCGCCACTGCCGCATCCACTACTACCATTACTACCACATCCAGCGGAAGGCAGACACCAACACGCTCACCAACCTCTCTCAGCTATGCAGTCAACGACTTTGGTCTCTGCTCACCAAAACGTGCGTCGGGTCTACCTAAATTTTATGGCATGTATGGTTGGCGTAAAGTGCACGTATCATCCTCTGTCTCCTCTGTCTCCTCTGGCAAAACAACACCCAGCAGCCGATCGGCGTCTCCCAGCTCGTTGTCCAGCTCCAGCTCCATCTCTCCACAATCCAACGACTTTTCCTCGTCTCCTACTACGAGTGACATGGAGCGTTTAATGTCGAGTGGACGTGTGTGGGACAACACGTGTCGTTTGCGCATCAAGCGACCAAGGAGACGTAGTCCTAATCTTAACGTTTCAGACGACGGTTTAATCATTGTGTATCAGATGAGTACGCACGGCGGCGGTGATGGCGGCAGTGCTTTTGGAATGGGTGGTGGGCATGGGGGCATGGGGGGAGGAGGTACCTCTGTCGTTCCTTGTGTCAAATCCTTGAAAGCAAGATATGAGGGTGATGCGGATGGTGCGTTTCGTCCTATTCGAAATGTTTCAAGTCCCATTCCTTTGCGTGCTTGCTCGACATTTGCAAGTTCGAACAATCAATCTTTTTATTTTGTTGAGGTTCCACTCGATCCATCAGTAGATGGTCCAATCGAAGAAATTATTTTATCGTTTGATAAACTTTTAGTTTCAAAAATTGAACAAGTTGTCATTATGCCAAATGATCGTAGATTTATTCCACTAGCATCATCACTGCCGTTAGAAAATGAGGACAGTCACAGTGGTGGTGTACGTAATAATGCGGGTACAGGAACTCCCACCACCGCCACATTTGCTGCGACACCAACAACGGTACGAAGCTCGAGGGGAGGAGGGGACACTGCGGGGGCGCTGTTGTCGTCGTTGTCGTCGGGAGGTTTGAAGTTGAGTGCTACGCAAAAAGAAAAGGTTTTGAACAAGATTAAAAGTTACAAGAGATCAATCAGTCCAAATTTTTGAGAGGAAGGTTGTGGCGTATTGTGGTTAGACTGAGGGTGTGTACAGGTCAAAGGTATGTATACAGCAAACAAGATGAAATGAAGAAGAACATGCGAGAATATATGTGAGAGAGCGTGAGAACAGGACATTGAGAGAGAGAGAGTGTGAGAGTGTGAGAGTGTGAGAGCGTGAGAGCGTGAGAGCGTGAGAGCGTGAGAGCGTGAGAGTGTGAGAGCGTGAGAGTGTGAGAGCGTGAAGAGAGAGAGTTTAGCTGCTGCATGATGAAGATATACCCATCACACATACATACATACATACATACACACTGTCAAAATGATATTTATTATTTTTAATTTCATCAGAATAATCTCCCTTCTCATATTTCTGATGGCTTGCTAGCAACGTTTTACCTAGAGGAAAATGAAAACAAGATGGAGACTTTATTCAAGTGCAGCAAGTGCATATGGTTGCACCACAGCAATTGGACAACAGCCGCGTGTGGTGATGATCGTACAAGGTATATGATATTATATATTATGCATACAACCGCAGCAACCTCGTCAAAATAAAAATAATAATAAATATGCATAATAAATAGAAATAGAAATAGAAAAATAAATACATGTGGCCACACATGTATGTAGTACATGTATAATATGTATGTATATGAATGTACAGTAGAGAAATCTCGAAAAAATACAAACATGTATAATTTCGAATTGAAGCTTCAATTATATATTATAGGAACTATTCGATATGCATACCTTCTATATTCTATGCAACTCTGCAAAAGGTAGCTATTCTAAGAATAAATATAAAAAAATGCATATTATATATTAATATGCTAAATATATAAATATAATACATGCTGTTCTCAATCATCGCCATGCACCCTTCCCATCACCATTGATGCGTGATAGAGCGACGTCAACGTCATGAAAGTCGGATGATGTCCTGCCATGATATACTTTTGGTTCTGGTGCTGATTTCTGATATTCCACTTTAGGTGTTGGGGTCCACTTGGAAGTCGTCGTCTTATCAAAGGTAGACGCTTGGTAGTCTCGCATTCGTACTTTTTGACGTGCTGATCTTTTCTCACTTGGAAGTCGTCTTGCATAAGGATCTGGACGTGCTCTCCTTTTTTTCTCCGCTTCCTCTTTTTCTAGCCTTTCCTTTTCAATTCTATCTTCCTCTTCTTTTTTCTCAAGTTCTTCTTGCAACCTTTTTTCCTCGATAAGACGTAGGCGTTCCTCCTCTCGTTCCTTCTCTGCTTGGTGTGCAGCAGCCAACACCATCATTTCCGATCGCTCTTGTTGCATGAACTCCATGCGTGTGCGATTAAGTCTGAAAGCCTCGCGTGTTGCTGGATCCATGTCTGCTCCAGAGTGCGTCCGGTGATGAATAATAGAGCGTCTTCTTGGTTTCACTGTAGTGGACGTTGCTTGCTCCCTTCGTTTAGTGTCGCTTTCTTTTGTACCAAGACCACCCCAATGCCATTTCCCATCTGGACCACGAGTTGGCTCAGACGCAAGTACGGGTGCTGCACTTCGAGCCCAAAGATCTGGGTTGTGGAGATACTGTGCGTTTGCAAGTCGTGCCATTTTGATCTAGCGTGTGGGTGTTTGGGAGTTGGGAGTTGAGTAGTGAATAGTTGAAATAAAATAACTTTTAATAATATTGGCTGTGTCTTTTTTAAGCTTGCCAGCTGGCCAGTCCAGGACTTTGAGAACCACCGAGATCAAAATACCGATCAAAATGGCACGTCCTGCGTCAGAGGAGGAGCAGAATTGCAGTGAGGCTGGTGAGTGAGATATAGTCGTGTACGGTACGACATTCATACATAATTTATTACATGAGGTAGTCACATGAATGTGCGTGTATAGGTGTACACAGACATGATGCACTTTTTTGAGTTTAATTATAAAATAAATTTTGTTTTTTTGAATCCATTCACAATTAACGCATTTTTTAATTGTAAATTGTAATATATCACACTTTTCTCACTTTCTGGCAACATCGTAATTTGTCCAAAACCACTCCACAGTTTTTTGAATTCCTTCCTCAAAAGATGTAAATTGAAAATCAGGATACAGTGACATTAATTTTGCATTGTCTGCTGTTTTCTTAAATTGTCCATCTGATTTCGTTGTATCAAACTTTAATTCTTTCGTATATTTAGCTGCTTTTGCAATTTCTTTCGCTACGTCTGCAATAGATATTTCAGAACTCTCGTCCGTTGAAAAAATAATTGGTGTTGAATCATTATAATTATACAATGCCCAGACAAATAATTTAGCTAAATCTTCCGAGTAAATAAATTGACGAAGTGGTGCACCAGAACCCCAAATTTTAAAATCAGGACCACCATCAATTGCTTGTTTCATTTTATGAATTAAACCTGGAATAACATGACCATCTTGAATATTAAAATTATCATAAGGTCCATAAATATTTGTTGGAATAACTGATGTAAAGTGACAACCATATTGATTTGAATAACATCGATTTAATACATCAATCATACGCTTTGAGTATGCGTATCCCTCGTTGGATGAGTGTGGAGCACCATCATGTACCATTGTTTCGTTGATAGGATAAGATGTTTTGTCAGGAAAGATGCAAGTTGACAAACAAGAGATACATTTTTGTACACCAAACTGATGTGCAGTCTTCAACACGTTCATTGTCATGTGCATATTGTCCTCAAAAAATTGTACACCAAATTGCATGTTTCGAAATAAACCACCGACGAACGCTGCCAAGTGGATGACATGGGTTGGTTTGTGCTTTTCAAAGATGGCAAGCGTAGCAGCGGGATCACGAAGATCACCGTCTTTGCTTGATAAAAAAATCCAACGCTCGTTACCTTGTGGCACATGATCAGGACTGTTGACGACGGACTGAATGGCACGACCAACAAGGCCAGAAGCTCCAGTCACAACGATGACGTTCTCCGTAGTCTTTTGTTTTTTTGCTGCGGACATTTGTGTATAAAACTCTGTTGCGAAAGGGTGAGAGTGGCTAACTTAATAATGTTTATAATGTTTATGTTTTTTTATACAGTAATATTTAGATTAATTAATTTATTGGGTAATTTGGCTAAATTATTTTAATTACTTAGCTGGTAAGCCTGGAAAGATTTTATTTTTTGTCTGTCGAGATTCTAAATCACTTGTTTGCGCCTTCTCCCGTTCAACGCATACCAACGCCAGGAAGCTTTTGTCCATCGGATGTTTCTTCCCACACTGCTTCTAAGCTTGTATGCCCTCTGCTGCAAAGCTCAGCTTCGAACACACAAGTGCGTCCACCATCATCTTCACATCGAACTCCCAAATGAGAATACACGTTCTGTTCAATTATATGGCAACGAGGCGGAACCAAAAGAAATGAAAGAAACCACTGATGAGCAAGCTCCATTAAAAAGTACATCACGGCGACGCCTTACAAAGTCTAACATTCGAATTCACACGGAATTTTCTTCAGCTCTTGCTGCAAGCACAGCACCACTTGATGTAAACATTCGTGCATGGACGGAGCAAGCTGTTACCTACTGGCAAAGCGCGCTAAAAGTTGAACCGGTGTCGACTTTATCTTTTTCCTTGACGTGTAAATCGTTAATCGATGGTCCCTGGGATGATGGGAGCACGGCAACGCAGTGTGTTGAGTACGTGGCGACAGAACAATGCAATGCGGGTGAGACCATTCCTTCTGCATGGTTAAAAGGTGGTCGCAAATGTACTTCGTGTTATGCTTCGAGCCCTTCTTCTTGCACCGGTTGCACGGACATTGCAGCAGGTGCTGGTCTTGCAAACAAAGACTACGCAATTCTAGTGACAGCAGAAAATACGGCAACGTGCCAGGCCTCCACATCAACGCTGGGGTACGCGTCACCATGCAAATACGACCAGTTTGATCGTCCCATTCTTGGTCACATTAATTATTGTCCACTCGCTATGGCAACAGCAAGTTCTAATATTGCAGTAGCAGCAGGGAAACATGAATTAGCACATGCTTTAGGATTTACATCTGGTACTTTTGCCTACTTTCGTGATCCAACAACATCACCATTAGCACCACGAACAACAAGAGATGCTGCTGGTACACCACCTTCTTCTGCTAAAGTTTGTGCAGATGGTAATACAAGAACTGTTGTGACACCTAATATAAATACATTAATTGGTCCAATGACAGTTCGTGATTTTCCTCATGCATATAAAATTAGTACACCAAATGTTGTAAAGGCAGCAAAAGAACATTTTAATTGTGCTACACAAGATGGTATGGAGTTAGAGAATCAACCTACTAGTGCTGCTGCTTCGTGCTGGGGTTCACACTGGGAGCAGCGTGCCTTGCATACGGAGCTCATGACACCTGTAACAGATGAAAGTAGCGTCGTATCTACATTTACGTTAGGTTTTTTTGAAGATACTGGATGGTACGAAGCAGACTATACAAAAGCAGAACCATTGCCATGGGGAAAAAATAAAGGATGTAATTTTTTAAGTGACAGTTGTAACACTGGGACAAAGAGTTCTCCAACGATGATGCTTCAAAACGAAGGTTACTTTTGTAATGAGGCATATGTATCAGGAGCTCAGAGTACTGCAACAATGACTGGATGTAGTCATAATGGTAATTTTAAAAGTTATTGCTCTCTCAGCACATACAGTGCCGCACTCCCTTCTGCATTTCAACATTTTTTAAATAATAAGAATGGTGGTGCATTGGCAGAACTTGATTACTGTCCTATTTATGCTGGCTTTTCAAATGGTGACTGTTCTGATACTACGCATCAATCTGCCAACAATATTAATTATTATGGTGATTTGTATGGGTCAACATCAAAATGTTTACGTGGGACAATGATTCATACTGGATATACACTTCCAAGTAAGGAACTCAGCACATGTGCAGCTGTGGTGTGCAGTGCAGACAAGTCGAGTGCAACGTTGACTCTCAAAGATTCTTCAGGTGGATCACAGGCTGTTACTTGCTTGGCAGCTGAAAAGGGGACTGGTAAAACATTAACAAATTTCTTAGGGCAGGTACTATGTCCTGATTTGGAAGTCTACTGCCCAACAACAACAACGACATTCGTAAGTTGGTATAAAAATCAAACGATAGTTCCTGGTACCTCTGGATCTCCAACTGGATCTCCAAATGGTGATCCAACAACACCACCATCAACAGCACCAGCACCATCTTCTTCAAAAGACGATGGTCTGGGAAAAGAAAATTTGCCTGCAAAGGGAGATGCAGTCATGGCAAGTGTCAGCTTTGTCATCATGTATTGTAGCATTCTTGCAGTGTGGGTGGTTGGAATGGTTTAATAAAAAAAAATTTTACATCTGGACGCAATTTTACATCTGGACGCGAGTCGAGGAAGAAAAAGTGTACACATTGATGAATCCAAGGTACAGACGGAGAACACATCTTGGGTGAAGGTATAACATATTAAATAAATGATAGAAAATGGGAGGGGGAGAGACAACTACAAAAATAACATAACAAATAATCTCATAATATAATAGAATAATACAGGTGGTATGTATTCTCTTTTCTGACGACCTGAGGGAAGTACATTTACCATTTTATG
>Ga0307994_1002102_pt1 | contig 11371 bp, 8 predicted proteins | sample EllFjometagen261_FD_203171 | JGI IMG/M metagenome (GOLD analysis project Ga0307994, IMG submission 203171) | Marine microbial communities from Ellis Fjord, Antarctic Ocean - #261 | ecosystem: Environmental > Aquatic > Marine > Unclassified | place: Southern Ocean | collected 2014-11-02
GAAGCGTGAGAGGTTGGCCGATGCTTCTGCTGGGGCAACAACATAATAGGCAGAAACAGAGAGATGGCTATTGGTTAGATCCACCTCTTTGATTATTGCACCAAGCTTCTCGTATTCGGTGAGTGCAGCGCTAACAGCTTGTTCGACTTCGCGGCTCAAGCCTTCTGCAAAATGCTGCTTTGGAACGCCGATGCGTATTCCCTTTAAGGGCTGATTGAGAGAAGCGGTGAAATCTTCGACGGGTCTATCTATGCTAGTGGAGTCTTTTTTGTCCAAGCCCGACATAACATTCAGCATGAGAGCGGCATCTTCGGCGCTCTTCGCTAGCGGGCCGGCCTGATCAAGACTAGAGGCGAAAGCGATCATTCCCCAGCGAGACACACGGCCGTAACTCGGCTTCATCCCGGTTACACCGCAGAATGCAGCGGGCTGTCGGATAGATCCACCGGTGTCGGTGCCTGTCGCCATGGCGCAAAGGTCGGCTGCGACTGCTGCCGCCGATCCACCGGAGGAGCCACCTGGCACATATTCGGTATTCCAAGGATTCTTTACGTCACCAAAGAAGCTAGTCTCATTGGAGGAGCCCATCGCGAACTCATCCATGTTGGTTTTGCCTAACAGTACGGTACCGGCATCATTGAAGCGTTCCACGACGGTTGCATTGTAGGGTGAGACAAAGTCGTGAAGCATGCGCGAGCCGCAGGTGGTCAGAATATCCTTGGTACAAAATATATCCTTATGGGCTAACGGGATTCCGAGTAACGGGCTATCGAGGCCATTTGCGCGCGCTTCGTCTGCAGCTTTTGCCGCTAGCAAAGCAGAATCTTCACAAACAGTAATGAAGGCATTGAGCTCACCGTTGAGAGTGGCGATGCGGTCCAAATAAGCCTGCGTAATTTCAACACTGGAGATGTCGCCCGCAGCGAGAGCGGCGGAAATTTCGGCGACAGTACTATTAATCATTTGCGAATTCCATTTGTCGTGATTGCGTTATTAATTTGTTTGTTGTGAGAGTCAGAAAGCAGGCTTAATCGAGTACTTTTGGTACCAGATATAAACCGTCTTCGCTCGCGGGGGCGAGCTGCTGGAGTTTGTCGCGCTGATTCTCTTCGGTGATCTTGTCGGCACGTAGACGCTGCACTAAATCTAGAGGGTGGGCCAGTGGTTCGACCGCGTCTGTATCTACCGATTGCATCTGATCGATAAGCGCCAGAATATCAGTAATTCGAGTCGTCACCTCGTGGGTTTCAGATTCGCTAATATGTAATCGTGCCAAATGGGCAATTTTTTCTACTTCTGTCTTGTCCAAAGCCATCAATATTCTCCGAATTTTTCGTGTCGGGAGTGAATTACTTGCAGTATTAGCGGAGGCTTAAGTATTTGCCGCCTGCCGCTTGCTCAAAGCCCTAGCCGTTGCTAGAGTGCCTGCTATTCGCGTAAGAGGCGAGATTATACTTGAATTTTACCGATGTTCCCAAAAAGAGAAGCCGGTAAATTACTCGAGGAGATTCCCGCCAGTGTCACATCTCAGTCCTGAATGGGACGAGAAAGATTGCCGGTACACACTAATTCGTTCCAAGCATGAAATAAAAGCGAGCAATCGCTAAATCATTGGGCAGAATTGCCGCTTAAATAAGAATGCATGCCAGAAATGGAATCTTTAAATTGAGGTCTTAGTAAAACCATGTTCAAAAAAATAAGGGGAATGTTCTCCAATGACCTGTCTATTGATTTAGGCACGGCCAATACACTGATTTATGTGCGCGAAGAGGGCATTGTTTTGAACGAGCCTTCAGTGGTCGCTATCCGCACGCACAATGGTCAAAAGACTGTTACGGCGGTGGGTTCCGATGCGAAGCGCATGCTGGGACGAACGCCCGGTAATATCACTGCAATTCGCCCCTTGAAGGACGGTGTTATTGCAGATTTTCAGGTAACTGAGAAGATGCTGCAGCACTTCATTAATAAGGTGCATGAGAATAGCTTCTTTCCGCCCAGCCCTAGAGTTTTGGTCTGTGTTCCTTGTAAATCAACACAAGTAGAGCGCCGTGCCATCCGTGAATCGGTTTCCAGTGCTGGCGCGCGTGATGTGCGTCTGATCGAGGAGCCCATGGCGGCTGCTATCGGTGCCGGTCTGCCAGTAGAGCAGGCGAGTGGCTCCATGGTTGTAGACATCGGTGGTGGCACTACCGAGATTGCGATTATTTCTTTGAATGGTGTGGTTTACTCGGAATCGGTTCGCGTTGGTGGCGATCGCTTCGACGAGGCAATCACTGCGCATGTGCGCCGCAACTATGGCAGTCTTATCGGTGAAGCCACAGCTGAGCGCATCAAAAAAGAGATAGGTTGTGCCTATGCTGGAGCCTCGACAGAGTTTCGTGAGATCGATGTTCGCGGTCGTAATCTGGCCGAAGGTGTGCCGCGCAGTTTTACTCTAAATAGCGATGAGATACTCGAATCCTTGCAGGAGCCACTATCGGCGATTGTGCAGGCTGTGAAAAGTGCGCTGGAACAATCTCCACCAGAATTAGCCTCGGACATTGCTGAAAGCGGCCTCGTCCTAACAGGCGGTGGTGCCCTGCTTAGGGAGCTAGACAAATTGCTTTCCGATGAGACCGGCCTGCCGGTTATCGTCGCAGATGATCCGCTAACTTGCGTGGCGCGCGGCGGTGGTAAGGCAATGGAATTGATGGATACCTACGATATCGACCTGCTAACCCTGGAATAGGCGCTAGTTGTTGCCTCGTGCGGTCCTTAAGGGGCTGATATACTCTGGGTTTTCCCTTTGGGTCTGAATTGAGAGGGGCTGAGTAGAGAGGGCCTGAGTAGAGCCCTTGAATCAGACCTCGCTTAGGTCTAAGTTCTAAGGTCTTAGCTTCAAGTGAAGAGGTCAGCTACCATCGATAAGACTCTGTTTACAAAAGGTGTCGCTCTTGAGTATCGGGCGCTAACCTTTATATTCTTCTGCGTTTGCATCATGTTCGCAGATGCTCGCTTTGGCTATCTGGAACGAATTCGCTATGGCCTCGGCTATGCCACCTCGCCTATCTATTGGGTTGCAGATATACCCACGCGCGTCTCCTTCTGGATCGATGATGTTTTTGTTTCTCGCACCGATCTTCTCGAAGAAAATGATAGCCTGCGTGCTAATTTTCTCGCCGCGCAGCGCGAGTTGCAGCTGCTTGAGAGCCTGGTTAGCGAGAACAATCGATTACTTGCATTGAATGAGGCCACTCGAGGAATCAATGGCGACGTATTGTCCGCGGAGATTATTAATATATCTCCTGATCTCTATTCTAAAAGAGTGCTGATTAATAAGGGGGCTCGCGAGGATGTATTCATCGGGCAGGCTTTGCTCGATGCGAACGGTTTGATGGGCCAGGTGGACGAGGTGCTTCCCTTTACTGCTTGGGTTTTGTTGATCACCGATTCTCACCACGTGACCCCTGTCGAGGTGAATCGCAATGGCGAACGTGCGCTGGCTGTAGGGAGTCGCACGACTGCAGCCGAATTGGAATTACAGTTTGTAACGCAAACTCAAGATATGAAGGCCGGTGACCGATTGATCAGCTCGGGTATGGGGCAGGTCTATCCGAAAAACTATCCTGTCGCCGAGATCACCAGTGTCTTCGCCGATCCGGGTCAGGACTTCGCTACGATCAAGGCAAGGCCCTTGGCACAGCTCGACAGCACGCGTCATGTGATGCTGGTATTTAATAACGAAGAAGCGCAAACGAGCATGCGCAGAGCAGCAGATATTGCCGAGCCTAAACCACCCACGCTGGAAGTGGGTGAAACAGAGATTAATAAGAGTGTCGAGGCATCGGCTATTGCTGATCAAATACCTCAAGGGCTGCCGAACGCGGCGGTTCAATAGGCGTAGCGATGCAAGATAAGCCACACTCGATCTGGGTAATTTTTCTAAGCTTCTTTTTAGCTTACCTGCTAGCTATTGTTCCCTTCCCCGAATGGGCGATGAATTATCGTCCCGAATGGGTGCCGATAGTGCTGATCTATTGGACTATGGCCTTGCCCTATCGCTTTGGTATCGGTTCCGCCTTCGCAGCGGGGCTGGTTTTGGATGTTCTCGAAGGCTCGACTCTAGGGGTGAATGCGCTGGCGCTCGTGATTGTCGCCTATGTCGCGCTTAGCCTGCACCAACGTATGCGAATGTTTTCCTCTGTGCAGCAAAGCGGGCTTGTGCTTGTTTTGGTGGGCCTCAATTTGATGCTATGTAATTGGCTGCAAATCATGACCGGTCAGAGTGTCTCTTCTAACCTCATGTTCCTAATGGCGGCACTAACCAGTGCGGTAATCTGGCCCTCTCTTTTTCAGCTGCTCCGACAAATTCGCCGTAGCTTCGATGTGCATTAGGCGGGCCTAGGATGGAATCGATCATACTAGCCTCCGCGTCTGCCAGACGGCAGGAGTTGCTTCGCCAGATTGGTGTTCGTTTCACCGTTCGAAGTCAGGACATCGATGAATCGATTCGAAGTGGTGAGCTAGCCAATGACTACGTTATCCGCATGGCACAGGAGAAGGCGAAATCTGCGCTCAGTGCATTCCCTGGTAATAAGGATTCAAACGCAACTGTGGTACTTGCGGCCGACACCAGTGTTGTCTGCGATGCCGACGTGCTTGGCAAACCGATTGATGAGGCCGATGCGGTCGATATGTTGCGACGCCTATCTGGGCGCGAGCATCGAGTGCTCTGCGCTGTAACGCTGGCCACGCAGGATAAGCAGCGTACGGTGTTGTCCGAGTCGCGAGTAAGATTCCGTGAGATCAGCATTGCAGAGGCGCAACAGTATTATAGAAGCGGTGAATCTGCGGGTAAGGCAGGAGCTTATGCCATACAGGGTTATGCCGCGGTATTCGTAGAGCAACTCATTGGCAGCTACAGCGGTGTTATGGGTCTGCCCTTATTCCAGACGGCGCAGCTGCTTAGCGAGTTTACTGTGCCCTTGCAATCAACTATTCCAGCGGTAGTGAAATAGTCTATGAGTGAAGAAATCCTCATCAACATTACAGCGATGGAGACTCGAGTAGCGCTTATCGAGAATGGCCAGTTGCAAGAAATTTTTATCGAGCGACACAACCATCGAGGTCACGTTGGCGATATCTTTTACGGCAAGGTGATACGTGTGATGCCGGGAATGGAGGCTGCCTTTGTCGATATCGGTCTGGAGAAGGCCGCCTTCATCCATGCCTCTGATATAGCGGAAATCGATGCCGATGGGTTCGAGACTAGAGACGAGGCCCCAAAGTCAATTCAGCAGCTATTGCGGGAAGGGCAATTTATTGCTGTGCAAGTAGTCAAGGATGCGATCAGCACAAAAGGGGCGCGTTTAACGACTAACTTAACTTTGCCTTCTCGTAATCTGGTCTATCTGCCTAGAAGCAAACACTTAGGCATCTCGCAGCGCATCCAGGGTGATGCAGAACGGCAGCGACTACTTGATCAGATCGAGTATTGCTTTGAGCAGGAATCTTGGGACGGGCATGGTGGATTCATAGTGCGCACCGCAGCTGAAGGGGCTTGTGCGGAGGAGTTCTGTGAAGACATTCGTTACCTACGTCGCCTGTGGAGTAAAGTGAAGCTGCGGATAGACACAGCAAAGAAGATTAGTACTGTCTATGGTGAAGCGCCGCTCTACATACGTACCACCCGTGACCTTATTACAACGCGCGTCGAGAGAATTCGGGTCGACAACGAGCAGTCACTAGGAGAGATTCAGCAATTTCTAGAAGACTTTATTCCCGAGTCGGCTTCGAAATTGGAAGCCTATACTGGCGATCGTCCGCTATTTGACCTGTTTGGCATCGAGGGTGAGATCAACAAGGCTCTGGGTAGACAGGTAATGCTCAAATCTGGTGGCGATCTAATTATTGATCCGACCGAGGCCATGACGACTATCGATGTGAATACCGGTGGCTATCTTGGGAGTAAGAATCACGCCGAGACGATTCTAAAGACGAACCTTGAAGCGGCAACTTCGATCGCACGGCAGCTTCGCATCAGAAATCTTGGAGGGATTATCATCCTCGACTTCATCGATATGCTTGATGAGGAGCATCAGCGGCAGGTCCATCGCGCATTAGAAAAAGCTCTGGGAAAAGATCCAGCACGCACTTCGATTACTGGAATATCGGAGCTTGGTCTTGTGGAGATGACGCGCAAGCGGACCCGGGAGAGTTTGGGTCAGATTCTAAATAGCCCCTGCCCAACTTGTGAAGGACGCGGAACACAAAAGTCTACAGAAACGGTTTGCTATGAAATATTCCGTGAGATTTTGCGCGTGGCCCGCACCGTTGATCACGGTGTGCTGCGAGTTATGGCCTCTGGGATAGTAGTTGATCGTCTGCTCGACGAGGAGTCCGATACCTTGGCGCAGTTGCAAGAATTAGTGGCGAAGACGGTCAAATTTGAGGTAGAACCCATGTATACTCAGGAGCAGTTCGACGTTGTTCTCTCTGGCTGAAAGGCTAAGGGTTTTCGTTAGCTCACTTTCAGTTACGGTCCAGCAAACTTGCGCTATACCATCCAAGAAGCTCAGAAGCCTGTACGCTTATTCCAAAAGGTGGCAGTAGGGCATCTACTGAGACCCGTATCAAGATCCGAGCATGCTAAGTTCAATACTTAAAATAGTTCGCCAACAACTCGTGCTAATGCTGGCAGTTGCATTGGTTCTGGTAGCTGCCTATGTCAGTGCCGGCCGTCAATTTATGCCGGCCGTTTCCGGTTACGTCTCCTTCTTCGAAGAACAATTTTTTGAGCGCAGTGGCATTCCTATAAGTGTGGAATCGCTGGTTGGCGACTTCGATGGATTCAATCCTATTCTCCATGTGAACGGCATGAAGCTTCTCATCGCAGATGATGAAGTGGTGGCGGGAGACGCTGCGCTCTTTTTGGAAAGCGCCACGGTAATAGTCAATATTCCTCAGAGCATCTGGCAACGCAATTGGGTTCTGGACGATTTCGTCATCGAATCACTGGAGATAAACCTCGATCAATTGGAGTCCGGTGCGTGGCTGCTACGCGGATTGTCAGGCGGTGACGCCGCCTCGGTTGACTTTGCTGGTCTATACCAGTCCCTGCAAAAAATTCCCCAGCTTAGTCTGCGCAACGTGACAATAAATCTGCATACTTTCGATGGCCAGCTGCTCAGTTTTAGCGATGGTCTAGCTACCATCGCGAATCGTGATGGTGCGCATTACCTGCACGCTAACCTCAGTTTGGCAGACTCGCCAGAAGAGATGGCGCTCTCGATTGAAGTGACTGGCAATGAGCTCGCTGACATGAGTGGGCAGATGCACGTTGAACTTCCTCATGCTGATTACAGTGAGCTATTCCATAGACAGACCTTAGAAGATCTGAGTATTGGTGAGATGTTTGGAGGCGGGCACTTTTGGCTTACTTTCGTGGGGGGCGAGTTAAGTGAATTCACCTCCGAGTTCGAGTTGGATACCTTGGCCTTGCTCAGCAGCGCTTCTGATTCTCTATCACTGCGCGATTTATCGGGCAAGGTTGGGCTGGTTAGACAGTCATTTGATGATAGCTGGGAATTGTCGTTGTCAGATATGAGGCTGACCTGGCAGGAATTACGCTGGTCACCCTTTAATGTCTATATGTCGCTAAAACCACAGAACAGCTTGGCTGTGCGGGCAGACAGTATTGATGTCTCTTTGATCGCACAATTCGCAGTAGGCAGCGGCCTGTTAAGCGAAAGCGCGCGACTACAGCTTGAACAGTATGCGCCTAGAGGCAAGTTGGAAAATTTTAGTATTCTGCTGCCGCTAACAGAGAATTCACAAGAGCCTATGCTCATTAAGACAAATTTAAATAATGTTGATGTTGGGTCGGTGCGTGGTTCTCCAAATATGTGGGGCCTAGATGGCTACGCCGAAATTGATTTCGATCTTGGCAGGCGAAGTGCCACGGGTTTTGCCGAGGTAGAATCGAACCGATTCCGCTTGAATATCCCGAATGTGTTTACCAGTACCTGGGATCATAACTATGTCAACGGCAGCATCGGATTCAGTCTGGATCTTAGCGAGGGCATGCACCTTCGATTGAAGAGTAACGCCGTCGTTGCTCGGACAGATGTTGTCGAAGGGCGCGTGCAATTCACGTCGATAATCGACCGGCCTAATGAGGGTGAGCCAAGATCAGATTTGGAGTTGCTTATCGGGGCTCTGCGTTTCGACGCGGCCGGCCGTGCTGCTTATCTGCCTGATGCGCCGCAGGTGAATGAGGGTTTAGTGGATATCATGCAGTGGCTTGATGGCGCGATACTCAAAGGCGTCTTGATGGACAGTGGTGCGGTGTATCGCGGCTCCACGCTTGTGAATGCAGCGGCGCCGACTAAGACTTTTCAAGGTTTCTATTTGCTGAATGAGGGCGAACTTAATTTTAGTGATGAGTGGCCCAATCTGAGTGAAGTGAGCGCCTTTGTGCTTGAGGATGACAACAATATTGATATCCAGGTGCAACGAGCAACTAGTCTTGACGTCGTTGCCACGTCTGTGAATGGCTCGATCAGAGTGAACGAGGAAGGCGAAAACTGGCTGTCAGTTCAGGGCGTGGCCGAGGGTGCGACTACTGACGGGCTAAATTATTTACAGAATGCGGCGGTCGGCGAGAGCCTAAAGGCTGCCTTCGCGAATTGGCAAGCCCAGGGCGACATCAATGCGAACATCGCTGTCCAGGTGCCGCTGAATGATGACCAGTTGCAGACGGCGGTACGTCTGGATATGAACTTGGAAGACAACAGCCTGCTCATTCCAGATTATGCGATCCAGATTGATGAACTATATGGATCAGTTGTTTTCGATACCCGCACTGGCGTAGAAGATAGCGAGCTGTCGGGACGCTTGTTTGAGCAGATAGCAAATATTCAACTAAGTTCCGAGTCGGTGCAAGGGAATCTCGAATCGATACTGGTTGAAGCGGCAGGCCTAGTGACTCCCGAGCAACTTATTGCCTGGCCAATGCAGAGCCAGTTCGTACAAAATATTTTGGAAAGTATGGAGGGGCAGCTTGCTTATCAGGCTAATCTGAGACTTGACCAGAGTGGTACTAGCGATGTGCCGAATCGCCTGATAATAGACTCCACTTTGTTAGGTGCCTCGCTAAATTTACCTCACCCGTTTACGAAGTCGGTAGAAGTTGAGTTGCCTCTTAAGCTTGATATGGCATTCTCTGGCGCTCAACAGAAGATTGTTGGTTCTCTCGGGCCTACCTTGAGTTTCGATTTGGAGTTAGAACAAGGGGAAATCCGCGATGGGTTGGTATTCGTGGGTGAGGCGCAGGGAAATTTCGAAAATTTGCGCGATAATGTATCAGAAGGTTTGGTGGTGCTGGGAAATATGGATCGGTTCCAGCTAGAGCAGTGGAGTGATTTTCTCACTGAGTTTAACAACGATGAGTCTGTTTCGGAGGGTCTGGGTAGTAGCATTGCGTTCGTGGACTTGCAGATAGAGAATTTTCAGTTCTACGGTGAAGAATTAAGCGATGTGAATATGCGCATCACTCCCGAGTTAGCTCTAGGTAATTGGGAAATTGCACTGCTGAGCAATTCAGTAGCAGGACAGGTGAGATTGCCTTTCGACGGTGATGAGCACCTGAGTGTTGATTTACAGTATCTGCGACTGCCCGGGGAAGAGAGTGACCGAATTGGCCCTATGCAACAGACGAGAGTTGAGCAGTTACTGCTTGAAGAGGAAGATCCTGTTGACGTTCTCGCTGATATCGACCCCCGTGATTTACCGCGCATGCATTTCTCTACGGAGCAGTTCTTTATCGGAGATCGTCCCTACGGTAGTTGGAGCTTTACCCTGAACCCAAATTCCCAGGGCGTGGAAATAGATCAGCTCGCCTTCGATTTCCGCGGACTGCGATTAGATCTGGATACTGTGCCGGCGGAAAACGCTGAGAGTACTCCCATCGCTCAGGAGGCGGGGGAGCCGTTGTTAGTGCCGCATTTCAGTTGGCATTTTGACGGCACTACGCACCTGAGCGCACTAACCGGTGTCCTAACTGCTGACAATATGGCCGATGTGTTGACAGCAAACGGATACGCAGCAAGTTTAGAGAGTAGCTCCGCTGAATTTGTAGCCGATTTGAGCTGGCCAGGTAGTCCTGCCTTTTTTTCGGCGGCAAATCTTAGTGGAGACATTGCAATAAACATAGAAGACGGGAGATTTCTGCAGCGCGCAGGCGCTGCGGGTGCGCTTAAGCTCATCAGTATTCTAAATTTCGATGCGATTATGCGCCGATTGCGATTTAGCGATGACCTACTGCGAAGCGGGCTGGCTTACGATGAAATCACGGGGCAGATGTCGATGGTCGATGGGCAGGTGCACATCGAGGATAGGCTGGTAATTTCGGGGCCATCCAGTCTCTATCAGATCACCGGGGATCTAAATCTCAAAGACGAAAGTATCGTGGGTGAGATGTATTTAACGTTGCCCGTTAGCGAGAATATTCCTTGGATTGGTTTGTTGACGGCAAATATTCCGCTGGCGGTAGGGGCCTACTTGTTCGATCGCATCTTTGGAAATCAAGTGAACAGTTTGACCAGCGCGGTCTATACACTCGATGGCCCGTGGGAGGATCTGGAGCCTCAATTTAAGCAGGCTTTTGGGTCGCCAGAGCGTCCCGAGCAGGCAAGTGATACTTCACAATAGTTAGATTAATAAACTCTAAGGGATAGCGATGACTGTAAAGAAATCATGTAAGGCTTTACTAGTTCTACTGCTGTCTTATGGTTTGCTCGTTGTCTTATTCGAGTCATCTCTTGCATATTTTCAACCGGAAAATACCAGCACATTGCAGATTAGCACTTTGGACGATGAGGGAAGACTTAGTCCGCGCATTGTGGTCCGGATTGAGAGCGCAGCTAAGCTCTATGTCGCGGCTAATCACTGGCCGCGAGCTTGGTACAGCCAGGCACGGGCTAACCCGTCTGTCGAAGTAGTTTCAGAGATCGAGCAAGGTCGTTATCTGGCAGTGCCCATTGATGGGGCTGAGCATGATTCGGTGAATGCGGATAATTCACTAGGCTGGTTTTTTAGAATTCTGACTGGCTTCCCGCCGCGTTATTTCCTGCGCCTGGATCCAGAGAACTAGGACTTCATCAACCGCCAATTAAGGGTGGATGAAGTGCTAGATTCCTATCGAGCGCGCTCCGCGCAGAATGTTTCTTAACGCGTAGTTGCCAGCATGGCAGGCGTATTCGAATAGCTGTTCGTCTACTTGTGTCATGGGCATGAGGATTACAATTCGATCTTGGAAGGTATCGGGATCGATGAGGGTCACCTCGTAATCTAGTGAGCCCTCTGCCGTTGGCGTGAAGCGCTCAATAAGTAA
>Ga0307994_1002104_pt1 | contig 11366 bp, 11 predicted proteins | sample EllFjometagen261_FD_203171 | JGI IMG/M metagenome (GOLD analysis project Ga0307994, IMG submission 203171) | Marine microbial communities from Ellis Fjord, Antarctic Ocean - #261 | ecosystem: Environmental > Aquatic > Marine > Unclassified | place: Southern Ocean | collected 2014-11-02
AGTTTGTATGGCGGTCGTATTGCAGAAGAGCAGATTTATGGTGCTGATGCAGTGACGACTGGTGCGAGTAACGATATCGAAAGAGCAACAAGCATCGCTCGTAACATGGTTACCAAGTGGGGCTTGTCAGATAACTTACCGCCATTGATGTACGAAGAAGATGATAATGGGAGTTTTATGGGTTCTTCTCGTAATGCGAATGTTTCGGGAGAGATTTCTAAACAAATCGATGAAGAAATTCGTACTATTATTGATCGTAATTACAAGCGTTCAGAAGAGATTTTAAGAGAGCGTGCAAGTGAGCTTGAATTAATGACTGAAGCTTTAATGCAGTACGAGACGATTGACGCTGAGCAGATTAAGAATATTATGGAAGGCCGACCTTCTGGCGCGCCTAAAGATTGGGAAGAGTCTGATTCTGAAGATGATGCCAGTTTACAAGGTGAGGAATCATCTAGTGTGATTGAAAATAATGATGATAATGTTTCTGACGATTTGAGTAGTGATGGCAAAATACCTGATAATGGTGAGCCTAAGGTGCATTAAGTCTAATGTTGTTTTAGATTAAACCCCTTTTTAGGGGTTTTTTTATGTAAATAGGGTAACGGTTATGAGTAGAATACCTGGCCTGTTGAATCAAGTTGATACCAAGCAGCGCAATATACCTTTAATAATGGGGATATTGAATGTTACGCCCGATTCATTTTCAGATGGCGGAAGATTTTCTCATCACGCCAGTATGGTTTCTCAAGTAGAGCTGATGATTGCATCGGGTGTTGATATTATCGATGTGGGGGGTGAGTCGACGCGTCCTGGCGCAAAACCGGTGTCTTTATCTGAAGAGCTTAATCGAGTGATGCCGGCAATTGAGCTGATTAAGGCTGTTTCTGATGTTGCGATATCGATTGATACTTATAAGCCAGAGGTAATGCAGGCTTCAATCGAGCAAGGTGTTGACTTGGTAAATGATGTGAATGCTTTGCAGTCACCTGGAGCACTAGGCGTTATAGCAAAAGCAAACATTCCTGTTTGTCTAATGCATAAAAAAGGGGTTTCCTTTGATATGCAGCAGTCGCCTCAATATGCAAATGTTGTTTTAGAGGTGAAAGCGTTTTTACTTAATAGGGCGAAGCTTTGTGAGCAAGCAGGGATTGCATCTAATCACATTTTAATAGACCCAGGTTTTGGTTTTGGAAAAACGTTGACGCATAACGTGACCTTATTTCAAAGTCTAAATGAATTTGCCGATATGAATTATCCATTATTAGTTGGTGTTTCCCGTAAAAAAATGATTGGTTCTCTAGCAGGATGTCACATTGACTTAGCTTTAGAGCACCGTTTATGTGGCAGTGTAAGTGCCGCAATTGTTGCCGCCAGTAAAGGTGCAAAGATTCTTAGAGTGCATGATGTAGCTGAAACGGTACAGGCTTTAAAAGTGGCCTCCGTTCTTTGGTGATTGGTGGTTAAAATCTGAAAATAGGGTGTAAGTATGGCTGATAAGAAATATTTTGGTACGGACGGTATTCGTAACCAAGTTGGGCAAGGAATGATACGTCCGGATCAGATTCTGAAGTTAGGTTGGGCAACCGGTAAGGTTTTAAAAGCTCGCGGTGAGTCCAAAGTAATGATTGGTAAAGATACTCGTATTTCAGGTTATATGTTTGAATCTGCCTTAGAGGCTGGCTTTATATCAGCGGGTGTTGATGTCATGTTGCTAGGGCCGATGCCTACTCCGGCAATAGCTTACTTAACTCAGACATTTCATGCCGATGCAGGCATTGTAATTAGTGCTTCACACAATCCGCACCAGGATAATGGTATTAAATTTTTTTCAGCGAGAGGTAAGAAGATCTCTGATGAAGTCGAATTGGAAGTCGAAGCTGCGTTTGAAATGGATATTGATGTAGTGGCTTCCGATTTGTTGGGTAAAGCGCGCCGTATAGATGATGCGCCAGGCCGTTATATAGAGTTTTGTAAGAGCACATACGGCGCTAAGCAAAAACTTGATGGATTGAAGATTGTTTTAGATTGTGCCAATGGTGCTACTTATCATGTTGCCCCTAGTGTATTTGAGGAGCTGGGTGCAGAGGTTATTGCAACGGCTGTGACACCTGATGGGATTAATATTAATCTCAATTGCGGAGCGACTGACTTAAAGGCTTTATCGTCTAGTGTTTTGGAGCATAAGGCGGATCTAGGTATTGCTTTTGATGGTGATGGTGACCGGGTAATGATGGTTGATCATCTCGGTCAGAAGGTTGATGGAGATGAAATACTCTATATTCTTGCAACTGGCAGTAAGCTTCCTGTTGAGGGTGTTGTCGGTACTGTGATGAGTAATCTTGGACTTGAAGTCGCACTAAAAAAGAAAGCAATTTCCTTGAAACGTGCCTCTGTTGGTGATCGTTACGTAATGCAAGAGCTTGTCGAAAATGGTTGGATCTATGGCGCAGAGCCTTCGGGCCATGTACTGTGTTTGGATAAAACTGGGACAGGTGACGGAATAGTTGCAGCATTACAAGTTATGGCTATATTGGTTGAGTCGAACAAAACTCTGCTTGAATTGACATCAGATATGAAAAAGTTTCCCAATGTTTTAAAGAATGTCCGCATTGCTCAAAAGGTAGATATTAATACCAGCGAGGTTCTAATGGAGGCTGTTAAAAAGGTAGAGGAGGAGCTTGGAAGCCTTGGTCGTGTGTTGATTAGAGCTTCGGGTACTGAGCCTTTAATACGGGTAATGGTTGAAGGTGAGGAGTTAGAGTTGGTGAAAAGTTGTGCGGAAAGCCTGTCTCAGGTGGTTAAAGCAGAATTTTTGTGAAATTACAATGTTGTAATTCAATCCAGAAAACGCTAATATTGTTCAAATTTTTTGTTGGGGAATAACGGATGAGAAAAGCATTTGTTGCTGGAAACTGGAAGATGCATGGTTCAAAAGCGTCAATAATGACTTTGGTGTCTGATTTAAACTCTCAAATTGCACAAGTTGGAGACGTTGACGTCGCAATTTGTCCTCCTGCGATTTATATCGATTTTGTAACACGAGCTTTAGCAAGTGATAAAATTGCTATCGGCGCTCAGAATATGGCAGTCGAACCTGAGCAGGGCGCGTTTACTGGAGAGCAGTCTGCAGCTATGCTGAAAGACTTTGGATGTAATTATGTGGTTCTAGGCCATTCTGAACGCCGTGCAATTTACGGCGAAACGGATACCGAAGTTGCAAGTAAAGTCGCAGTTGCATTGGCCTCAAACGTAACGCCCATCTTATGTGTTGGTGAAACGTTGGAAGAGCGCGAAGGCGGAGTGATGGAGCAAGTTATCACTACTCAGCTAGATGCTGTAATCTCGAAAGTTGGGATTGATGCATTTACTAAAATTGTCATTGCTTATGAACCAGTATGGGCGATTGGTACAGGAAAAACAGCTTCTCCAGCTCAGGCTCAAGAAGTTCACGCGTTTATTCGCACTAAGTTAGCAGGGTTGAATGCCGACGTCGCTGAAAAAGTTATTATTCAGTATGGCGGAAGTGTTAAGCCAGATAATGCAGTAGAACTATTTGGACAGCCTGATATTGATGGTGGTTTGATTGGTGGTGCTTCGTTAAATGCTGAAGATTTTATTGCTATTTGTAAGGCTGCAGGCTAATTAATGTTTCAAATAATTTTAACTATACATATTCTTATCGCTTTCATATTAATTGTGATGGTGCTTTTACAACAAGGTAAAGGTGCGGATGCGGGTGCAAACTTTGGTGGCGGAAGTTCATCTTCTAACTCCGTATTTGGGAGTGGGGGTTCAGCAACGTTCTTGTCAAGAACCACTGCAATTCTAGCGACACTGTTTTTTATTACTAGCTTAACGCTGGCATACTTAGGTGGCCAACAAGCTAAGGGTTACCAGAGTGTGACTCAACAGTTAGAGGCGCAAAAGGCAGCGGAAGTGCCAAGTAACGCACCAGTCGTCCCAAACTAAAATATTAGCCGATGTGGTGAAATTGGTAGACACGCTACCTTGAGGGGGTAGTGGCGAAAGCTGTGCCGGTTCGAGTCCGGCCATCGGCACCATACACGTACCTTTGTAAATTTTACAAAGGTACTTTATAAAAACGCTAACAGAGGTTCAGAACCAATGCTAGAAAGTTATCTTCCTATCCTTGTATTTATCGTATTAGGTGTTCTATTCGGTGTAGGGCCGATCTTGTTGGGTTACCTATTGGGTCCACAGAAACCAGATTCTGAGAAGAATTCGCCTTATGAGTGTGGTTTTGAAGCATTTGAAGATGCGCGTATGAAATTTGATGTACGTTTTTATCTAGTCGCTATTCTGTTTATCATTTTTGATTTAGAAATTGCATTCCTTTTCCCTTGGGCGATTGTGCTTGATGAGGTTGGGACATTTGGTTTGCTTGCTATGGGCGTGTTCTTATCATTGCTTGTAGTTGGTTTTATCTATGAATGGAAAAAAGGTGCATTAGAATGGGAATAGAAGGTGTTTTAAAAGAAGGAGTGGTCACCACTTCGGCAGATAAGCTAATAAACTGGGCTAGAACCGGTTCGTTATGGCCAATGACATTTGGTCTGGCTTGCTGTGCGGTTGAAATGATGCATGCTGGGGCCTCACGTTATGACCTTGACCGTTTTGGAATTATCTTTCGTCCAAGTCCACGCCAATCGGATGTGATGATCGTTGCCGGTACCTTAGTAAATAAAATGGCACCTGCACTAAGAAAAGTGTATGACCAAATGGCCGAGCCTCGTTGGGTTATTTCGATGGGTTCTTGCGCTAATGGTGGTGGTTATTATCACTACTCATATTCTGTTGTACGCGGTTGTGACCGAATTGTACCCGTTGATGTTTATGTCCCAGGTTGTCCACCAACTGCAGAAGCGTTGTTGTATGGTATCGTTCAGCTTCAAAATAAAATAAAACGTACAAATACTATTGCTCGATAATCTTAGATACTCACGGTAATAAACTAACTTATGAAACAGTCTGTATTAGATTTACAAAATAAAGTGAATGAAGTCTTAGGTGATAAGGTCTTTAAATCTGTGGTTAATTTAAATGAATTAACCATTGAGGTTAAACCCTCCGATTCGTTAACCGTTTTTCAGTCATTAAAAAGTGAACTTGCATTTGAACAGCTTGTTGATTTATGTGGTGTGGATTACCTTGGTTATGGCGATGCAAACTGGGAGACCTTAAAAGCGGCTAACACTGGTTTTAGTCGAGGCGTGTTTGACTTTGCCGAAGATGATGACTCTACTTCTGATGCAGCAATGGAAAGACGTTTTGCAGTTGTTTATCATTTGCTATCTATAACAACTAATTTACGCATTCGAGTTAAAGTATTCCCTGAAAATACAGCGATGCCAATTGTGGACTCTGTAATTGATGTTTGGAATGTCGCAAACTGGTATGAGCGTGAGGCGTTTGATCTATTTGGGATTTTATTTAATGGTCATCCTGATCTTCGTCGAATTTTGACGGATTACGGTTTTGTTGGTCATCCATTGAGAAAAGATTTTCCGCTCACAGGGCATGTTGAAATGCGTTACGACGCAGACAAGGGCCGTGTTGTCTATGAACCTGTAACAATCGAGAACCGCGTGAACGTTCCGCGCGTTATTCGAGAGGCCTAGTCGGAGAATTAATTATGCCTGAAATTCGTAACTATACACTTAACTTTGGTCCACAGCATCCTTCAGCACACGGTGTGCTCCGTTTAGTTCTTGAACTTGATGGCGAGACCATTGTTCGTTCTGATCCGCATATTGGATTACTGCATCGTGGTACTGAAAAATTGGTTGAATATAAGCCATATAACCATTCCATTGGTTATATGGATCGTTTAGATTATGTCTCGATGATGGCGAATGAGCACGCTTATGTCATGTCTATTGAAAAGATGCTTAAGCTAGAAGTTCCAGAACGTGCTCAATATATTCGTGTCATGTTTGATGAGATTACTCGTGTTTTGAACCATTTGATGTGGTTAGGTGCGCATGCTCTTGATATAGGCGCGATGACTGTTTTCCTTTACGCATTCCGTGAACGTGAAGATTTAATGGATTGCTATGAAGCGGTATCGGGCGCTCGCATGCATGCGACTTATTACCGTCCAGGTGGCGTATACCGTGATTTACCAGACACTATGGCTAAGTACGAAAAGTCTAAATGGACATCTGGCAAAAAATTAGATGATTTGAATGAGACCCGTGAAGGTTCACTTTTAGATTTTATCGAAGCGTTTACAGAACGTTTTCCTAACTATGTCGATGAATATGAAACGCTTTTGACTGATAACCGTATCTGGAAGCAGCGTACTGTTGACATTGGTATTGTTTCACCAGAGCGTGCTTTACAGCTTGGTTTTACAGGGCCGATGTTACGTGGGTCGGGTATTGAATGGGATCTTCGCAAGAAGCAACCTTATGCTGTCTACGATAAAATGGACTTTGATATTCCTGTTGGTAAAACGGGGGATACATACGATCGCTACTTGGTTCGTATTGCAGAGATGCGTGAATCGAATAAGATTATTAAACAGTGTGTTGATTGGTTGAAAGTCAATCCAGGTGCCGTAATTTCAGATGACCATAAAGTAACACCGCCTTCTCGTGAAGATGCCAAATCAAATATGGAAGCGTTAATCCATCACTTTAAGCTGTTCACGGAAGGTTACACCGTACCGGCAAGTGAAATATATTCGGCTGTTGAGCACCCTAAAGGGGAGTTTGGTATCTACATGATTTCTGATGGGGCAAATAAGCCATTTAGAATGAAAGTACGTGCCCCTGGTTTCGCGCATTTGTCTTCACTGGATGAAATGTGTAAAGGTCATATGATTGCAGACGTTGTTTCAATTATTGGTACACAAGATATTGTATTTGGAGAAGTGGATCGATGAGTACTGCCGAAGATTACAAAGTCATTAAAGGAGACGTTAAGTCTCGCATTGATAAGTGGATTTCTAACTACCCAGTAGATCAAAGACAATCTGCATGTATGCCAGCGTTGCGTATTGTTCAGGAAGTTAGTAATGGGTATCTGACTGTTGAGTTAATGGATGAAATAGCGCATTACTTAGACATGACGCCTATCGCGGTTTATGAAGTTGCGACTTTTTATGGTAACTACGAGCACCATCCCGTAGGTGAGTTTAAATTTTGTGTCTGCAACAGTATTTCGTGCATGTTACGTGGTAAAGACGACATCATTGCTTATCTTGAAGAGCGACTGGGTGTAAAAGTCGGTGAAGTCACGCCTAATGGCAAGTTTTCTATTAAGAAAGTCGAGTGCTTAGGGGCTTGTGGTGGTGCGCCGATGATGCAGTTAGGCAGAGATTACCATGAAAACTTAACACCAGAATATCTAGATAAACTGATAACAGAGCTGGAGTAGAGTATATGATGCACCAAAATGAATGCTGCTTCCGTTTAAACCACCTTGATCGCTCATGGGACATTGATGTCTATGAAGCAAATGGTGGTTATGAAGTTTGGAAAAAAGTGTTAGCGGGTGACTTAGACCCTCAAGAAATTATAGAAGAAGTTAAAACATCTGGTATTCGCGGTCGCGGTGGGGCAGGGTTTCCTACTGGTTTAAAGTGGAGTTTTATGAACCGCTATGCACCCGGTGAGAAGTATATCCTTTGTAATTCAGATGAAGGTGAGCCAGGAACCTTTAAAGACCGTGACATTATGCGTTATAACCCGCACCAGCTGGTTGAAGGGATGATGATTGCAGCCTATGTGATTGGTGCGAGTGCTGGTTACAACTATATTCGTGGAGAATTTTGGGAACCTTACCAGCGTTTTGATACTGCTATTAATCAAGCGCGTGAAGCAGGCCTGCTAGGAAAGAACATTCTTGGATCTGGTTTTGATTTTGATTTATACACTCACTTAGGTGCGGGTGCTTATATCTGTGGTGAAGAGACTGCTTTAATTGAATCAATTGAAGGTAAAAAAGGTCAGCCACGCTTCAAACCTCCTTTTCCGGCAAGTTATGGTTTGTACGGTAAGCCTACAACGATCAACAACACAGAAACATTAGCCTCTATTCCAGTTATCCTTGCTAAAGGCGGAGATTGGTTTGCAGATTTAGGTGTTGAAAATGCCGGTGGAACTAAATGCTATGCGCTTTCTGGTCATATTGAAAAGCCAGGTAATTTAGAAGTACGCATGGGAACACCTTTTAAAGACCTTCTTGAAGCCGTTGGTGGTATATGGAAAGGCCGTGAATTAAAGTGTGTGATTCCGGGTGGCGCATCAACGGCTATTTTGCCAGCAGAAAAAGCCTTGGCGATGACTATGGATTACGATGGTATTGCCAAGGCGGGTTCATTTTTAGGCGCGGGTTCGGTCATTATCATGGACGACCAGACTGACATGGTAGAAGTGATGGAAAATCTAAGTCACTTTTATTGGGATGAATCTTGCGGGCAATGCACCCCATGTCGTGAAGGAACGGGCTGGTTATATCGTGTAATCAAACGTATCCGTGCAGGCAATGGAACGATGCAAGATTTAGACAATCTGAAGAACATAACCGGAAAAATCATGGGTAATGTTATTTGTGGTTTAGGTGATGCAGCGACTATTGCTTTAGACAGCGCAATAGAGCATTACGAAGAAGAATTCATTCATTACATTGAACACGGTTGCAGTATTTACGATCGTAAGTAGGCGGTTTCTTAGGCAACGTTCGGCTAAGTTAAATTAGGTTAAAGAATTATGGTAAAAGTAGAAATTAACGGTCAAGTGATCGAAGCGCATGAAGGTGACATGTTAATAGATGTTGCTGATGACGCAAAAATTACGATTCCCCGCTTTTGTTACCACAGAAAACTCTCTATTGCGGCTAACTGCCGTATGTGTCTAGTGGAGGTGGAAGGTGCGTGGAAACCGTTACCAGCGTGTGCAACGCCTGTCACAGATGGTATGAAAGTTCATACTAAATCGGCAAAAGCCATTGCTGCACAAAAATCAGTTATGGAGTTTCTACTTATTAACCACCCATTAGATTGCCCTATTTGTGATCAGGGTGGTGAGTGTGAATTGCAAGATGTGGCAATGGAACACGGTGATGACATTTCTCGTTTCACTGAAGCTAAGCGTATCGTAAGTGATCGCAATGCAGGTTCTTTGATCAGTACCGATATGACACGTTGTATTCACTGTACCCGTTGTGTTCGTTTTGGCCAAGAAGTTGCCGGAATGATGGAGCTGGGTGCAACAGGCCGTTCTGAATGGATGGAGATTGGTACGTATATTGAAAAGTCAATTACCTCTGAAATGTCTGGAAATATGATTGATCTCTGTCCTGTTGGAGCATTAACATCAAAGCCTTTCCGATACTCAGCACGTTCATGGGAGTTGAAGGCACATAAAGCAATTGCAGGTCATGACAGCATCGGATCCAATATTATTGTTCATACCAAGGATCAAGTGGTCAAACGTGTTGTACCAGGTGAGAATGAATCGATCAATGAAGTTTGGTTGTCTGATAGAGATCGTTTCGCCTACGAAGGGATTAACTCAGTAGACAGACTTTTAACTCCACAAATTAAGAAAAATGGGTCCTGGGTAACGGTTGACTGGGAAACTGCACTTGCCTTTGCTGTTGAAGGTTTACACGTTCATTTATCAGACCCTTCAAAAGTGGGCGTATTGGCTTCGCCTAATGCCACATTAGAAGAGCTTCATTTGTTACAAAAGTTAGCACGTGGTATCAAGGTTGAAAATATTGATCATCGCTTACGTCAAGCAGATTTCACAACAGACAAACATGGATTTAATACCCCTAGTCTTGCAATCGAACTTGCTGACGTTGAAACTTTAGATTCTCTACTCATAGTGGGTTCTTATTTAAGAAAAGAGCTACCAATACTAAACCATCGTGTTCGCAAAGCATTTCAAGCGGGTGCTAAAATTCATCAAGTTAACCCTGAACTGTTTGATTTTAATTATAAAATTGCCAATTCTGTGATTAATAGCGAGAGTATGACGCAAGAGCTTGCTGCTTTAGCCAAAGCGGCCATTGAAATTTCTGATCAAAGTGAGCAGGCCTGGTTAGGCTCGGTTGAAATAACTGAACAACATCGCCAAATTGTTGAATCATTAAAGTCGGCTGAAAAAGCGGCGGTTATGGTTGGGCAAATTAGTCAAACACATTCTAATTACGCCTTAATCCAAAAGTTATCAGCCATCATTGCTGAAATTACTGGAGCGACGTTAAGTATTTTGCCAATGTCTGCCAATGAGGTTGGTGCTCATCTAACAAATTGTTTACCTCTTAAAGGTCTAAATGCCTCAGAAATGCTAACCAACAACATGAGTGCATTCATTAATTTTGGTTTAGAGCCAGAGATGGATACACTTCATGCTGACCAAGCTTTATCTGCTATGCAACAAGCCCAGTTTGTTGTTAACTTCTCAGCATTTGACAGTGAAGCCCAGCGTGATTATGCCAATGTCCTTTTACCTATCGGTACCTTTACTGAAACCGCAGGTACCTTTGTGAATGCAAATGGACTTAAACAGTCATTTAAGATGACTGCGGAGCCTAAAGGTGAAGCTAAAGCGGCTTGGAAAGTGTTAAGAGTTCTAGGGAATATGTTTGAACTAGACGGGTTTGAACAAACGCATTCCAATCAAGTTCTAGCAGAAGTACTTGATAATCCAATTTCTACAGTAGACTTCTCTAGGCTTGAGGGTCAACTTGACAACAACAAAGAGTCATTCTTTGTTGTCGCCCCTTACTCAATCGATGGAATTGTTAGACGTTCGCCTTCTTTGCAAGCAACGCCTGACGCTTCAGCGGCAACCGGCCAATAAAGGATAGTATTGATGTTTGACGCTCTTCAAGCTTTTTTATCAACGTATATATTTGATTGGTTAGCCGTTTTAATTACCCTAGTTATTCAAGCGGTAGCGGTTATTTTGCCAATTATGTTAACGGTTGCATGGTTAACCTATGCAGAACGTAAAGTCATTGGTTACATGCAGGTGCGTTTGGGTCCTAACCGTGTTGGTCCAGGTGGGTGGTTACAGCCCATCGCCGATGCATTGAAGTTAATGACCAAAGAGGTTATTTTTCCTGAACAGGCCAACAAGTTTCTCTTTATTATCGCGCCTGTTATGGCTATTGCGCCTGCCGTTGCGGTTTGGGCTGTTATCCCTTTCTCACCCGAGGTGGTGGTAACCGATATTAATGCCGGTATCTTATACATCCTCGCAGTTTCATCCATTCTCGTTTACGGGACTATTATTGCTGGATGGGCATCTAACTCTAAATACGCCTTTCTAGGTGCATTACGCGGATCTGCCCAGAAAATCTCTTATGAAATAGCGATGGGTTTT
>Ga0307994_1002106_pt1 | contig 11357 bp, 7 predicted proteins | sample EllFjometagen261_FD_203171 | JGI IMG/M metagenome (GOLD analysis project Ga0307994, IMG submission 203171) | Marine microbial communities from Ellis Fjord, Antarctic Ocean - #261 | ecosystem: Environmental > Aquatic > Marine > Unclassified | place: Southern Ocean | collected 2014-11-02
TGCATTTGGCTAAAATTGGAGTAGAGTTAGAAACTCTGCGTACTGACCAAGCGGAATATATTGGGGTAACAGTTGAAGGGCCATACAAACCAGAATACTATAGGTATTAGTATTTAAGTAAAATATTGTAGATGAAAAGCCCGAGAAATCGGGCTTTTTTTAATTAGAAATATGCATTTGACTGCCACTTAATGTCCAGTAGTATTTTTTTAATGGAAGTAATGCGGGAGAGTTTAGTACACTAGCGTCACTGCTCAATAAAAAGGCTGAGGTACAGCAGCCACAATAAGCAATTCCGGCATCTACAGAGTCAATTTGAGAGCATGTGAGTGATGGTTCGTAACTGCAATTTCTGTCATACACTTTGTAATCATTACCCACACCATGGTAAATAATGATGCCCTCAACTCCTCCTTCAATAAAAATGGAGCTGCCTGAAACTTGCAAATCGCTATATTCTGGCAAATTTAAATCTATGTTAATATTTACATAAACTTCTTGAATGTAGTCATCTTTTGTATTGCAAGTTGAGAAAAATAAGAGTGCGCTAAGAATGTAGAGGGCTAATTTCATAACTGCAATTTTATGAAAAAGAAATGAATTATTCCTTTATTGATGTTTTAATTTATTTGTTATCTTTACGGCCTTTAAAAACAGAACTTATATTTAAACGAAACATTATACCATGTTGAGAAAATTTTATTTAATAGCAGCTTTAGTATTTACTTCATCACTTGCTATGGCGCAAACGGGAGCCTTGAAAGGGGTGATTACTGACGCAATGAGTGGGGAGTCTATCCCTTTTGCTAACCTTATTGCTGAAAAAAATGGGAACCAGATTGCTGGGACTACTACTGATTTTGATGGTAACTATACCATTAAACCTCTGGAACCAGGAACATATACCATTAAAGCAACATTTGTTGGCTATGGTACTGTTGAGGTAACGGGTGTTATTGTTTCTGCAAATAAAATTACTTTCCAAGATTTGAAATTGCAGCAAGGGATTGCAATAGGTGAAGTGAAAATTATTGCATATAAAAAACCGCTTTTGGATCAAGATAACCTTTCGGGAGAAACAAAAACAGCTGAAGAAATTGTGGCTTTACCAACAAGGAGTGTTGCTTCTGTTGCAGCTACTGCAGCTGGTATTTACCAAAGAGATGAGGGGGATGAGGTGAACATGAGAGGGTCAAGAGACAATGCAACAACTTATTATATTGATGGAATTAAGGTTGTGGGAAGTAAAGGTATTCCTACTTCTGCAATTGAGCAAATTACGGTAGTTACTGGAGGTTTGCCTGCGAAATATGGTGATGCAACAGGGGGTATTATTTCGATAACAACTAAAGGGCCTTCTAGTAAAATGTTTGGAGGTGTTGAGTTTGAATCTTCTTCATTGTTTGATAGTTATAATCATAATTTATTAGGCTTTACATTGTCTGGACCATTGTATAAAAAAAGAAAAACGGATGGTTCGAAAGGAAATTCTGTTCTTGGATATTTTCTTTCAGGAGAATTAAAAAGTGTTGATGATGCTGATCCTTCAGCAATTGGTGTGTGGAAAGTAAAAGATGATGTTTTAGCTGATTTACAATTAAACCCTTTTAGACCTTCTGAAAATTCTGATGCAGGACTGTTGAGTACTTCAGAGTTTCTAACTAAGGATGACTTTGAAAATGTTCAGGCAAAAGTTAATTCTAATGAAAAACTTATGAATATTTCAGGGAAAATTGATATAAAGCCGTCAAAAAATACTTTTGTATCTTTAGGCGGAACTTATCATTACTCATCTAAAATGAATGATAGATCTCCTTCTAGTATCCCATCAAGAGTGTTTAATTGGAATAATAATAGACAATCTAACAGAAATACGTACAGGTTGTTTGCTAAGTTGACTCAGAAATTTGGTAATGATGATTCAAATGATGAAGAGAGCGCATCAGTAGTTAAGAATGCTTTCTTCACTATGCAAGCGGATTACACTAAGGATGAAAGAACATGGTTAGATCCTAATCACGAATATAATTTATTTAATTATGGGTATGTTGGTAAATTTAAAACTTATAGAGAAAGAACATATACAACACAAGAAATAGCTGTTGATTCTTCAACTGGAATTATTTATACTGGATTTATTCAAGATGGATATAAAGATACCTTGTTGAATTACACTCCAGGAGGAATAAATACAAGTTTAGAAAATTACACGAATGCTTATTATAATTTGTTTAGCCAAGAATCGTATTCTTCTTTTGCGAATGGTTATGGTGCTGATGGTGTAATCAGGACTGCTAATGATTTACAGGGGAAGGGTTTATTGAATGGAGAGCAACCTGCTAATGCTTATTCTTTATTTAGAAACCATGGTTACATGTATAATGGGGCTGCAAAAAATGATGAGTCTCAATTTAGCTTTAAAGCTTCAGGTTCTGCTGATATTAAATCACATGAGTTATCATTTGGGTTTGAATATGAAGAAAGAGAAGAGTCTTATTGGGGGATGGGACCAATGGGTATGTGGTCGCAAATGCGTCAATTAACCAACCTACATTTACTAGAAAGAAATTTATCTAACCCAATGCCTATATTTAATGCAAATGGAATCTATCAGGACACTGTGCATTATGATCAACTATTTTTAGCAGATATTCAATCTGATTTTGATAGAAATTTAAGAGGTTCTTTAGGCTTGGATCCTAATGGTACAGATTTTATAGATATTGATTCTTACGATCCAAAAACATTTGATATTAAAATGTTTGGGCAAGATGAATTATTGAATAGTGGGTCGTCTTTAGTGTATTATTATGGGTATGATATTTATGGAAATAAAAACACAGAAAGTGCTACATTAAAGAATTTCTTTGAAGAAGGTAGCGAAAGACTAATAGCTCCATATAACCCTATATACACAGCAGGTTATATTCAGGATAAGTTTGCAGTTGAGGATTTGATTTTTAATATTGGACTAAGGGTAGATCGTTTTGATGCAAATCAAAAAGTATTAAAGGATAAGTATTTATTATATGATGCTTATACGGCAGGTACGACATATGGAATGACTGCTTCTGGAGGTAGTAGACCTTCAACAATTGGTGATGATTTCATTGTGTATGTTGATGATTTTTCTTCCTCTAGCCCTAATACAGTTGGGTATAGAAATGGAGATGTTTGGTATAATGCTGATGGACTTGTTATTTCAGACCCTAAAGATTTAGCAGAAGCAGCAGGAGGGAAAATACAGCCTTATTTAACAGACCCTGCGGATGCTTTGCAAGGAATTATTAACACTGATGCTGTTTTTGAAGATTATACGCCTGAAGTTATGTTTATGCCTAGGTTAGCTTTTTCATTCCCAATTTCTGATGAGGCTCAATTCTTTGCGCATTATGATGTGTTAACACAGAGACCACCAAGTTCTAATAGAATTGAACCAGTTGATTATTTATTTATGGCTGATAAAGTTGGAGCATTATTGAATAATCCTAACTTAAAACCGGAAAAAACGATTGACTATGAATTAGGATTTGCTAAAACATTATCCTTAAGGTCAGCCTTAAAAATATCTGCATTCTATAAGGAAATGAGGGATATGATTCAAGTTGTAAATGTACTAGCTGCATACCCTGCACAGTACCTTACTTACGGAAATGTTGATTTTGGTACAGTAAAAGGAATGTCAATAAATTATGATTTAAGAAGAACAAATAATGTGCAATTAACGGCTAATTATACCTTACAGTTTGCTGACGGAACTGGATCTTCTTCTTCTACTTCTGGTACAGGCTATAGCTTGGCTAGTACAGGACAACCTAATTTAAGAACTACCAATCCGTTATCTTTTGATCAAAGACATGCTGTATCAGCATCTGTTGATTATCATTATGCTGATGGTAAGGATTATGATGGTCCTGTTTGGTTTGGGAAAAATGTTTTTGCAAATGCTGGTGCAAATCTTATGTTTTCTGCAGGTTCTGGAACCCCTTATTCTAAGCAAACAAATATTACACAAGAAGCTACTTATGGTATTAATGAACGATCAACTCTTGAAGGTAGTTTAAATGGTTCTCGTTTGCCATGGCAATTCCGAATGAATGCTAAGTTTAATAAAGAATTTGAAATTAAGTGGAGTGATAAAAAGAGTTCTAATGTAAATGTATATGTACAAGTTCAAAATTTACTTAATGCACAAAATATTATTAGTATTTACAGAGCAACTGGTAATGCTAATGATGACGGTTACTTAACATCAGAAGCAGCTCAGAATACAATTGCAGCTAAAAATGATGAAGAAGCTTACAGGTACCTATATTCTTTAGCAGTAAATAATCCGTCACATTATAGTTTACCAAGAATGTGGAGGGCAGGATTAAGCGTTACCTTTTAATAATTTAACAAATGATACTGAAAAACAGAACATTTATGAATAATACGATCAAACAAATAGTAATTCTTTCTTTTACGCTTTTTTCATTTAGTGTAGGAGCTAAAGAAAATGTAAATGGTTCAGGAGTTACTTCTGTAGTAAATACAAGAATAGCAGCTGGATGTAGTCCATCCTCTTCTCAAACAGATTTAGATGTAAATAATGTAAGAACTACTATCATGGGAGGTGGAGATATGTGGTGGAACTTAGATGATGCTAGATACGAAATTCCTAAAGATGGAAATAGACATTCATTGTTTGCTGGAGCACTTTGGATAGGTGGTGTTGATGCTGGTGGGCAGTTAAAAGTTGCTGCTATGACTTATCGTCAGGGGGGGAATGATTATTGGTCAGGCCCTTTAAATACTACAACTGCATCAACTGCTGCTGAAAATTGTAATGAATGGGATAAACACTTTAAATTAGATAGAGCTGATGTTGAGGAGTTTGTGTCTAGATCTGGTGACCCTACTTATGATGTGCCAGAATCTATTAAAAATTGGCCAGCACATGAAAAATTTGCTGGTGAGGATCATTATTTAGCTCCTTTTCATGATGTAGATGGTGATGGTGAATATGATTGGGAAGTTGGAGATTATCCTGACTATAATATAACGGGTACTGATGATGATGCTAGATTGTTTGGAGATCAAACTTTATGGTGGGTGTTTAATGATAAAGGAAATATTCATGGAGAATCAGAAGCAGATGCCTTAGGATTAGAAATACATGCTCAAGCATTTGGCTTTACTTCTGATAATGAGGTGAATGATATGACTTTTTATAATTACAAAATATTTAATAGATCAACCACTCCATTATACGATACTTACTTTGGACAGTGGGTTGACCCTGATTTAGGAAATTATTTAGATGACTATGTGGGTTGTGATGTTGGTTTAGGTTTAGGTTTTTGCTATAATGGTGATGCTGAGGATGAAGGAGCTGCTGGTTATGGGTTTAATCCTCCTGCAATTGGAGTAGATTTTTTTCAAGGACCTTATTCTGATGAGAATGATGGGCGTGATAATGATAGAGATGGAGTAGTTGATGAAATTGATACAATAATTGACGCTTCAGGTCAAGAGATATTACTTACTGAACAAATCATCATGTCAAAATTCATGTATTTTAATAATGATGGAAGTGTTATAGGAAACCCTGGTAATGGTCAAGATTTTTACAATTACTTAAGAGGGATTTGGAGAGATAATGTACCTATGACCTTTGGAGGTGATGGACACGGAGAAGGGGTTGGTACAACTACTGATTTATGTGATTTCATGTTCCCTGGAACTTCTGACCCTGCATTTGCAGGAGATGAATGGACAGAACAAACAGCAAATAATTTACCTGCAGATAGACGGTTTGTCCAATCAGCAGGACCTTTTACTTTGCAGCCAGGTGCAGTTAATGAAATTACTACTGGAGTTGTTTGGGCGAGAGCAAAATCAGGGGGGCAAACGGCTTCTATTCAATTATTAAAAATTTATGATAGGGAGGCTCAAGCCTTATTTGATAATAACTTTAATATCCTGAATGGACCTGATGCGCCAGATTTAACCGTTAGGGAGTTAGATCAAGAATTGATTATAACACTTTCTAATAAAGATAATTCCAATAATTTTGATGAATCTTATTCTGAGAAAGATCCATATATTACAAAACCAGATAACTTACTTAATGATCCAAACTATGAATTTCAAGGTTATTTAGTTTATCAAATAAAAAATGCGACTGTTTCAGTTACTGATTTGGATGATAATGATAAAGCAAGATTAGTTTTTAGAAGTGATGTTAAAGATGATGTAAAAGGAATAGTAAATCAATATTTAGATCCTATTTTAGGTGTTTATACACCAATTGAAGAAATTTCTTCCGTATTAAGTTCAGGAGTAGTTGGTAATATTGATGATGGGGTAGAGTTTTCTTTTCGTCTTATTGATGATAAGTTTGCCTTAGGAAGTCCTAAGTTAGTGAATCATAAAACGTATTATTTTATGTCTTTATCATATGGGTATAATAGAGCTGAGGAAAATGCATCTCCTTATGCAGTAAGTGATCCTGATTATGATGGTAGAAATCAACCTTTTATTTCTGGAAGAAGAAATATTCAAGTGTATTCTGCTATACCTCATTATACCGAACCTGAAAATGGTGGAACAACTTTAAATGCAGCTTATGGTGATGGTGTAGAAATTACTCGAGTAGAAGGAACGGGAAATGGTGGTGGACTTTTAGATCTTACAGAGGAATCAATTACTGAGGTGTTAACTTCTGATGAACATAGAGTTTTACAACCCGTTTATAAACAAGGTTTAGGTCCTGTGAATTTTGAAGTGGTTGACCCAATGAAAATACCTGCAGGTAGTTTCATGCTTAAATTGGAAGATGCTGTATTTGCTTCCAGTCCTGCTGGTGATCAAACAGGACTTATAACTTCATATGGATCTTGGGTTTTAACAAATGAAACTACAGGAAAAGTTGTTACTAATGTAAATACAGATATCTCCCTAGGAACTGAAAAGTATTTTACGGAATTAGGCTTTAATATTAAGATACAACAATTTGATAATCCTGGAACTGATCCTTTGTTGAATGACGATAATGGATTTATTTCTAGCGAAATAGAATATTCTAATAAAAATGACAGATGGCTTACAGGTCTTGCTGATAGAGACCCGGCATTTCCTAATGCCTATGGTTTAAACTGGATAAGATCAGGTTCTTTTGTTGATGAAAATGATGCTCTTATGAGTGATTATAATGTAGCAGATGATCCTAATGGAATTTTTGAAGGAGCTATTATCCAAACTAATAATATATTTGGTGCTGAAGTTACTGGAGGTACTTGGGCTCCTTATTGCTTTGCATCTGATTATACAGATGGTCCTGGGTTTAAACTTGGAGGAATGCACTCTTATACAATGTCAGATATTATGGACTTAAATTCCGTTGATATCGTGTTCACTTCAGATAAATCAAAATGGACAAGAGCTTGTGTGGTTGAAGCTCAAGATGATGAAACATTAGCAGAAGGAAATAAACTTAAGATGGAATTAAGAAATTCTCCATCAGTTGATAAGGATGGAAATGATGATGTTAATGATACTACTTATGGTATGGGTTGGTTCCCTGGCTATGCTATTGACATTGAAACTGGAGAACGTTTAAATATTATTTTTGCAGAAGATTCATGGCAAAAAGACCCTGAATTACAGGGTAATGATATGTTATGGAATCCTACATCAAAAATTACTACTGATAATTTTAACGTAGAGTTTAATTCCTCTACAAATACAGTTGAATGGACTGGTGGAGATTATCTATTAGGCGGTAAACATTTTATTTATGTTGTAAAAGGAGAGTCGTGGGTTAAAGGTTCAAAAGAGTACTTATCAGAACCTCTGTCTGCAGATAAATACAGCCCTAATTATGATGAAGGAAGATGGATTTATAATCAGTTAAGCGATCCTTCTAATACTTCAGGTAGATGGAATGTATTTAAAAATATTACTTGGGTAGGAATACCTTTATTAGCGCCAGGAAAAACATTGTTATCAAGTGATGTTAAAGTAAAATTAAGAGTTACTAAGCCATTCAAGCAATACGAAACGTCTCTTTCAACTACTTTTTATGAACGTTCACATTCATCTAACTCAGCATTAGCAAATGATACTTTGAATGATGGTAAAACATACACTGTAGCTTATATAAATAAATCTCAAACATGGGGAGGTAAAAAAGTTGTTTACAATGATTCAACTTATTTGCCTGGACAACAATTTGTTGTAGACGGAAATGTTAGCCTTATATTTACAAGTTCAAGTAACAAAGCAAGAGTGATTGAGGCAGATGTAGTAAATAGCTTTAATCCTGTTTATCGTTTTAGTACTGACGATATTGTTGCTACTACAGGCAATCTAAATGTTGCGAAAGATGCAATGGATGATATTAGAGCGGTGCCAAATCCCTATTACGGAAAATCTACTTATGAAACAAATCAATTAGATAATAGGGTTAAGATTACAAACCTTCCTCAAGAAGCTACTATTTCAATTTTCTCTGTTAGTGGTACTTTGATTAGAAAACTCAAAAAAGATGATAGCATGACATTTATTGATTGGGATTTAAAGAATGATTTTGGTATTCCTATTGCTAGTGGTTTATATGTAATTCATATAAGAGGTAGGTTTTATGATAATGGACAGGTTGTAGAGAAAGAAAAGGTAATAAAATGGTTTGGTTCATTACGACCAATTGATTTAGATACATTCTAAAAAATAAAATTTGACGATAAAATATATAGATATGAAACAAATTAATAACTCGATAAAAGCAATAGTTTTTATTGCAATAATGATGCTTCCATTTCAAGAGAATTTTGCAGGAAATGAGCAAAGAGCAGGGCAAGCTGGAGCTTCTGAATTATTGATTAATCCCTGGGCAAGATCTTCAGGATGGGCAGGGGCGAATATTGCAGGAATTAGAGGGGTTGAAAGTATGTTTTCTAATGTTGCGGGTTTAGCATTTACTCAAAAAACAGAGTTAGTTTTCTCAAGTACTTCTTGGTTACAAATAAGTAATTTTAATGATGCTGTAAGTAATATAAGTACATTTGGTTTTGCTCAAAAGGCAGGAGAGTCTGGGGTGATTGGTCTTTCAATAATGAGTATGAGTTTTGGAGATATAGAAATTACAACTGTTGAAAATCCAGATGGAGGAATTGGTGTTTATTCTCCTACTTTTATGAATATTGCACTTTCATATTCAAAAATATTTTCTAACAATATTTATGGAGGAATGACTGTGAAAATGATATCTGAGCAAACATCAAATTTGGGTGCAAATGGTATTGCTTTAGATGCAGGTATTCAATATGTAACAGGAGTAAAAGATAATTTTAAGTTTGGTATTTCATTGAAAAATGTAGGCCCAAGATTATCATTTACTGGTGATGGGCTTTCATTTAGAGCACAGACTGATCCTAATGATGATTTTAGCATGACTATTGAACAAAGATCTTCTGAGCTTGAGTTACCAGCTTTATTAAATATCGGTTTGTCATACGATATTAATGTGTTAAGGCATAGGTTGACAGGAGCGGGTACATTTACTTCTAATTCCTTTCAAAAAGATCAGTTTAGACTTGGAGGAGAATATTCTTATAGGGAAATGTTTATGGTACGTTTAGGATATACTTATGAAGATGGTATTAGTGATCCATCAACAAGAACAACTGCCTTAAGAGGTCCTTCAGCTGGTTTTACAATAGAATTACCAATGGGTAATGCTACTACTTTCGGTTTGGATTATTCTTATCGTCATACTGATCCTTTCCAAGGTTCACACACTATTGGAGCTAGGATTAATTTATAAAATAAAAACATAACATATAATGTTCAGAAAGGAAGGTAACTTCCTTTTTGTGCGTTTATAAGCATAAGAATTATGAGTACAATATATTTATCTCAAGAAGGTTATGATAACCTAAAAACGGAATTACAGACTCTAAAGTCTGTTGATAGACCTAGAGTAATTAATCAAATTTCTGAAGCAAGAGATAAAGGTGATTTGTCGGAAAATGCAGAGTATGATGCTGCAAAAGAAGCGCAAGGGTTATTGGAAGCAAGAATCTCAAAATTAGAAAATGATGTAGCTAATGCAAGGGTTCTAGCTCATGAGGATATGGATACTTCAACTGTGCATCTATTGACTAAAGTAACCATTAAAAATACGGCTAATGGTATGGAAATGACTTATGCTATTGTTTCAGAAGCAGAAGCTGATTTAGCTGCTAAGAAAATTTCGGTTACTTCACCTATAGGAAAAGGTTTGTTAGGAAAAGCAGTAGGTGATATTGCTGATATTGAGGTGCCAAATGGCATCATACATTTCGAGATTGTTAAAATTACAACACTTTAGTGGCTAGTATATTTTCTAAAATAATAAGTGATGAAATTCCTGCCTATAAAGTTTTAGAGAATGAAAACTTTTTAGCTTTTTTGGATATTTTTCCGCTTGCAAAAGGACATGTCTTAGTTATTCCAAAAAAGGAAACCGATTATTTGTTTGATATTATTTCAGATGAATACCTGGAACTTTGGAAGTTCGTACAAAAAGTTGCAAAAGCAATGGATAAGGTGATTGACTGTAAGCGTATAGGAGTTGCAGTTATTGGCCTTGAAGTTCCTCATGCTCATATCCATTTAGTCCCTTTGAATAATGTTTCTGATATTAATTTTGAACGTCCTAAATTAAGTTTCTCAGAAGAGGAAATGGATGCAGTTGCCCAAAAGATTCGTAAGGCACTACTGTAATTATTTTTTTTGTTTATCAGGGTTGTCTTTCAAAAAGGCATCCCAGCCCGTATAGCTTTTTCCTCCCTTAGTTGGGTTTCTTTGAAAATAATGACAAACGGCAGCAGCCAAACCATCTGTTGCGTCCAAGTGTTTTGGCATTTCTTTAATGTTTAGTAAAGATTGTAGCATGGCAGCAACTTGTTCTTTACTTGCTGTTCCCCTACCAGTTATTGCCATTTTTATTTTCTTAGGAGCATATTCAAAAATAGGAACATCTCGGTAAAGTGCTGCTGACATGGCAACGCCTTGTGCTCTTCCTAGCTTTAGCATAGATTGAACATTCTTGCCAAAGAAAGGTGCTTCAACTGCAAATTCATCAGGTTTATATTCGTCAACTAACTGTAGTGTTCGTTCAAATATTCTTTTCAATTTTAATTCGTGCGAACCTAATTTCGACAAATGCAGTACTCCCATTTGGATAAGTTCCATTTTATTTCCCTTAATATGAATTAATCCATAGCCCATAATGGTTGTTCCAGGATCTATTCCTAATATGATTTTATCAGTTTGCAATTGTTATCTTTGTAATTAAAATTGTACAACAAAACTAAGCAATGCTAACCAGA
>Ga0307994_1002108_pt1 | contig 11341 bp, 8 predicted proteins | sample EllFjometagen261_FD_203171 | JGI IMG/M metagenome (GOLD analysis project Ga0307994, IMG submission 203171) | Marine microbial communities from Ellis Fjord, Antarctic Ocean - #261 | ecosystem: Environmental > Aquatic > Marine > Unclassified | place: Southern Ocean | collected 2014-11-02
CAGACTTGTACCCTCGAAATCGCGTCTTACTTCCGCGCCGACTTTCTCGCAAAGCTCAACAATCTGACGGTGAAATAGGTGATGTTCACTGATAGTTAGCACTTGCTCTCCGAGTAAGTCCATGCGGTTTAAGCGTGGCTTACGTGCGAGCCTATGTTCCATCGATATAGCATATTTAAGTGGCTCCCGAAATAACGGGAATACCGTCAACTCCTTCGACATGACTGGCTGGGTGCTTAATATCAGGTCATGCCTTCGGTCTAGGAGTCCGGCTTCGAGATCACTAGGCGCCTCTTCGCGCACATACAGTTTCAGATCCTGGTGCTGTGCGTGAATAGGGCTGAGGATGTGTGGCAGCAGATAGGGGCCCAAGGTTGGTGTTACGCCTAACTTATAGGTGCCCATTCCTCCGCCGGAAAGCGTTCGCGACTTACTGGCAAAACCATGTACTTCCTCGAGTATCCGCTTGGCGCTGAGCAACAGCTCTCGGCCTTCGACCGTGGTGGTCGTTCCATTCTTGCTGCGTTCGAATAGCTGTAGATCGAGCAGTTTCTCCAATATCGCGATCTGGTTACTCAGTGCAGGTTGAGTAACGTCCAGCCGGAAGGCTGCTTGCCGAAAGCTGCCGCTTTCCGCGATCATGGTGAAGTAGCGAATCTGCTTCAGGCTGAGGCGATCTATGATTTCCATGCAATCCCGTCTTACTAGTGATAAGAATAAATGATAACAATATAAATAAATATGGCTAACGATTATCACTCCCAACACTCTAGAATTCAACCCATCGAATAGTTTACTTAATAAATGGTCTTTAGGAGTTTGGTAATGGAAAAAGTGATCTCAGGATTTCTGCGTTTTAGATCGTCTGAATATGCGGAGCGTAAGCAACTCTTCGCCGACTTGGCCAACGGTCAGAGCCCAGAAGTGTTGTTTATTACTTGTGCGGACTCTCGCATCGACCCGAATATGGTCACGCAGACAGAGCCAGGCGATTTATTTATCATACGTAATGCCGGCAATATCGTTCCGCCACACTCGAAACAAGCCGGTGGTGTAACAGCCTCGATCGAATTCGCAGTTGCCGCGCTGGGTGTCAGGCACATAGTGATCTGCGGACATACTGACTGCGGCGCGATGAAGGGTGCGCTTAATCCTGCGAGCCTAACTGGGCTGCCTCACGTTCAAGAATGGCTTGATCACTGCAGAGGCGCCGTAGATGTCGTTAAAGCGAAGCACGGCCAGGCAACTATTGATGAGCTGGGCGAGGTGACGGAAGAGAACGTTTTGCTGCAGATGCAACATCTACGAACTCATCCAGCTGTGCTCAGCCCTCTTAGTACGGGTGAGGTGGATTTACACGGTTGGGTATATGACATCGAACACGGCACGGTAAATGCCTATTGTGAAGATAAGAAGTCGTTTGTTCCAGTAGAAGAGCGTTACGCAGGCCTTATTCAGGAACTTGCCGTAGCGGAAGAAATAAAGTCAGCTTAGTTTCTTTACATGATGCCGGCGGGCCTTAAACCCCGGCGTCACTATTTTTTTGCGAATCAATTTACAAAGGTAATCAGCATGCTTGGTATTCACACTAAAAACCTCCGCGGTGATCTATTCGGTGGACTTACCGCCGGTGTTATCGCGCTGCCGTTGGCGCTTGCCTTTGGCGAGGCATCGGGAGCGGGACCAATAGCGGGTCTCTATGGCGCCATCATCGTTGGCTTCTTCGCTGCGCTTTTTGGCGGTACTGATTCCCAGATCTCTGGCCCAACAGGCCCCATGGTCGTTGTGTTTGCCGGCGTGTATGCAACACTAAATGGTTCCCCCGAATTAGTTTTCGCGGTTGTGGTGCTCGCGGGAATAATACAAATTCTTTTTGGCGTTCTGCGTTTTGGGCAATACATCCGACTCGTTCCATATCCCGTGATATCCGGATTCATGAGCGGCATCGGCTGTATCATTATCGCATTGCAGTTTAGTCGTCTTTTTGGGCACGAGCCTGAAGGCGGTGGAACAATTCCCGCTTTGGCGGCAATACCCGGTTCGATAATGGACCCGAACTTTGTCGCACTTGCTCTAGGCCTGACGACTTTGTGTATTGTGTTCAAGTGGCCTAAGACTTGGGGCAAATATGTTCCGGCACCATTGGCGGCATTGGTGATAGGAACTGTTGGTAGTGCCATGGTCGGCGGCGCACCAATTCTGGGAGACATCCCAACAGGCTTGCCTGGTTTCATCATGCCGTCATTCAGTCAAGACTCAATTCTTATTGTAGTAGAAGCAGCATTCATTCTTGCAATATTGGGTGCGATAGACAGCCTGCTTACGTCCCTGGTTGCAGACAACATGACCCGCACAAGACACGACTCGAACCGAGAGCTTATCGGTCAGGGTATCGGTAATACGGTTGCCGGGCTATTCGGTGGCGTTCCTGGTGCAGGTGCAACGATGCGAACAGCCGTAAATATTCGTACGGGCGGCCTAACCAAGATATCTGGCATGACACATAGTCTATTGCTCTTGGCAGTAGTGGTTTCCTTGGGTCCACTTGCCTCGCAGATTCCTCACGCTGTGTTGGCGGGATTGCTGGTTAAGACTGGCTACGACATCATCGATTTCGCTTACCTAAAGCGTGCACACAAGGGGCCACGTTGGGACTTGGGTCTTATGGTGTTAGTGGTTTTCCTTACGGTGTTCGTTGACTTGATCACGGCAGTCCTGGCCGGTGTGGTAATGGCGGCGCTAGCCTTCGTGAAACAGATCGCCGATGCGCAACTCGAAGCGCTGGGTGACGTGACCAATAACGGCCTGTCTGTAGATCTCACAATGGAAGAAGAAGAACTGCTAGACAGAGCAGGCGATAAAGTAACCCTTTTCGATTTTGGCGGTCCTCTGAGTTTCGGCGCCGCAGCTGATGTTGGTCATCAGGTTCGAGAGAAGTCGAAAGGCAAGTCGGCAATGGTTCTAGATTTTAGTCGAGTGACTCACGTGGATGTCTCTGCGGCCAGGGCCATGGAGACTATTGGCAGCGATGCACACGCCGCCAATAAGGAAGTCTACGTATCGGGTATGAACGATGAAGTCCGTACGATGCTAAAGGGGCTTAATAATGAATACTGCTTATCACACGGTGACAATTTCGCTACTCGTTTCGAAGCTATTAAGGACGCGGTTGAATTCGTAGAAGAAGGTGAAGCCGCCGCGGGAAATTCAGGCGCCTCTGCAAGCTCGACCCGCACAGCTTCGGCTGCATAAGTTATTTCTCTCCACTCGAGAGAGTGGATTCTAGGCCGCTTGCCTTAGGACAAGCGGCTTTTTTTTGCCCCAATATTTTGGTTTGCCGAGTCAGAGATAATTAGGGAAGTGCTATCTCGTCACTTTCCTGCGCCCGTGCCGGTTGGAAATTTCTGCGAGGCTCGTTACTTCGAACTTGCTCCAGCCAGAATACGCCATCGAAGGGCGCGCTATTGCCGCGTGTGCCGAGGAAGTCCATGTCACCGTCGCCATCGACGTCTCGAGCTATGAACTTGTCGAACATGCCGCGCTTTCTTCTGGAGATATCGTGACGTGTCCATTGTGATTTCGCTTCGCCAGGATTCTCGAACCAGGCGAGTCGACCTAAGGCATCATTTACATCGACATCACCATCTCCGGTGCGAGGACCTCGGCTATAGCTGCCTACCATGATGTCCGTATCGCCATCGTTGTCGATGTCTGCGATCTCCATGCCGACTAAGCCGTCGGGAAGAATGCTGCCAATAGTGTAGGAGTTCCAAGTATCATCAATGTTCTCGGGTTGTTCGATCCATTTAAATTGCCCGTCATTACTCAGGCCAATAATATCGACCCGGCCATCGCTGTTCAGGTCTGTGTACTCGAGATTGAACCCACCCATGCTGCCACCATAGATACCGATGGCGTGCTCTTTAAAGTCTAGAGAGCCTGCGCCAAGATTTTCGAAATAGACTAGGCGCGCATCTCCCCGCGCACCGACAACTATATCCATATCGCCATCGCCGTCTAGGTCGACCGGCTCCGCATTCTGTGGAATGCTGTAGTTGCCGAGTTCGCTACGCTGCCAACTGTCACCCGATAGCGGGTCTCCATTGAGTTTGTACAGTTCAACAGGAGTTGAGCGGGCGTAGTCCTCAGGCCCTGGCGACTGCGCTCCCTTATTCGGAGCGGTGAGTTCGGCGATGCCGTCTCCGTCGAAATCAGCGGCGAATACGCGAATATAGGAGCCGCGCCCCTGAGTCATCGGCAGGATAAGCCTTGGCCAAGTGGCCGTGCGTGCATTCAATCCTGGATTCTGTAGGTAAATGAGGTGCGACTGTTCTGCGGCGACAACCACATCGAGATAATCATCGCCGTTTAGATCGACAATCACCGCATCCTCTGGCGCGGGTGCATCGGTGCCCTCGGCTATAGTGATATTCGTCCACTGTTGTGGATTGGCTGAGCCAAAGGCAATTCTTACAGTGCCTTCTGGTGGAGGTACGAAGCCGGGTGTGTGGCTCGCTGAGTCATATTCGGCGTCGGACTCGTGTACAGATACAATGTCTTCATAGCCATCCTGATCAATATCGCCCATGACCAGGCCATCGCTTCCACTGAGAGCGAAGCCAGCTAACTGAGGATCGTCGATAATATGCTCCTGCCAACTAATGTAGCTGTCATCAACAGCTTGAGCGCTGGTGAGCGATTCGCTAATTAGGTTCTGAGCTAGGCTTGGGCCGCTCAGACAAAGAGGGGCGAGTGTCAGTAGATAAATTTTTTTCATTTTTCTCTCATGTTGGCAAAATGCTTACTAGCAGAATAGAAGCAAATATGTCGCAAGTCCAATGTGTGAGCCTAGTGGCAATAGATCAAAATTACCTCACAACGTATCGCATTAAGCCTGAGTCTAGTCTCTAAGAGAGATACAATCGGCAGCGCGCTGCTCATTTTCGCTCATGAAACGGTAGAGAGTGGCGCCTATTGCCTCTCTGTCGCTGATCGCGGTGGATAGAATCTGTAAACCTTGTTCTCCGCATACGCCGGAGAAAAGATCGCGACCGTAACTTTGTTGAAAATAATTATCTCGACTTGTCGCTAGGTCGCTCAGGTTTGCAGTGAGCTGAGGAAGCAATGCTACTTGCAATGCTTCCTGTCCAGTTGGAAATATTGAGCCTATGGCCGCACGTAAGTTTGATAATGGCAGGGGGTTATCGGTGTCTAGGATTCGATCTACCCATTCCTGTTTGATGGCTAGATCGGGAAGCGCCGCTTCTGCCGCTATTGCCGAACGTCTACCTGCATCGGAAGGGTCGCGTTGTTGTTCTGCTGCTAACAACCCGCGAGCATTTTCATGGCCCCTCGCCGTAAAGCGCTGAATGATACTCCAGCGCTGATTCTGGCCTAGGTTTAGCCCCCGAATCGTGTTGCTGCCATCCAATAAGTTTGCAAGATTGGTGAGAGCCTCATTGCTGCGCGCAAGGCCCATGTAGCGAGACAGTCTCAAGTTCAGCGTACTAAGCGATTGACTTTCATTTGTATCAGAAACGCCAGCGCTGATTTGTTGCCAGAGCTGTCGCTCGGCACGTGGCCCGTATTCGGCGAGTTCGTTCGCGAATTCTCCGCCGAGCCGCTCGAGCAAGTTCAAGTTACCTACTAACGCGGCCATGGTCTGACGAATAATCCGATCATTGTCTTCCAGCGGGAGTGAGTTAATCAAAGTCTCTAGAAGTGTGGAATTTTCCATCTGGGAATTACCCGGCGCGTCGAACAGCGCCGTCCAGATCATGGAGCGCATGAGCGGGTCATCGATTCGCTCTAGAGCGCCGTCGTTGATGATGGTGTCCATGCTGACTTCATCAAGACTCATCTGGGTATAACCCCAGCCTTCGTAGTTAGGCAGCGCTAGATCTGGGCAGGCGAGGCCTAGCGCTTCAGGCACCTGAGTTTCGGCGCCAAATATTTCTATCGGAATAGCCGTGTCGAGTTGAATGGCGCCGTTGTCTGCTGTGGTAAAAAGCCCCAGCTGCACGCGCTGATCTCTTAAGGTTGGGTGATCATCTGGAACCGTCTGTAGAATAGCGAAGCTGCTGATGCCGCTCGAGTCGCAGCTAAAGCGAGCCTCGATAGTATTCACTCCCGCCTGATACATCCAGTCCTGTGCCCAGGGGTCTAGGTTTATGCCGGACTGCTCAGAAAGTGAGCGCATGAAATCGTCGAGCTCGGTGTTCTCCCATGAGTGCTCCTTCAAATAACTTGAAACCCCCAGGCGGAAATCCTCGCGCCCTATATAGTGGGACAATTGGTTTAGAACGGAGGCGCCTTTGTCGTAGGTGATGGCGTCGAATACATTGAAAAAGTCATTCGTGCTAACTACAGGAACTTCGATTGGATGTGTGGATACTGCGTTGTCGGCGGAGATTGCGGTTAAGTTTTCAGACAGATAAAAGTCATGCCATAGATCGTCGAACTCGGTTGCCTGCGACACCGCTATGGAAGACATCAGTGTCGCGAAGCTCTCGTTCAACCATAGGCCGTTCCACCAGCTCATCGTGACAAGATCGCCGAACCACATATGTGCCATCTCGTGCAGGATAGTTCCGGCGCGACGCTGGCTATTGAATCGATTGGATGCGCCGCGATCGACATAGCTTTCAGAGAAAGTTACAGCAGCTACATTCTCCATCGCGCCGATCAAGAAGTCGGGAACGATAACCTGGTCGTACTTCGCAAAGGGGTAGGGGATGTCGAAGTAGTCACGGTAATGAGCCAAGCCTGATTTGGTGTACGTCATCCATTCTTCAACTGCGACGTATTCGCTGAGCGACTGCCGCGCCATCAATCTTATGGGCACGTCGCCGGCCATGTCTTCCCATATCTGAAAGGGGCCAGCATGTAGAGAAAAGATATAGCTGGAAAACTTTTCTGACTGCGGGAAATGCCAGACTCTTGTCTCGCCATCCCGAGCGATTGAATCCTCGGTTGTAGACGAGATTACCTGCCAGTCTGCAGCGGCGCGAACAGTTAGTTCATAGGTGGCCTTCAGATCTGGTTGATCGAAGTTCGGAAATAGGCGATTCGAGTAATAGGGCCAGAGATAGGTGTAGAGATAGGTGCGATCATCTTCTGGGTCGACGAAGCGATGCAGTCCGGTGCCGTCTTGGTCAAAAGGATGAGAATACTCAATAAGTACTTCGTTGTGTCCGGCCACCAAAGCCGATGGCGGTAGTGTAACGAAGTAGCCGTTGTAGTCAGACTCTAACATCTCTCCGTTCACGACGACGCCATTCACGCTGCCGCCGGTGAAGTCGATTTCCAGCGGTCTATCGTTGTCTGTAAGAGTGAAGCTCGCGGTTACGCTGCCCTGATAGGAGTCTGCGAGGCTGACGAGGTCTATGTCCATGACGTAGGAAACGTCTGAAACACGCACCTTGCGTGCTATCGCCTCGGTTTGGCTGAGCTGATCGAGGGCGGGGCGAATAGGATAGTCGTCGAAGTTAGTGTCGATGATTGGCGTAGCAGTTTGCTCACCACAAGCGACTAGAAGTAAGGTCGAAAAAATTGCGAGTAGCGTGGTAGTTCGGCGCATCTAAATATCCTTGGTAAACGTCGGCAGTGGCCCTGCCTGAGGAGGGATAAGCTACGTTAAATAGGAGTAAGAGATCAACCACTATTGGAATTGCTAGCAGGTGCAGGAGTGGAGATCTCAAGCTCGCTGATGTCGATGACAAGAATGAGCTTGAGCTAGTGAAGGACGGTCAGGAATTAGACGCCGTATCGATCAAGAATTGCCTGATGCAACAAGCGCTATCAGGCTCGTGTGTAGCCAGTTCTTGCTCGTAGTTGACTCTCGGGCGATGTTTATCAATCTCTCCTAACTCGCTTTTCAGCTCGTTGTAAATGTGAGGTCTCTCTATCCGCGCTTGGTAAGGCGGCAGAGAGCTTAGAGCATTGCCATACGGAAAAACAAGGGTTTTGGGCTGGAGCTAAGGAAGTGGTATTCTTGAAGATTGAGTTGTTAACAAACCAAATGAGACGTTGAAGCGATGCGGTCAATTATTACAAACAAGCTCTATAAGGCAGCGCTGCTGCTGGCTTCGGCATGTGCATTATTTTTGATGCCGCCGCTGCATGCCCAGAACATCGCCATCGTCCATTGTCAGGGCGCCTGCCCTAGCTATTCCTCTAGCCTTTCCGCAACGCGAGCGAAAGTGGTTGTTCATAATCTCTACGCAGCCGGGCTTAACGGCGACACGGGCATGGCCGATTGGGTAGCCTACCGACTGACTAAGGGTGCGATAGGTGTCGCATCCTTGTTACCCCGTTTCTGGCAGGCGGATGAGCTAGTGCGCCTATCTGGCATCGATGAGCTAGCCGAAGCCGAAGCGCTAGGGTTTTCACTGGCGGAAATCAGCGGTAGCGGGAGTCCTTACGGTGGCTTCAACGAGCCACTTGGTAATATTGAGGAGCGTGCTCGGCTCGCCCCGATGACTAGCTTCGCGCAGACGCCTTATTGGAGGGAATTAAACAATCTCAGCAATATGGTATCGATGCCTACGCCACTGCGGCGTGGACCCTGGCTGCGACTGGAGCAGAGGCTGAACCAAATAGTTAGCGAAGAGAATTCCTTGGGTGTAATCAGCGGCCCGCTCTTTCTGATCGATCAACCGCTAAGCACCGCCATCAACAGCGCAAACCTAAACCCAGCTGCCTATTTCAAAGTGGTTGTCGCTGACAGCGGCATTGCAGCGTTCGTCTTTTCACAAGACCTTGCTCAGGCAGGCCGCTTCTGTGAGCATCAGGTGGATCTTGAGCAAATAGAATTGATGAGTAGCCTGGACTTGTTTCCTGAAAGCAATCCCGCGCTATCGGCGCAACTCTTAAGTGAGCTAGGCTGTGCCTAAATTGATCCTAGACAAGTAGCTTCGTAGAAGGTCTAAGCTACATTTTGTCGCTATTTATAAATTGTGCTGACATGGCGAATAAGCTACCTTTCAGCCATTCCGATTAAGTTATTCGAGGGGCTTCTCATGAAAAAAGCAATAATAGCATTCCCAAGACTTACGGTACTGGCGGTCGCCTGTGCCTTTTCCACCTTTGCCTTCGCAGCAGACGACTATGTCGCTCCGCGCACCCAGTGGGGCCAACCTGACCTGCAGGGAGTCTGGAATTTTTCTTCCAACACACCCATGCAGCGTCCATCTCGCTATGGCGATCGTCAGTTCCTTACACCAGAGGAAGTTAGGGAAATCGCCGAGCAGCGAGCTGCAAGAGACGCTTCGAATGATGGTGCAATTGCAGTCGAGGGAGTGGATGGCTCCTACAATGATTTCTGGGTTGAGAATGCCGGTATTGGCGGCGATGTGCGTACTTCACACATCGTCTATCCTATAAATGGCAAGCTTCCAGCTCTTAGAGAAGGTGCAATCGCTAACCAAGGCGTATATGGCGGGGATACAACTGGCGAGTCGCGCCCGGTACGAATCTCAGCTGGCGGTATTGGCACGGATGGTCCGGAGGATCGTGGGCTTTCAGAGCGCTGCCTGATTGGCTTCAATGCGGGGCCTCCCTTTATACCAAGTCTGTACAACAACAATGTACAAATTTTTCAGACGAAAGACACCGCGGTCATCCTCACAGAAATGATTCACGATGCGCGCGTAGTTCCTCTTGTCGACTCACCGAGTGAGATGGGTTCACTTTCTGATGAGGTGCGACTATGGATGGGTGATTCGCGCGGCTATTGGGAAGGCGACACGCTCGTTGTCGAGACACGAAACTTCAATGGCATGGCTTCGAGTTTTGGTCAGGCTGGAACCTCAGCTGACAAAGTGCTCACAGAGCGCTTCACTCGCAGAGGCGCCTACACGGTGGATTACGAGTTCACGATCGATGACCCGTCAACGTATACCGACAAATTTACGGCCATCGTGCCCATGACTAAAGTAGCTGGTCTACTCTACGAGTATGCTTGTCACGAAGGTAACTATGGCATGGTGAATATCTTGCGCGGCGCAAGAGTGCAGGATGCATTGGCAGAATCCGAAACACAGTAATAATATGATTTGGGAGAGACTAATGGGGTTTAGGGTGATAGTTGCTCTGACCCCATTTTTATTTGCACAATAAGCAAGCTACAGAACCGAATAGAGAATGTTATGAAATTATTCAAGAGAGCAGTCATCGTAGTAATTTGTCTGTTGCTGATTCCAATCGCGGCAGTTGCTACTGCCGGTGCTAAACAACGGTTTGAAGATGGCCCCAATCGCGTCTTCTCTGGTGGCCCGCTCGTAGCCGGTGAACTACATTCAGGTCCCGAGCCGGACTGGAATTTCGTGAGCGAAATTCCCACCATCGAGATGCAATTATTAAACCCTGCACAATCTCGTCGAATCTGGATTGCTGAGCATGAGAATAAGATATACGTCTGGTCGGGCTATATGGGAAACCCAATCGGGCGAATCTGGAAGCAATGGCCGATACAGGCAGAGCGAGATGGTCGCGCGGTGATTCGCATCAATGGAGTGCGCTATGAGCGTCAACTGCAACGGCTACAGTTCGGCGATGTGCTCGATGGTCTGACAGCCGTCATCACTGCGAAGTATCCGTCGGCTACGACCCGCGCCGCGGTCGAAGCGGGCGATGTTTGGGTATTCGAAGCAGCGCCTCGAAATTAATAACGGAATCAAAATAGAAGCTAGAAATTGATTAGATAATTTCCCAAGGATTTAGGAATGAAATATTTTTACATTTTTACCGCGGTCGCTGTTGTCGCTACGGTTCTCTCCGTACTGTTTGTACCCGGTGTTGATGATTATGTGGAGCGTACTTTTCAGGTATATCTGGGCCGTGCCGCACGCTAGACACTATTTTTTACGGAGGTAGGAGCTATGATGATCAATTCAATTCAGCTCACACTGACTCCAACTAAGATTCTAAGCCAGCTGGTTTTCACAGTGGCTTGTTGTAGTTCTGCTGTTGCTCAGTCTGAATGGACACCCAATATTCTCGCCGATGGGCAGCCAGATATAGGCGGCATGTGGAACAACGTTGGGGCTACCGCGACGCCACTGGAGCTGCCAGAACAATTTCAAGGGCGCGAACCAAGTCAGGAAGAAGTTGCAGAGCTTATAAGAACAAGAGACGAAGCTAGAAAGTCAGACACATGGACGGGTTTCGAGAATAGTAGTGGTGTAGGTGCCTACGAAAATTACTGGTTCGATTGGTACTGGTCCGATGCGGTTGCCGATGCGCCAGCATTGATTGTGGAACCGCGTAACGGGCGGCGTCCTGCATTGACAGAGGAAGCGAAAGCTATCGTTGCCTTCAATGTGGAACACGAACATGATTC
>Ga0307994_1002111_pt1 | contig 11335 bp, 9 predicted proteins | sample EllFjometagen261_FD_203171 | JGI IMG/M metagenome (GOLD analysis project Ga0307994, IMG submission 203171) | Marine microbial communities from Ellis Fjord, Antarctic Ocean - #261 | ecosystem: Environmental > Aquatic > Marine > Unclassified | place: Southern Ocean | collected 2014-11-02
CTAAATAGTCAAGTTCGCTCAAACTAATCACGTTGTTGGTTTGATAGTTGAATCTGGTTAAAGCGTTTAACGCACTTTTATGAGCGTGCTTTGTAAAGACGATTGCTTTTAAATCGCCTTTATATCGCCTTTATATTGCTTTTTTATTCCAATGTCATTCTCGTGTTAATCTAGGCTTAATAAGGTCAGTTCGCTGTTTATTTGCCCTAATTTACTTCTAAAATTCCTTGCCTTTTATAAGCGTTATTTAATATTGGTAATGGAAATCATTATCATTTACAATGACTGAAAACTTAATATCAAAGAGCGTTTTGACCGATGAAGATTCTCAATTTAAAGCCATTAAAATCCCTAAAAACCCTAATGACCGCTTCCGTTCTTTCGGTTACTTTGGCGATGCCGCTTAATACGGTTCAAGCTAGCGAACAAGAGGTGAACGTGTATTCGGCTCGTAAAGAGCAGCTTATTAAACCGTTGTTAGATGCGTTTACGAAAGAGTCGGGTATTAAGGTCAATTTAATTACCAGTAAAGCCGATGCCTTATTGAAGCGTTTAGAAGCAGAGGGCATGAATTCACCTGCGGATCTGTTAATTACCACCGATGTTGGGCGTTTGTATCGTGCTAAACAAGTGGGCGTTGTTCAACCCGCCATGACCGAAGACTTAAAAAATCAAGTACCGGTTAATCTGCAAGACTTAGAAAACTACTGGTTGGGGCTTACCACACGCGCCCGCGTCATTGTGTATGCAAACGATCGTGTTAACCCTTCCGAACTAAGCACTTATGAAGATTTAACGGATTCAAAGTGGAAAAAGCGCATCTGTATTCGTTCTTCTAATAATATTTATAACCAATCGTTGGTGTCGTCGATGATTGCACATAAAGGCGAACAGGCCACCGCGGATTGGACAACCGGATTGGTTAAGAACTTTGCACGCAAACCAAAAGGGGGCGACCGAGACCAAATTAAGGCGGTGGCTGCAGGGCAATGTGACTTGGCGGTGGTGAACACTTATTATTTAGGGCAGATGCTCAATAGCAATGACGAATCTCAAAAAGCGGCAGCGCAATCTGTGTCGGTGTTTTGGCCGAATCAAGCCGATCGAGGCACGCACATTAATGTGAGTGGCGTGGCGATCACGAAAGCCGCTAAAAACAAAGACAACGCATTAAAGTTGGTGGCGTTTTTATTGTCTGAGGAATCTCAACGTTGGTATGCTGAAGCCAATAACGAATACCCAGTGATTGATGGCGTAAAAATCAGCGACACTTTGAAAAACTGGGGTAGCTTTAAATCGGATGAACTTAATTTATCTGAGTTAGGTAAAAACAACATTCAAGCAGTTCGTATTATGGACAGAGCCGGTTGGCGATAACGTCTCCTCAAAAAAGCCCCACTACTCAGGGGTTTTTGTCTAAGAACACGTGGCTAATCTTTACGGTTATGGTGGCGCTCTTGCTCACCATGCCTATGTGGATTTTGGTGAGCTTTGTTTTTGAACCCACCAATGAGAATTGGCAACACCTAACCGAAACGCTGTTATCCGAGTACATTATTAATTCACTTTGGTTAATGCTGGGCGTGACCTTTGGCACGCTTTTATTGGGGGTGCCCACGGCATGGCTCATTAGTCAGTATCAGTTTTTTGGTAAAGGGTTTTTGCATTGGGCGTTACTCTTACCGTTAGCCGTTCCAGCTTATATCATTGCTTACACCTATACAGGCCTGCTTGAATTTGAAGGCCCGGTTCAAAGTTATTTACGTGGTGTGTTTAGTACGCAAACGGTGAATGCTTGGTTCCCAGAGGTGCGTTCTTTAGGTGGAGCGATTGTTATGTTCTCGCTGGTGCTATATCCGTATGTTTATCTTCTAAGCCGAGCCGCATTTTCAAATCACAGTCAGCAAGCCTTAGAGGCCAGTAAAATATTGGGTGCAGGCCCAGTTCGTCGTTTTTTTAAGATTGCGCTCCCCATGGCGCGCCCCGCAATTATTGCGGGTTTAACCTTGGCGTTAATGGAAACCTTAGCAGACTTTGGAACCGTGCAATACTTTGGCGTGCCCACGTTTACCACGGGTATTTATCGCACTTGGACAGGGTTTGGTGACACCACCACCACGGTGCATTTATCGTTAATTTTGTTGGCGTTTGTATTGGTCTTAATGCTGGTTGAGTTTTGGTCCAGAAAACAGGCCAAGTACTTTGCTACCAATACGTCTGGCCATGCCAAATCGCGGTTTATTCAACTTAAGAGTTGGCAATCTATTACCGCGTTTATCTTTTGTTTACTGCCGATACTGTTTGGGTTTTTATTGCCTGCCCTACAATTGCTTTATTGGGCGATTACCACCGCACAAAGTGAATTCAATGCCGAATTTATCCAATTGATTTGGAACAGTTTCTTCTTGGCTTCCGTGACCTCGGTGGTGGTGTTGGTTTTAGCGGTGTTTCTAGTTTATGCAAAACGTATTCAAAATCACGCAAGTACCAATTATGCCGTTAAAATTGCAACCTTAGGGTACGCCATACCCGGAACGGTGATTGCCATTGCGGTGATGATTCCGTTAGGTTGGTTAGACAATACCCTGGACACATTGATGCGAGATTGGTTTGGAATATCAACAGGCCTGCTCCTTTCTGGAACGCTGTTTGCATTGGTATTTGCGTACAGTTTCCGATTTTTATCGGTGGCATTGCAGACCGTGGACAGCGGGTTAAATCAGGTAAAACCGAGTATGGATGAATCAGCTCGTACCTTGGGAGCATCGCGTTTTAACATTCTTAAAAATATTCATCTGCCATTAATTCAAACCAGTTTGTTAACCGCGTTTATTTTAGTGTTTGTTGAGGTGTTAAAAGAGTTGCCAACCACCTTGATATTACGACCTTTTAACTTTAATACCTTATCGGTTCGGGCGTATGAAATGGCCGCCGATGAACGCCTTGCCGATGCAGGCCTGCCGGCTTTGCTGATTGTATTAACCAGCATGATACCGATTATTATCTTGAGTAAACTCATTGGAAGAAACCATGCTTAAGTTACAGATTAATGCCATTAAGAGTGTGTACGACGACACCGCCATTATCAACGACTTGTCGTTGTCTTTAGAAAATGGAGAAATTGGGTGTTTATTAGGGCCAAGTGGCTGTGGTAAAACCACCTTATTGCGTTGTGTGGCTGGCCTGCAAGAATTGGCAGGGGGCGAAATTTTGCTCTCAGAACAAACGCTTTCTACTGCCGATTACACGCAGCCTACCGAACAACGTAATATTGGCATGGTGTTCCAAGATTATGCGTTGTTTCCGCACATGACCATTCAACAGAACATTCAATTTGGTATTCCAAACCTCTCGCGTTCACAAAAAAAACAACGTGTGCAAGAGCTGTTAGAACTGGTGAGCTTGCCTAACACTGAAAAACGCTATCCGCATGAGCTTTCAGGCGGTCAACAACAACGTATTGCGCTGGCTAGAGCCTTGGCCCCTAAACCCGATATTCTGTTAATGGATGAACCTTTTTCGGGGTTGGACGTTGAACTGCGTGAGTCGTTAGCTCGTGAAGTAAGATGTATTTTAAAAGCCGAAGGCATTACCGCGTTGATGGTCACACATAATCAAAATGAAGCGTTTGCCATTGCGGACTCCATTGGTGTGATGCATTCAGGCAAGCTGTTGCAATGGGATTCACCGTATAACTTATACCATGAACCCAAGCATCCGTTTATTGCCGACTTTATTGGCCAAGGTTCCTTAATTAGCGGGTCGGTGTGTGATTGCCATGCGGTGCATACCGAGTTGGGTTTATTAAAAACCCATCTGCCATTTGGTGTTCAAACTGGCGAGCATGTTTCGGTGCTGGTGCGACCCGATGATATTCTGCACGATGATGACAGCGATTGGGAGCTGGAAGTGGTCAACCGAGCCTTTAGAGGTTCGCACTTTTTATTTACCTTAAAACTTCCCAATGGCGAAAAGGTCATGTGTATGAGCCAGTCTCATCACGACCACAAAGTGGGCTCTAAAATTGGCATTAAGCTAGAGATGGATCATGCCGTGGTTTTCCAGTCACAAAAAACGGTTTGTTTGTTAGAGTAAACCGCTCATCTATGTAAAGCCTTTTCTAATTCTGTGGCACTTAATTTGCAAGTGTTTGTTATCTGGTACGATAACTCAAATTTCACGTATTTTAAGAGGTTATAGGATGAACTCAACGCATCGCTCATTTTTAAAAACCACGCTAACGGTTTTGGTGGTGAGCTTTCTAATCGCAGGGTGTTCAACCCGATTTGTATACAACCAACTAGATTGGTTAGCGCCTTGGTATCTCGATGATTACGTTACCATCGAAAACTATCAGCAAGACTCTTTTACGTCATCGTTAGATTCCGTTTTAGATTGGCATCGCGCAACCCAGTTAACCCGTTATGCCGATTTTTTGGCGACGCTGTCTAATGATGTTGAAGGTACCGTTTCGGAAACAAAATTGGCTAAGCAGGTATTAGAGTTAGATGACTTTATTGAGACCCTGTTTACCCAGTTTGGAACTGAATTTGCTCCGTTAATTGCCGATATGAACCCCCAACAACAAGCGGAATTAATTGAAAATTTAAACGACAAAAACCAAGAATACCAAGAAGAAAAGGTGCTAATTGGTCAAGCGGAATCCAAAAAACGAAGCAAAGAGAAAGTCACCGACTTTTTAGACGATTGGCTAGACGGGTTAAAGCCCAATCAAGCTCAGATGATAAACCAATGGTCTGCGGACATTCATTGGTTAACCCCAGATTTTTATCAAAATAGACAGGCCTGGCAAGCGCATTTACAGGATGTTTTTTCTGAAAAAGGCACCAATAAAACCGAGCGCATTGCGGATATGTTTAAAGATCGCCGACAGTTTTGGAGTGATTCATTAACCAATAAGTTCAGTCACAATCAACAAGTCACGTCGGCGTTTGTGGTGAACTTAATGAACAGCTTAGATTCCAATCAAAAGCAGTCGTTACTTAAAAACTTGAAACAATATGAAGCTGATTTTAGATTGTTGGCCAGTCAGGCAGATTAAACAAAAATATTAGTTTGTGTTGCCGAACGCAGATTTATAAATTTAACAATGTACGCATTTAACAAAGATAATTAAGAGAACACAAATATGGCATTTTGGGATAAAACCGCCCTGAACGAATTGAGTCAAAAACAGACGATTCATTTAATTAACTCGGTCACGGGCATTAAGCCCGGCAATGTGATTTCGACCAGCGATTCAGCAGGCCTGCATAATGTGGCGGTGTTTAGCTCGGTGATTCATCTGGGCAGTGCTCCACCGTTATTGGGATTTATTTTGCGCCCTAAAGGGGCGGTGAGTCGTCATACCTACGAAAACATTTTAGAAACCGGCTGTTATAACCTAAATGCCATTCATCAAGATTGGGCCGATAAAGCGCACAGCACCTCGTTAAAATTTGCCAAAGACGAATCGGAGTTTGAGGCGGTAGGCCTAGATATGCAGTTTAGAGAGGGCAATCCCGTGCCGTTTGTGGCGGGCGCTCCCATTCAAATTGCCATGCAACACGTTGAGTCGATTGATATTGCCATCAACGGCACTACGCTGGTTATTGGTGAAGTGCAGAGTGTGTATGTGGTCGATGGTGGGGTAGATGAAGATGGTCGATTAGACTTAGAGGCTTTGCAGGCCTGCGGTATTTCAGGTTTAAATGGCTATTACGCCTTTAAGCATTTAGCAGAGTTCTCTCAACCCGATATGAATCAGCCTTTGGTTAATTTGTTAAACCGTCCAACGTAACCTTTTCAGTTTAAGATAATACCTATTAATGCCACTTAAACGGGAAACCCCTACCGATGCTCAGTAAACAAATTACCCCCACCCGACATGACCTGTGGTTTTTACCCTTAGGCGGGACGGGGGAGATCGGTATGAACATGAACCTGTATGGTCATGATGGTGAGTGGTTGATGGTGGATTGTGGCATTGGTTTTGACCATGAAAACGGTCGCAGTCGGTACATTGCCGATGCCCATTTTATTGAACAGCAATCAAGTCGATTGCAAGCCATTGTGATTACCCATGCACATGAAGATCATATTGGCGCCATCATGGAGCTTTGGCCAAAGTTAAAAGTGCCTATCTTTGCCACCCAGTTTGCCATTGAAGTCATTTTTAACAAGCTATCCAAAGAAGCGTGGGCGGCGCAAGTTCCGTTGCACATTGTTAGTTTTCATCAACGTTATGAAATTGGCGGGTTTTCGGTTACGTGGTTGCCTTTGCCGCACTCCATTCCAGAGGCGTGTGCGTTACTGATTGAAACGGATATTGGCAATATCTTACACACGGGTGACTGGAAAAAAGACGATAACCCCGTAATTGGTTCTGCATTTGATGCGGCGAGTTTTGCAGCATTGAAGTCTCTGCCCATTGATGTGATGGTGGCGGACTCGACCAATGCCACAAAACAGGGTAGCAGTCGTTCAGAAAGCCGTGTTTACCCAGGCCTGCTTAAAACTATTAAGGCGCAACCCGGTCGAGTGGTGGTGACCTGTTTTAGCAGTAATGTCGCACGGTTTGTCACTTTGGTCAAAATTGCTCATAAACTAAAAAAACACTGTGCGATATTTGGTCGCTCACTAGAAAATATGGTCTCCATTGCCAAACGTTTAGGGTATTGGCCTGAGGGGTTAACGTTGGTTGACCCTAAGCACATTGGTTATTTGCCCAAAGAGGAGGTAATGGTAATCGCCACCGGTTCTCAGGCGGAGCCTCGATCAGCGACCCAAAAACTCGCACACGGTTTTCACCCTTGGTTGTGTCTGGAGGAGGGAGATACGATTATTTACAGTGCCATTAAAATACCGCCTAATATTAAGAGCATTGACCAGCAGATTAGCCACTTTGAAACACGCGGGGTTAATGTAATTCATGCCGACGACACCGAAAAAGAGGGCGTTGTTTTACACGCCTCTGGGCACCCTTGTCAGCAAGACTTAATCGATTTTTACAAGCTGATTGAACCGGACATGTTGATTCCTACGCATGGCGAACCCGAGCATTTGCAGGCGCATCAGTTAGTGGCGGAAAGTGCCGGCATTCACAAGGTGCTGTCAGGTCAAAACGGCGATTTGTTTAAGATAAAACCCTTTGAAAAGAAACTCAGTGATTGGGTTGCGGTCGGTAAAATTCAAATTGGCTAAGGGTTTGGTCAAGGAAAGTTAGTTAGTTTAAGTAACGTTAATTAAGAGTGAGTAGCCGTTATGTTAAAAATCAAAATTACGATACTAAGTTTTTTGCTCTCTGTAATATCTTTGAACGCCAATGCCACCCTAACCGAAGCAATTGACGCCTATGCCCTCAAAGAGTATCAAACCGCTTACGAACTGTTTTTGCCGCTTGCCGAAGCGGGCAATCAATACGCTCAATACGGGCTGGCTAAAATGTATGAAAATGGCCAACAGAGCAAGAATGGCGACGAAGATGGTAAAGTGGATAACGCAAACGCCTTTAAATGGTACCAAAAAGCCGCAAATCAAGAATACGGTATTGCGCAAAATAACTTGGGATTGATGCTGGAAAAAGGCATTGGCACCGAACGCAATGTTGAGCAAGCTGAGAAATGGTACCAACGGTCTTGTGATAATCGTTGTTCACACGGCTGTAAAAACCTGCAACGTTTGGTGTTTGAAGAGTAGAGTTAAAAAGTCGGTTTAAAAGTCTGTTTTTAGGTCTGTTTTTGGTTATTCGTTATTCGACTTATTCAAAGTTAATTTGCGTGTTGGGTAACAGTGGCGTGATTTTTATCCCAGACTTTCGGCAGAGTTCGTCATTCAGTAAAAATCGAATTAAGATAAAGTAGATATCTAAATCAAAAAAATCGTCGTGCTGTTGAATGGTGACGGTTTTATCCTCTTGATTAAAATAGGGCTCGTAACTCCATAAGTCCATGGCGGTTTTAATTTTACCTAAATAGCACCAATCATTAACCAAGTGAAACGCCTTAAGCTTATTCACGGCATTAAACTCCTCCACAATCACCGGCGAATTAAACGGCCACTGCTGGGTTTTGAGTTTATTCATGGCATTTTCTACCCGCAGGTTATAACTCACCGCAGGTTCTTTATTGCAACAAGCGCCCATGCATTTTTTAACCTGAAACGCAAAACACGCCCCTTTACTGCCTTTTTCAAGACCGCTTAAACGGTGACATAAAAAATGTTCGTCTACTAATTTCTCTAACCGGTTACTGGCTTGTCTGCGACTTCTAAATAACCCAAATACCGATTCGGTTTGACTGGTATCGGTCACCGCTTGAATTTTAATCTGTAGATAGCCGTTCTCTTCAATAAGTTTGTATTGATAGAGTTTGGTGACTTTTTTAAGGCGTCTGTTTAAGCTGGGTGACAGTGTTTTAACTTGCTGGGATTCTAAAATTTGTGCCCCAAAATCACTGGGGGTTTCATCAAACTCAATGTGATGCAGTTGGTGGCTTAAATGGTGGTCAACACTGGTTTGATGGTCTTGATAAAAGTGACTTAATACGCGGGTTTTTAGATTAATGGATTTACCCACGTACAGTAAACGATGGTTCTCGTTATAAAAATAGTACACACCGGGTGAATCGGGCAGGGCATCTAATTGTTGTTCGTCAAGCTGACTGGGCAGTGAAGGGCGTTTTAGGATTCGGTTGCAGGCAGCGGTAATGTTAGTTTCATCAAACTCCAAAGACATCACTTCAAATAACTGCATGATAACTTGGGTATCGTCCATCGCTCGGTGGCGATTCTCAACCCCGCAGCCTAAGCGCTGAATAATTGCGTCCAGACTGTGTTTTCTATGTTGCGGATACATAAGCCGACTCAGTTTGACTGAGCACAGGGTTTTGACACTGAGCGTTTCACCACAGCGTTTGGCTTCGTTTCTAAGAAAGCCATAATCAAACCGTGCATTGTGAGCGACGAGCACTCGGTCTTGCAGTTTGGACTGAATGGTCGGCCACAGTCTTTCAAAGGAGGGGGCGTCTGAGACCATTGGATTACTGATGCCGGTAAATTTTGTAATCCAAGGGGGAATGGTGGTTTGTGGATTAATCAAACTTTGCCACGTTTCAACCACTTGCCCGTTATCCACTAAAATAATCGCCAACTCGGTCATGCGATCACGGGTGGCTTTGCCTCCGGTGGTTTCACAATCTAGAATGGCCATTTTTTCAGGGAAGCCGATTAAGGATTGAAGCTGTTTGTATGGCTGGTTTGCTGTTTGATTCATCCGTTGCGCTTGTTAGTTATGAGTGGGTGGCTTCTATTTTTTTTTGCTTTGATTCTGTTCTTACTTTTACGTTGTAGCTGTTGGTTTATTCCATTGAAGCAGTCACGGTTTTGAATGCCTCCAATACATTGACGTGCGCTTTGAGCTTGGCGGCCAGCAGATACAAACCGCCAAGCTTTCTGTGAAAGAACAAGGCGTCAGCGGGCGGGGTGTGCCAGTAGTCCAGTTCCATGCTCAAGGCCATGCCTTTGTCTTTAATTCTGGCAGGCAAGTCCGATTGTCCAAAATCAAAATCGCCATCAAACACCATCGGTTCACAGGCCTGTTGAAACAGTTCAATCACCGCGTCTTTTTGTTGGGGCAGAATCGCATCGCTGAAAAATCCAATTTGCATGGCGGCGGCTTCAATTTCGGTAGGCGAATCGGCTATCGCGCCTCGAATCAGCTTAAGATAGCCGTTTGAAATTACGTCGCTGTAATGGCGGGTTGCGCCAAAGTCCAGCAACACCACCTGTTTGGTTTTTGGGTTGTATTGATAGTTGGCAAAATTTGGGTCGGTTTGAACCAGCTTGAACTCAAACATCTCTCTAAACAACAGCTCAAACAACGCCTGCATAATCGTATTACGCTCTTGTTGCGCCGAATGCTCTCTGGACTCTATCGCCACACCTTCTACAAAGTCCATGGCCAATATATTCTCAGAAGTAAGTTCTGGGTGCACATTAGGGATTAAAAATCGTTCATCGTTGGCCAGATGCGTTCTATAAAGCGTTAAACAGTCGGATTCGTACTGATAATCGGCTTCGGCATGCAGTTGCAATTTGGCTTCTCTTAAAATCGGTTCTAAATCGACGGTTTTGGGAATGAGCCGAGAGAGTTTTAACAAGCTGGATAAATTATCCACGTCGCTATCAATGGTAGTTTTAATGCCCGGGTATTGAATTTTAAGCGCAAGGTGGCGACCATCGTGAGTGTGAGCTTCGTGCACTTGACCAATTGAGGCGGCCGCAATGGGGTAGAACGAGAACTGCGTAAATTGATCTTGCCAATCAGCGCCCCAATCTTTTTCTAACACGCCCACCAGCTGATTCAATGGCATCGATTTACCTTCTGAACGCAGTTTACTTAGAATGTTAGTCAGCTCTTCGGGCAATAGATCGCCTGCATCCATTGATAACAGTTGCCCCACTTTCATGGCCGCGCCACGCATTTGTGCCAAATGGTCGGCAAATCGTTTGGCATTTTGGGGCGTTAACAAAAGGTCTTGGGTAGTGGGGCGTTGCCCTTTCACAAACTGTTTGCTGCCTTCATAAAGCATATTGCCCGCAACACTGCCAACTAATCCGGTTAATTTACTAAAGCGGTTAAGTCGACCTTTCGGCATTTTTTTTGACTGTATTTCAGTGTTTGACATGGTTTGTTTTCCATTGGTCGCGGTTAAAAAGCTTTATATAAATAAGGTGCATTTATAAATACAGGGTTTACAAACTTAACAGGCCTGTCAGAAGTGAGCAGGCCTGTTAAGTTTACTCGATTTACTCGGGGAAGGATTTAGGGCGAGGGAATGGTGTACTTGGTGTGTATCGTTTCAATGTCAGCGAGTATCTCTTTATTTAACGTCACGTTAATAGAGTCAATGTTTTCGGCCAGTTGTTGCAAGTTGGTGGCGCCAATAATATTACTGGTTACAAAAGGTTGTTGATTTACAAATGCCAAGGCTAATTGTGTAGGGGTTAGGTCATGGGCTTTGGCTAAGTCGGCATAGGCTTGAGTGGCCAAAATACCGTTCTCGTTAATGTAACGATCATAATGCGGATACAAATCTAGCCGTGAGTTTTTAGGGCACTGATTATTAAGGTATTTACCCGACAGCACACCAAAGCCCAATGGCGAATAAGCAAGCAGCCCCACGTTCTCTTGATACGCAACTTCCGCTAAGCCTGTTTCATAACTGCGGTTTAACAAGCTGTAAGGGTTTTGGATGGTGACTATTTTTTGCAGGCCTTTTTGTTCTGCAATTTGCAGGTACTTCATAGTGCCCCAAGCGGTTTCATTGGAGATACA
>Ga0307994_1002113_pt1 | contig 11331 bp, 7 predicted proteins | sample EllFjometagen261_FD_203171 | JGI IMG/M metagenome (GOLD analysis project Ga0307994, IMG submission 203171) | Marine microbial communities from Ellis Fjord, Antarctic Ocean - #261 | ecosystem: Environmental > Aquatic > Marine > Unclassified | place: Southern Ocean | collected 2014-11-02
GTCGCCTAACATACATTATTTACTTTCATTTCCATAATTATTAATTATAATGATTCTAATTCACTTAATAACAGTTAGCCTTAATCATGTTTAAAACCTTATTTAAATCGATTTTATTGACGGCAGTCTTAGCAGGCCTGCCAATTAATCAAACATTTGCACAAAATAGCATGATTAATAATTTGGCTAGTTTTAATAACGGATTTATTTCAAACCAGAGCCCTCAAAACTTAGAGTTAAGTGGCGTCGATTCAGTCACCACCTTCCAAAAAGGCAATACGATTGTATTGCAAGTCACCCATAACCCAAAAATGGCTTACCAAATGCTTATCAACAAGACATTAATGACGGGTGCAAGAATTAACGGCTTAAACTTTCAAGCTAGCTTTACGTTAGGCGTGGCTAAACAGTATTGTGATATGAATATTTTTAATTATATTGCGGGTCTTGGCTATTCAGATCAAATTCAAATCGATTATAAAAACCAAACTGGCGGTTTAGTGAAACGTCACAATATTTCTCAACTCCTCTGCCGTACCTTTTCATAAATACATACCCTGACTATAAAACAGTTATCGCTGCCCACAACGTCATTTATATAGCGCTCTATTCCCAAGCCTCAAACACGCTGTAACACCAAGCAAGCCTTCCTCACGATCACTCACCCCAGTGATTGATTCAAATAACGAATCTACACATTGACCGTTTGTCGGTTTTTAGCTAGCGCCTTCCAAACCATTTTAACAACTGTCTTAGTGGCGTAATTTACTTAAATTAAACCTAACCTTAAAACTCAGACATAAAAAAACCGGCTTAAAGCCGGTTTTTTTTAGCATTTAACTTAATTAAATATTAAGCCATTTCACCTGGGTAGTTTTCGATACCTGGGTTAGTTTTAACGCCTTTAAGCTTAGGATGGTTAATCTTCTTAAGCTTCATATCATTCTTGTTACGACGTAGGTAATCAGCAGCAACGTCCCACATTAAGCGACCATCGCCCACTGCTTCAACTTGCGCCCAACCAGAAACAGTATAGGTTTTGCTTGCTTCAAGAGGGGTACCATCGTCTAAACGCATATCTGAGATACGGCTACCAAACTTACCGTTCGGCTCACAAGTGTAGTCCATACCACCAAGACGAACCATATCACCACCAGACTGCAGGTATGGGTCTTTTTGGAATAGGTTCTCACAGATACCTTCTAGGATATCTTTCATGGCAGCACCAGTAACTTCTGACTTATATGTTTCACCGTAAGTCATAGATGTTTCATCCATAACACGTTCCATAGTAATCATCTCACCCGCTAGTACTGAAGTACCCCAACGAACACCGGCAGACATTGCGATTTGAGAATCGTGCTCTTCACGAAGTGAGTTTACGATAATCTGATCCCAAGTACCCATGAAGTTACCACGACGGTAAAGCGTATCTTCGGCTACCGCTAGTTCTTCATTTAAGATTTCACCGTAAGTCTTACCTAAACGCTCTTTGCTGTAGGCACGTGATGAGTCACGAGACTCAATAACGTTTTCGTCATACTTTCTGGTGTATAGCTCTTCAATGAACGTTTGAACTTCTGAATCCGCATCCAATACGTTTGAAAATACTGGTAGTAACTTGTAGTCAATACCACGTAATTTACCGTTTTGAATGTCTAAATCCATAACACCCACAAACTTACCGTTTGATCCAGCATTAGTTACGTGACAAACGCCACCTTCAGGTGTTTTAACTGGAATTGTTTTAGCAACACCGTCATGCGTGTGACCACCAAAGATTGCATCGATACCATCAATACGTGATGCCATCTTAATGTCAACATCCATACCGTTATGAGAGATCATAACAATAGCGGCAACTTTTTCTTCAGCGCGAATCTTATCAACGGTTTCTTGTAGTGCATCTTCACGAAGTCCAAAAGACCAATCAGGGAAGTTAGACTGAGGGTTTGCATTTGCTGTACGTGGGAAGGCCTGTCCAACAACCGCAATACGCTCACCGTTTACAACTTTAATTGTATAAGGCTTGAATGCACGGGCTTCATCTTCGTCGTAAAGACCTGTTCCGTTGTTAGCTTCTACCATCTCGCGGTACTCATCACCGAACAAAGAATCTTCTTTAATACGTAAGTTCTGAGCTAAAAACTCACCTTTAAAGACGTTTAAGTTTTTTAGAACTTCTTCTTGCTTGTACGTGAATTCCCAGTGACCTGTCATGATGTCAACACCTAAAAGGTTTGACGCTTCAACCATGTCCATACCACGTGTGAATAGTGCAGTACCTGAACCGTGCCATAAATCACCACCATCCATAGTAATCGTGTTCTCACGACCACCCGCTTGCTCACGCATTTTGTCTAGTAACGTTTTAACGTGTGCAAAACCACCTACTTTTCCGTATTGCTCTGAAGCTTCTTGGAAGTTTAGGTAAGAAAACGCATGCGCTAATGGTGTATTTTCTGCAACACCAATCTCTTTAAGCAACTTAGTTCCAACCACGTGTGGAAGCTTGCCATAAGCAGGTCCAACACCTAAGTTAACGTTAGGCTCACGGAAATAGATAGGCTTTAACTGCGCGTGGGTATCCGTAATGTGAAGAAGACGAACCTTACCTTTCATAGGTTGGTTATAGATTTCTGCTGATGCTTTAGCAGCCGCTGCTTTATCACTTCCACCAGACATTGCGCTAGCTGTTCCAGGAAGCATTCCTGCCGCTGCAGCCATAGACATTACATGTAAAAATTCACGACGATTTAAAGACATAGGGTCTTTCTCCGATTTAGTTATAAGAAGGCTCACACAAACTGAAAAACTGAGTGAGCTTAAAATTTAGTCCGACAAATTTAAGTAATTAGAGCTCCAATGTCAAATAAATCAATGTTATTGACAAAAAGAAATTACTTATGAATAACTTTTAATACTGTATTGCTAAGCGGTTTAACCCACCCATTTACGCGCGTTTCTAAACATACGCATCCAAGGCGCGTCTTCTAACCACTCATCTGGATGCCATGAATTTTGTACCGTTCTGAACACACGCTCTGGATGAGGCATCATAATCGTAACACGACCATCCGTTGAAGTCAGTCCGGTCATACCGCCGCTCGTTCCATTTGGATTGAACGGATAGGCTTCGGTAGGCTCACCCAACGAATTAACAAAACGTAAACCTACCAGGCCTGCTACATCTTCAACAGAACCTGCTCCAAAATCCATACGCCCCTCACCATGTGAAACCGCAACAGGAATACGAGTGCCTTCCATACCTTTTAATAGAACAGAAGGTGAGGCTTCAATTTCAACTAACGAAAAACGAGCTTCAAATTGTTCAGACTCGTTACGCACAAAAGCAGGCCAAGCGTCCGCTCCTGGAATAATCTCTTTTAAATTTGACAACATTTGACAACCGTTACAAACACCTAAACTAAAGGTGTCATGACGTTTAAAAAACCCTTCAAACTCAGAGCGCGCAGTCTCATTAAACAAAATAGAGTTTGCCCAACCACGTCCAGCGCCTAATACGTCACCGTACGAAAAGCCACCACAAGCGACCAAACCACGATAATCTGCAAACTTAACCGCACCAGAAATAACATCTGTCATATGAACGTCAACGGCATCAAACCCTGCTTTATCAAACGCAGCTGCCATCTCTTGCTGACCATTCACGCCTTGTTCACGCAGAATCGCTACTTTTGGACGCGACTGGCCTGCAAACTCAGCGGTAATGTCTTCGTTTATATCAAACGTCACATTCACAGATAAATGGGTATTCTCATCATTCTCAATGGCAGAGAATGCTTGTTTTGCACAAGATTCGTTATCACGAAGTGCCTGCATTCTATAGCTTGTTTCTGACCACCATGACTGCAACTGTTTTCTTGATTTAACGAGTATAGACTCACCAGCAGCACGAATGTTAATATAATCATCATCAGAAGGTGAACCAATCCAATGAGACATCGACTCTAAATTATGAGCCTCTAACATGGCATCAACGGTTGCTTTATTGTCAGAAGTGACTTGAATAACCACACCAACCTCTTCGGAACATAACGCCGCCGTTTTTTCTGAACCTAATGCAGATATATCAACATTTAAACCACAGTGACCCGCAAACGCCATTTCTAGTAACGTCACTAACAAACCGCCGTCTGAACGGTCATGGTAAGCAACGATTAAATCATCGGCCAACATCGCTTGAGTTGCGTTAAATAAATTTAACAAATCTTGCGCATCATCTAAGTCTGCAGAGACATCACCAATTTGGCTATAAACCTGAGCTAAACAACTGGCGCCGATTCGATTTTGCCCTTTACCCAAATCTATCAACAACAACTCAGAATCCCCTAAGTCTGTTCTTAGTTGTGGTGTAACGGTTTTACGTACATCGGTTACAGGTGCAAACGTGGTGATATTTAGTGACACGGGGGAAATAACGGCTTTTGATTGATCGCCGTCCTGCCAAACCGTCTTCATAGACATTGAGTCTTTACCAACCGGTACAGCAATTCCAAGCGCTGGACAAAGTTCCATACCCACCGTTTCAACCGCGTCATACAAAGCCGAGTCCTCACCTATATGACCCGCTGCAGCCATCCAGTTAGCTGAGATTTTTATATCACTCATTTTTTCAATTTTGGCACACGCAATATTCGTAATCGCTTCTGCAATTGAAAGTCGTGCTGATGCCTTAGGATTAATTAACGCAACAGGAGGACGTTCACCCGAAGCCATCGCTTCACCCGTGTAGCCTTTATAGTCTGCACAGGTTATTCCCGCGTTCGCCACTGGCACCTGATAAGGCCCAACCATCTGATCTCGCGTTACCATACCGGTAATACTGCGGTCACCAATCGTAATTAAGAACGATTTATCGGCAATCGTCGGTAACTTCAATAGTCGCTCAACCGCATCCTCTAAATCAATGGTTGCCGTTTCAAAACCGGGCTGAGGAATTAAACGCGATTCAACAGTACGATGCATCTTAGGTGGCTTACCTAAAAGAACATTCAGAGGCATATCCACCGGGTTATTATCAAACACGGTATCACTAACAATTAACGCTTGTTCTTTCGTCGCTTCACCCACAACCGCATACAAACAACGTTCACGTTTACAAATCGCTTCAAATTGCTCGATTTGATCTGCGTAAATGGCAATGACATAACGTTCTTGAGATTCATTACTCCAAATTTCCATTGGAGACATGCCAGGTTCGTCATTAATGACTTTTCGTAAATCAATACGAGCACCACGACCTGCATCATTCACAAGCTCAGGAAAGGCATTTGAAATACCCCCGGCACCCACGTCATGAATCGAAGCAATGGGTGATTTATCCCCTAAATAAGTACAGCGGTCAATCACTTCTTGCGCACGACGCTCCATCTCGGGGTTTTCACGTTGTACCGAAGCAAAATCTAACTTCTCTTCACCAGACCCGGTTTCAATAGAAGAGGCCGCACTGCCACCCAAACCAATCAACATGGCTGGCCCGCCTAATACAACCAGTTTGGCACCGACAGGAATCTCGTTTTTATGAACGTGCTCTTCACGAATAGAACCTAATCCACCCGCTAACATAATAGGTTTATGGTAACCACGTACCTCTTCACCGTCTGCCGTAAGCATCGTATTCTCATACGTTCGGAAATAACCGTTAATCGCTGGGCGACCAAACTCGTTATTGAAACCCGCCGCGCCAAGCGGCCCTTCAATCATAATTTCAAAAGGAGAAACAATACGTGATGGTTTACCATAATCACGCTCCCAAGGCTGTTGAAAGCCTGGAATATTTAGGTTTGAAACAGTAAACCCTGTTAAACCTGACTTAGGTTTCGAGCCACGACCGGTTGCACCCTCATCACGAATTTCTCCACCCGCTCCTGTGGCCGCACCCGGCCATGGAGAGATGGCTGTTGGATGATTATGCGTCTCAACTTTAATTTGAAAGTGAACAGGCTCTTCGTTATACCCATACTGATGACCATCAGGGTTAGGAAAGAAACGAGTCGCAGGTAACCCCTCAACGACGGCGGCATTGTCGCTATACGCAGACAAAACGCCTTGAGGATTTTTTTGATACGTATTACGAATCATCCCAAATAAAGTATTTGGTTTATCCGCGCCATCAATGGTCCAGTCGGCATTAAAAATTTTATGTCGACAATGTTCAGAGTTGGCCTGCGCAAACATCATCAACTCAGCATCAATAGGATTACGCCCTAAGCCATTAAATGCATCAACCAGATAATCAATTTCATCACTGCTTAACGCCAAGCCCATCTCTGAATTAGCTTTCGTAAGTGAATCACGACCACCGCCTAAAACATCGACGGTTGTATAAGGTTTTGGCGACTGATGAGAGAACAAACCTTCTAATGGTGATATCTCATGAAAAACTTGTTCCATCATACGATCATGCAAAACGGCTTCTAAGTTCGATTGGTCAGCGACAGAGACGCCCTCCATAAAATAGACCACACCGCGCTCTATTCTATGAATGTGCTGAATGCCACAAGTGTGCGTAATATCGGTCGCTTTTGAAGCCCAAGGGGAAATCGTGCCCAAACGAGGTGTCACAATGCAACTCCCTGCAACAAGTTCAGAATCGAAACTCGCTTCTGAATTGTTTAAAAGCACTTTTAGGTGTGACTCTTCGGTTTCGGTTAACGCCCCCTCTAAGTCCACAAAGTAGATAAATTGTGAACGTATTGCATCAATTTTTCCGACCGATTTCAACTTAGTAAGCAGCTGGTTTAAACGGTAATCAGAATGTGCTGATTTTCCCCAAATAATTTGCATATTTTTTTGTCCTTCAAAAACACAAAAACCCCCGAGAACGAGGGCCTAAAACTAAAATAGTATTTACTGACCTAACAAACCAAGTCTCTCAAAGAGGGCTTTTCTTCTCTCTTCGTTCAATGGCGTCTCACCTTCCTTAACTTTGGCGACCAGTAAAGAACGGTTTGAATCTTTTTCATCAACACCCAACTTCAACAACACGCGCTCTGGAAGCTGAACTTGGTGATTTTCGCTACTCCAGAAAGCCAATCTAGATAGCAAAGAGGCTTCGCCACGTTCTAGTTCAGGTACTTTGACCCACATCTCATTGGTAGCGACCAGATTTTCTTCTACCTGCCAGTCAGCACGGTAAACCATCGCCTGAAGATAGCTCCAGCTTTGCGCTAGATTGGCATGCAAAATTAAACCCTCTAACTCTTGCTCGCCTTCAAATACCTCTGACATTTGACCCGTTACTTTTAACTGCGCTAAAGCCACTTCGGAATTAGAGCCAAAAAAGATCATCGCTTGATAAAGCGCTTCTGCTTCAAACAGTGGGTTATAAGGTTTTAATCTCCAACGATCATCACCCGACACCTCAGCGTTCGTATCGGCTGAATACATCATGTGATGATGGAAATACACACGGGTTTTTTCAGTGCTGGCATTGGTTTCAATGCGCGCGACAAAACGATCATAAATACCTTCCGCCAACTCCGGACGCCAGCTATTGAATAGCTTAGTCAATACGCCAACGTTGTCTTGTGGTGTAAGTTCAGAACGCTGCGTAAAAGCGGTTTTCATAATTCCAATATCTTTGCGTTCCTCTGCAACCTGCATCCCCAAAGACCATAAGAAACGTTTAATACCCTGCCAAACAACATCACTGTTAGCCGTATCAAGTTCCAACCAACGCTCAGACAAATTTGACTGAATGGAAACACCCGTCATTTGATAAGTAGGAATGGTCGACTTTTGAGCAACCGTGTCTGTTTGATTTTGAAAAACGACTTCCATCTGAGCCTGTTTGGTCGAAGGATGAAATAGATTAGGCGGCATCTCTAAATTCTTAGAAAGTTGAGTTTCATTGGTGCGATAGTCGACTTCATCGTCACCCATAAAACTGGAGAGACTCGAACACCCGCTCAATCCAACCAATGAAAAAGATAAGACAAGCGGTAATAATTTTGTAGATGCATACTTCATGTTCAACAACGTACTCTTAAAAAGTTATTTAAAAAAACTAGGCTATGCCCGCTTTTTGCATGGCTGCCTGAACAACAGGCTGGTTCTGCTTAGTCAGCACGGTTAAAGGTAAACGAGTAACGGTTCCCATTAACCCCATCTCAGCCAACGCCCATTTAACAGGAATAGGATTTGATTCAACGAATAGATCACGATGTAAACTCGCCAAAGGCGCATCTAATTGTCTTGCGTCTTCTGCACGGCCTTCTAACGCCGCTTTGTAAATTTTATGACAAAGGCTAGGCGCAACATTCGCGGTCACGGAAATTCCACCGTGCCCGCCGGCTAAAATGAAGTCAACCGCAGAGGCGTCATCCCCAGTATAAAGGTCAAAATCTTCAGAAACCCCGGCTTTGATTAAAGCAACACGACTTAAATCACCCGTTGCCTCTTTCACCCCGATAATATTTTTAATTTTTGATAAACGAATGACCGTATCGGGCAACATATCAACCGCTGTACGACCGGGTACGTTATAAAGTATTTGAGGAATATCAACCGATTCTGCAATTTTTTTATGGTGCAGAAACAGGCCTTCTTGAGTTGGTTTATTGTAATACGGAGAAACCAGCAAACAGGCATCGGCACCTGCTTCTTTAGCACATTGCGTTAATTCAATGGCTTCGCTGGTTGAATTTGCACCGGTACCCGCAATAACGGGAATGCGTTTATTCACTTTATCGACAACAAACTTTACAACCTGACAATGCTCTTTCATGTTTAAAGTAGCCGATTCACCCGTCGTACCAACGGCAACAATGGCATCTGTGCCTGCATCAATGTGAAATTCAATCAGTTTTGCTAGAGCATCAAAATCAACCGATTCATCTTCCAACATGGGTGTGACTAACGCCACCATACTGCCTCTAAACACCGCAAACTTCTCCAAAAAAATACACGCAGATTCAAAAAGAGTAATATTAACCTTTCCACACTGACACTTCAACCAAAATTCGGCACCTAAAAGCCTAGGTTTTCAGGCGATTCAAGCACAGTAGAATAATCACTTTATATTTATTGAAACACACTTAAAAACTCGTCATACTGAAACTTAATTTAAGCAGGCCTGCTCAATTCAAAACGGTATAAATCATTATTACCGAGCAGGTCTTAAACAATCTTAAGGAGAAACCTTTTATGAGTTTAACCCTTGGCGATAGCCTTCCAGAATTTTCACTGAACGCAACCTCTGATCGCACCATTACTCAAGACGACTTTAAAAACCACTACACGGTACTTTACTTCTACCCAAAGGACAGCACACCAGGTTGCACAACCGAAGGCAACGACTTCACTGAGTTACACAGCCAATTTAGCGCACTTAACTGTCAAATATTAGGGGCTTCTATGGACTCAATGAAACGACATGATAACTTCAAGACGAAGCAAGGCTTTAGCTTTGACTTAATCTCCGACCCAGATGCAATTTTATGCAATCTATTTGGCACTTACCAACTTAAGAAAAACTTCGGTAAAGAGTACATGGGCATTGTTCGCAGTACATTTTTAATTGACCCTTGTGGCAAAATTGTTTCTGAATGGCGCAACGTCAAAGTCAAGGGACACGCTGAAACGCTTTTAACCTTATTAAAAGCTCTGCAGCCTTAACGGGTTGCACCCAACTATTTAATCAAGTGAGATCTCATTATGACCAATGACACCAAACGCCTGTTTATATTAGATACCAATGTATTAATGCACGACCCAATAGCGCTCTTCAATTTTGACGAGCACGATGTTTTTATTCCAATGACGGTACTAGAAGAGCTGGATGCCGGCAAAAAAGGCATGTCAGAGGTTTCAAGAAATGTCCGCGAAACCAACCGACTCATCGACCAAATCATAAATAATGCTAGCTTTGAAGAGATAAAACTCGGGTTATCAATAGAACGTATTCACCCTGGCAACCTGAAAAGTGAACGCCACCTAGGGAAACTTTTTTTTGAAACCGAGCCACTGTTAGCGGAACTGCCTATCTCGCTTCCAAGCCATAAAGCTGACAACCATATTCTGCAAACAGGTCTTGCCCTAAAAGAAAACTTTCCAAACCGAAACGTAACGTTGGTGACCAAAGACATCAATATGAGGATCAAATCTTCAGCGGTGGGATTACACTCAGAAGATTATTACAACGACCGCGTTTTAGAAGATGCTGACCTGCTTTACACCGGCTGGGAAACACTGCCAGAACACTTCTTTGAAGAGAATGGTCAAAACATGAAGTCATGGCAAGACGGCAGCCGTACCTTTTACGAATTAGAGGTTGCAAACGATTGCCCTTGGTACCCAAATGAATGCCTCGTCAGCGACAACGACGCTGGTTTTAAAGCGATTGTTCGCTCTATTAACAATGGAAAAGCCGTTTTAGAGTACCTTGAAGATTTTGGTAAAGGGTCAAATGGCGTTTGGGGGATTGAAGCGAGAAATGCTGAACAAAACATGGCCATGAACTTTTTAATGGACCCTGATATCGATTTTGTCTCTCTGCTTGGAATAGCGGGAACAGGTAAAACCCTATTGGCCCTGGCAGCAGGCTTAGAACAAACCTTAGACTTAAATATTTACAACGAAATCATTATGACGCGCGCCACCATTCCAATTGGCGATGACATTGGTTTTTTACCCGGAACTGAAGAGGAAAAAATGACCCCTTGGATGGGCGCATTAATGGATAACCTTGAAGTTTTAACTGGCGCAGAAGGCTCAAACTCACCAGACTGGGAAAAAGAGAGCACACAACACCTACTCAGTAAGCGTATTAAAATTAAGTCACTTAACTTTATGCGAGGTCGCACTTTCCAAAACAAGTTTATTATTTTAGATGAGGCTCAAAACCTAACCCCTAAACAGATGAAAACCTTAATTACCCGAGCGGGTCAAGGAACTAAAATTGTCTGCATTGGAAACATTGGGCAAATTGATTCACCTTACTTAAGTGAAACCACCAGTGGTTTAACCTATGTAGTAGACCGTTTTAAAGACTGGGAGCATGGCGCACACATTACATTGCAACAAGGCGAGCGTTCTAGGCTTTCACTATTTGCATCCGACACACTGTAACCCGCAACATCCAGAAAGCAAAAAAGGCCGCTAAATGCGGCCTTTCTTACATTAAATAATTTATTTATAAATTATTTAATGACTTTCTTTACATCTTCTGGCAACTCAAAGCCTTGTTCTAGGGCTTTTTCACGGCAGTACGTGATTGCAAAATCTAGCAACTCGCCAACCGCACGATGACGGAACTTATGCTTCTGACGAACATGTGAGAATGGACGCATAATCGGTGGATCAAGC
>Ga0307994_1002114_pt1 | contig 11330 bp, 22 predicted proteins | sample EllFjometagen261_FD_203171 | JGI IMG/M metagenome (GOLD analysis project Ga0307994, IMG submission 203171) | Marine microbial communities from Ellis Fjord, Antarctic Ocean - #261 | ecosystem: Environmental > Aquatic > Marine > Unclassified | place: Southern Ocean | collected 2014-11-02
GCTATTTGAATAACCTTATTGATAACCTTATCACCACTCGTTGCTAACAATCTAGCTTTGAGTTCATTGATTCTAGCAGCATCACCTTTAGGTCTTCCAACTGAATTTCTGTTACCCTTCTTCTTAGCTTCAACATCAGCTTTACGTGGACGACCACGCTTAGGCTTAACAAGAGAAGACTCTTTATGATCATCTTTCATAACAAACCTATTAGTTGCTTTGTATCTATATAGTCTCTGAACAGTTTGTTATTTACTTATTGATTATAAGTATAAGGATTATAGATCATAAATCATTATGTTTCTGTTCTGTCCTATATAGTCTGTTGACTATAGCATACTTCCTCTCATAAGTCAATAGTTATTTATACATTAATTACATAGCCCACCCAAGTCTACATAGGCGGAACTCAGGCGAGTGATATGTCCTCCGCAGTGCTCCTTTATTCTACCCCACATTCTTATCATTACTAATTAGTATTCTTTTATTTATCATAGAGATAGCGTCAATGATTAAATAGTCAAATTAGCTCTTTTTAGTATCTAAGTAGGTACCGCTATTGTGACCCAGCCCGATATATGCCCCCCGTCCCTAATGTAGACTACCCTAATGTAGTAGAATCTAATATACAATTGAGACTCATTCTCATTAGATACATTAGACTCCCCTGATATACAGAGTGTGAATGGTTAAGTAGGTACCCATAGCATATTTATATAGTACCCCACCTATATATATTAGTTAAGTCTACATTAGCTTCCCCTAATATTCAGCTAGCTTATGCGCACTATAAGTCTAGCCACCTGTACAATTAAATATGGTTAGACTATAATATATTTGTAGGTTGAGTTAGTCACTAAGTCTTAGTTACTAGCACGGCACTGCACGCTCTTTAATAACTAGGCTCGATTGTTGGAACAAGGGGTTAGTCCGTCTACATTTCGGATTAGCTTCAACGGGCAAGTGAGCTTAGATATTGACGAGATATAATTTCCTAGGAAACTTTCTAGATAAAATCAAAATGAATTGACCACAAGGTAAAATGATTATGAATTACACAAACGAAATACAAACATTGGGCAAAGCATTGCTAGGCCAAACAAAAGCACACGACAAGACTAGTGACGCACGCAGGTTGTTAGCAGTGGCACTACAAAATGATGCGGTAAACCTAAACAATGTCGAACACTCAGCAAGTTTAAAGCTAGACATAACCAAGAGTTATCCAAAAGGTACTGGTAAAGATGCAGACGAAGGTCAGAAAAAAGCTGTCAGTGCTGTTAGACAAGTGCTATCCACATACAAAAAAGGTTGTGAGCTAAACATTAGCCCAAACAACTTCGATACGTATAGTGAGTACAGAAAAGAAGTATATAATGAAACCGCTACACTGACTAAAAAAGAGCAGATCATTAAGTGGATTGAGAACGACAAGATAGAATTAGAGTTATCTGACCTTGTCGCCATTATCGAATCGTACAAAGCTATCAAGTAATAATAATTTCCTAGGAAACTTTAATAATTCTTTAGAGTTTTCTAGTCTATCAATAGGAGAATATACAAATGACTTATACAATGAGAGACGTTAATCGTTTACGAATGGATAGAGGTTGGCCCAAACTAATGGCGCTAGAATATTATATTGAACTGGCACAAGAGTCAGGCAATGATGCTAGCAGATCTTTAATGATGGCTTATACAGTTGAGAGGAGAAAAAGATAATGATTAAATTAGATAAAGAATTTACACTATTCACAGAAGATGAATTTTTCCAGAAGCATGCAATAGATTTAAATTTTGAATATGGCTCAGAAGAATTAGTTTCTTTGGCTATTGAGCGAGGGTTTATTAAATGCTGTGGGAATGATCTGTATTTTTACACACCACTAACTGATAAAGTTTCCTAGGAAATTATGGAGAATATAGAATGAAAGTTATAGCAGCAGAATCTTTGGATTGTAAACTATTGATTTGTGATAATGATCAAGTTTATTTAGGCATGTTAGGTGATATGGGATACCGTCAATACTATTCACTTGAGCCTTTATCATCTGATTTGATTTGGGTGGAAGGTGAACAATTAGAATTAGATTTAGCATTAAACAATTACATTGAAGGGGAATTATAATGAGCTACGAAAAAAGAACAGTACGTCACTTGGCAGCATTAAACGATCGAAGCACACCACAATACAAGCGATCATTCGCAGCAGAATGTTTAGGTGCGTTATACATGGCGTACAAGCTGGATAGCAGGCAGATGAAAGACTTATTCATGCGTGACCATGGTTTGTCTATAGATTCAGCAGAAGCGGTGATTCAATTCGGTGAGCGTTCCCACAAGCTTGGAGGTGTATCATGAAAGCGTTTAAGATAATGAAAGTTAGTGATCAAGAAAACTCATGGAAAACTTTGTTCCACGGTGTAGATGGTGATCGTAATATTTCTTGTGATGAATGGGTTAATTCAAAGACCTCATACGTCCGTGATGGTTCTGGTGGTACATATTATTTATCAGGCTGGCACGTTTTACCATCATATGATTCTGCCTTATTGTATATGGAAAACTTTAAGGATACCACGGACAAGTATATTGTTGAATGTGAAGTAAAGAGTTACCAGAAAAAAGAGCATGCTCGTAGTCCTGTGTTCTTAGCTAAGTCAATAAAATTAGGTAGTGAAGCAATCCCTAGATAAAGTTTCCTAGGAAATTATGGAGAATAAAAATGATCAAATTAAGTGCTGCTAGTAAAATGCCATGTAAGTCATGGAGTCTTGAGTCTATGGTAACGTGCCCAGGATCAGTGAACGTCTCTACAGGGGAGGTTGCTGACGCTTGTGAGATATGTTACGCAAGAGATGGCTTCTATAGCATGCCAGTTGTTAAAGCGTTACGTGTACACAACAAACAAGATTGGAAACGAGATGCGTTTGTACCTGAGTTTATTATTAAGCTTGATACAGAACGATACTTTAGGTGGTTTGATAGTGGTGACTGTTACTCAGTCAAGTTAGCATGGAAAATGTACGCCATCATGGTAGCAACACCTTGGTGTAGTCATTGGTTCCCAACTAGGCAGCACAAGTTTGATAAATTTAAGGAGGTGTTAGATGCGATGGATGCCCTACCCAATGTTGTTGTTAGGCGTAGCAGTGATAGTATTTCAGGTGAGTTGGTTAGCGGATCTAATTCATCAACTATCGTTCCCTATGTAGAAACAGAGATTAATTTCCTAGGAAACTCTGAAGTGTGTTTAGCATATGAAAGAAAAGGTAAGTGTGATACTTGCAGAGCTTGTTGGGATAAAGATGTTGAAGTAATTATTTATCCAGCTCACGGCAGAAAAGCTAGTAAGCTAATTAAGATGAGAGAAGCAGCGTGATTATTAGATACATTTTATTATATGTTATTATTATTGTTATGTTATGTGTTGTTGTAAGAGACTATGAATTATTATTTTTATTACTAAGTTAAACTCTTAAGAGAGATTATAGCATAATAAAACTAATATCTCTATGCTCTTGTGTTATTATATGGGTATAGGGAAACGATAAGGGTATGTTATGAAATGTGTTGGTTGTGATCAAGTGTTGTCCGATTATGAGGCAACTAGAAAATACGAAATTAATTATTTTGTAGATCTATGTAATGATTGTATGAGTAACGTGGATGAAGATCTAGTTACCTTAACAAGAATAGATTTACTAACTGTCGGAGATGAATAATGTCATATGATTATATGAAGTTGTGTAAAGCAGGAACTAAGTCAGTCGTTGTACCAGAAGAATATCTTATGCTGATAGAAAAGGAAGCACACATACTTGAGATGTTAGTAGCTCATGGTGTAGAAGATTGGGTAGGGTACGAGGATGCTTTAGCAGCGTATGAGGAGGAGATAACATGAGCTTAATATTTGTACCAAAGATTCCTGAAATATTCAAACAAGAAGTAGTGGTGAGGAAAAGAGTAGCTAAACCTAACCAAACAAAAAGGAAGCGGCGTAAGTGGGATAAAAAAGAACTGGAATTGCTTGTCAACTTACGTGCTCTTAATGTATCATTCATGGACATTGCAGCGAAGCTGAGGCGTAGACCTGAGACTTGTGCTATGAAAGTACATGCTAATGAATTGAGTTTTAAAATAAAAGAGAGACGTGCTGCTCTTTTGAGTATAGAAATGGAGAAATACAATGACACTGAAACAAATTAGAACGTATGCTGCTAATTCCTTGAAGAAAAAGCTTGCTCTACGTGTAGAACATGACCGAATACTTTTAGAGATTGCTAACTACACTGCTGCTTTGAAAAGTAGTGGTAGCTTTAAAACATACAATCAAAGCAGGATAGATACACTAACTACAGACTTACATGAAGTGGAAGAGGAGATGAAACTATGACTAAATTAGAAGAACTACGAAAGAACTTTCAGGATTCTATAGCTGCTTGTGACAAGGCTGATTCTGCTTTAGACGCTCTATATAAACTGGTTCGAGAAGCAGAAGAAATTCATGATGAAATTGACATGGATTTTATTATTGCCCAAAAAGAATTATTCACTTATGAGGAATCCCTATTATGATTTTTAATATTGATCTTGATGCTGATCAAGTTAACGCCATCACTGTGCATGCTCTAAAAGATTATTATAAAATATTGTATGAAGAAGTAGAACTTACGCAGGGATTTGATATTCTATTATCACTCGATGATGTTATGAGTCACTTCATGACTGAAAGAGAGTACGAGGAGTTTGCTAATGGCCTTTGTGAAAACGCACTTAGAGTGCGATGATTGTGATAGCAGTGACGGCAGGTCTATAGATGATAAGGGCTGGTCACATTGTTTTGTTTGTGAAACTAGGAAGAGGGTGGATAGTACTATGGAAACCGAGAGAAGCGTTGATCAGAAACCTAACGGTAACTTTGATAAACTAAAAGAAAGTCTATTGTCTGGACAATACAAGAGTGTTGTTAACAGAGGCATATCAAGCGATACGTGTAAGGCATATAAGGCCCAGCTCCAAGGGGATACTATGCACTTCGGGTACCATGATAAGGACGGGTACCTAGTTGGTGCTAAGACACGTTCACCTGACAAGGAATTTAGAACTCAAGGTAGCTGGAAGGACACTGTGTTGTTTGGACAGAACCTATTCAATAAGGGTGGTAAGTACATCACCATAACTGAGGGTGAGTATGATGCGATGTCAGCCTATCAGATGCTTGGGTCAAAGTATCCAGTAGTATCTATTAAGAACGGCTCGGCAGCAGCCCTTAAGGACTGTCGTAGTAGCTATGAATACCTAGACAGCTACGAGAATATTGTAGTGTGTTTTGATTCAGATGAGAGTGGCATGAAAGCAGCCAACCAAGTTGCTGAATTGTTCGGAGGCAAGGCCAAAGTATTTAAACATACAAAGGATGAGAAAGATGCTAACGATTATGTTAAGTTTGGACGCAACAAAGAGTTTGTTGATCGCTGGTGGTCGTCAGAAAGATTTGTTCCCGATGGGATTGTTGCAGGAAGTAGCTTGTGGGATGAAGTTAATAAACCCATTGCACCTGCAGACTGCCTTTACCCATACGATGGACTCAACAAACTCACCTATGGTATTAGATTCGGTGAACTTGTTACAGTTACGGCTGGCTCTGGACTAGGTAAGAGTCAGTTCATGCGAGAGATTATCTGGCAGATCATTAGTAAGACCGAAGAGAACATTGGAATATTATTCCTTGAGGAAAGTATAAAGAAAGCAGGGCTGTCTCTAATGAGCCTAGCTGCTAACAAACCTTTACACCTGCCTGATACTGTAGCAACAGATGAAGAACGCTTAGACGCTTTCAATGCTACACTAGGAACTGATCGTGTGTTCTTGTTTGATCACTTCGGATCTACTGGTGTTGATAACATTGTTAGTCGTGTACGTTATATGGCTAAGGGATTAGGTTGTAAGTATGTAGTACTTGATCATATCTCTATCGTTGTATCTGCTCAGGCGAGTGGTGATGAACGTAAGGCTATTGACGAGATCATGACTAGGCTACGTATGTTAGTACAAGAGACAGGCATAGCATTGTTCATTGTCTCCCACCTCAAACGACCTGATGGTAAGGGACATGAGGAAGGGTCAGCGACTAGTCTATCTCAGCTACGTGGTTCAGGCTCTATCGCACAGCTTAGTGATATGGTTATTGGACTAGAGCGTAATGGACAGGCAGAGGTAGAAGAAGAACGAAACACTACTCATGTTAGGGTACTAAAGAATCGCTTCTGTGGTACGACAGGTAAGGGAACTCCTTTACTTTATGATCATGCTACTGGTAGAATGTTAGAGACGCTAGAGGAGGAGGAGTTATGAAACTATGGCATGTAGTAAAAGAATCTTATGTAGCAGGAGGTAAGGACTACAGCTCTTGTTCATTTGTAGAAGTAATATACTCGTCATCTTATAATGAATGCAGAAAGAAAGCTAAGGAGCTATACGTAGAAAATGATTATGATGATATAAACCCTGAGTATACTTACCCTATGAGTGATATAGAGTTTACTACTACTCACCCATTCCATGATAACTTTCCTGATGTTAGGGAACCGATAAGGACATGGCACTTGTATGGCTCAGAGTATGCATGTGATGCTGCGTGGTTTCGTACCCACATCCTATCCTCTAATGATCTTATGGAGTTAGAAATGCATATGTCCTATGAGAGTACGGGAGGTCAGTATAGGGATATGGTCATCGTCCACACTGATGAGTTAGAGGAAGACGATATAGAAGAGGTGATGTCATGAGTAAAATAGGAAACTATGTATTAGGAGAGATAGAAGAAAATGCTGACGCTAGATATAGAAACGACTATGGCTATGAACCACATATGGTGTTGTGGTATACATATCTCAGGAGAAAAGCGAGAGAGGGTCTTGCTAAATCCCATGCAGTTAGAGCAGCATATACATGGAACACAGGTCATAACAGGCCACAACATAGTTAGCTTTGATGCCCCTAAGATCAAAGAGCTATGGCACCTAAGCATTCCTAGCTGGAAGTTAAGAGACACGCTTCTTATGTCTCGACTATGGAACCCTAGACTAGAAGGAGGCCACTCATTAAGAGCATGGGGAGAGCGTCTTGGTTATGCTAAAGGTGACTTCACTGATTACGATGGTGGAATGTCAGAAGAAATGATCTCTTATTGTAAGCAAGATGTTTCTATTACTGTTAAGTTAGAAGACTATTTAACCAAGGCATTAGCCAAGGATAAGTTCTCTGAGGAATGCGTTAAGCTTGAACATGATGTTGCTGTTATTACTCAGCAGCAAGAGATCAATGGCTTTAAGCTAGACTTAGTAAGAGCTAATCAATTATTAACTGACCTCATGGAGAGAATGAATGTCCTCGAACGAGAAGTACAAGAAGTCTTTCCACCCTTGGTGGAGAAACGAGTCTCGGAAAAGACAGGAAAGCAACTCAAAGATAAAGTCACAGTCTTTAACCTTGGAAGCAGAAAGCAAATTGCCTACCGCCTCCAAGAAAAAGGAATAGTATTTAAAGAACAGACTGAGAAGGGTAACATCATTGTTAATGAGAAGACCTTAGCATCAATTGATCTACCAGAAGCAAGGCTTATAGGTGAATACCTAACCTTACAAAAACGAGTAGGTCAGATAGATAACTGGGTCAATGCAGTAGCTGATGATGGTAGGGTACATGGTCGTGTTATAACGAATGGTGCTGTCTCTGGACGGATGACTCACCAGACTCCTAACATGGCTCAAGTACCTGCTAGTAAGCACGACAAGAAGACAGGTGAGTTGTTGTGGGGTAGAGCCTCTTGGTATGGCACTGACTGTAGATCTTGTTGGATTGTAGAAGAAGGTAATGTGTTAGTTGGTATAGATGCTTCTGGCTTAGAGCTACGAATGTTAGCCCATTACATGAATGATAAGTCGTATGTTGAGCAGATATTAGATGGTGATATACATTCGTATAACCAGAAGATGGCTGGCTTAGATACGAGAGATCAAGCGAAGACCTTCGTGTACGCTCTGATTTATGGTGGAGGTGTAGCTAAGATTGGACAGATCGCTAATGGCTCTGCTCGTAAGGGTAAGCAATTGATTGATCAGTTCATGAAGAACCTACCAGCATATGCCAACCTCAAGAAGCGAGTGTTGACCGCTATGCGTAAGAATGGTACACTACAAGGGCTGGATGGGAGGAGACTACGTGTAGAATCTGAACACAGTGCATTAAATTTCTTATTACAATCAGCAGGTGCTGTGATAATGAAGAAAGCTTTAGTCATATTACATAGCAAACTAATTGAGAACCGTATCTGGTTTAAGTTAGTAGCTAACGTACATGATGAATGGCAAATAGAAACTACCAAAGAGTATGCTGAAATGGTAGGGCAGTTAGGAACTCAAGCTATCAAGGAAGCTGGTGAAAGTTTTAATATGAATTGTCCATTAGATGGTGACTACAAAGTTGGTACCACTTGGGCAGAAACACACTAGAGTTTCCTAGGAAACTTCGCAATTAGGTCTAGTGTACTTTTAATTAATAAGGAATAAAATCCATGCAAAATACTAATCAAGCAATTAAGATCCAAGCCGTAGCTTACTGGTTCTCTTTCCTAGAGAAGAATGAGATGTCCGATAAGTATCAAGTTGATGTAAGTCAGCTATCTGAAACTCAAGTAGATCGCTTGGAAGGTCTAGGTATTAATGTTAAGAACAAAGGTGATGACAGAGGTTACTTCGTAACTGCTAAGTCTACCAATCGTGCTCCTCGTGTAGAAGATACTGAAGGGTTCGCAGTGACTGAGCCTGTAGGTAATGGCAGTAAGGTTACGTTCATCATTAAGCCTTATGATTATAACTTCAAAGGTAAGACAGGTGTTGGTGTTGGTTTATCCAAGGCTCGTGTTGATGATCTAGTAGTCTTCAATAAAGAAGATGCTGGCTTCGATGATGTACCTGAGTTATAAATGTTAATTCTCATAGACGCTGATATCTTTTGTTATCGTATCGGCTTCGCCTGTGAGGAGGAGAGTGAGTCAGTTGCTTGTAAGACTATGAGTAACTACCTCACTAACATCATTGAAGATTTGGTGATGGACTCTGACGATGAAGAACATGAGGTTGAACTGTACCTAACTGGTTCAGATAACTTCCGCTTCGATTACGCTGTTACTGCAGAGTACAAAGGTAATCGTAAGAAGAATAAGAAACCTCAACACATCTCTGCGCTGCGTGATCATTTGATTGCCCAGCATGGAGCTGTAGTTACTCAAGGTGAAGAGACAGATGACAGGATAGCGATCCGAGCTACACAAGAACCAGAAGCAATAATCGTTTCTTTAGATAAGGACTTTTACCAACTGGTGTGTGGACATTACAACTTTGTTAAGAAGAAACTCTTTTATATTACTAAAGAAGAAGCTGTGTTTAATTTCTATATGCAGTTCTTAGTTGGTGATACTGCTGATAACATCATGGGTGTTAAAGGTATTGGCCCTAAGAAAGCTGAGAAGCTTTTAGAAGGTAAGACTGAGTTAGAAATGTATGCTATCTGTGTAGATAAACTTGGAAGCGAAGAACGCGCTCTTGAAAATGGAATACTTCTGCACTTACGTAGGGAGGATAATGAGATATGGCAACCACCAAAACCCGTAACAACGGACGATGGACAGAAGCAAGACACAAATCATTTATAATCTCTGCGTTACGTGGAGCACATAGTAAATGGGGAGTTAAAGCGGATGTTAAAAAACTTGCTAGAGTTTCTACAGGGCGGTATGTATGCGCTGAGTGTGGCAATGTTGGCCCAGCTACTCTACCACCTTTGGATGGGCAGAAGCGTAGAAGGAACAATGCTGCTGTTGATCACATTGAGCCTGTCGTGGAGCCTGCTGAAGGATTTCAAGATTGGAATACATACATAGAGCGTATGTTCTTAGAGCTAAATGGTTATCAAGTCCTGTGTCATGATTGTCATAGCACAAAGACTAAAGAAGAACGAGTAGTACGAACTGAAATGAGGAGAAAGAAATGAGACATCTAGTAATACCAGATACTCAAATCAAACCTGATAACAACACAGACCATATGACTTGGGCGGGTAAGTATGCAGTTAAAATGAAACCAGATGTTATCATCCATCTTGGTGATCATTGGGACATGCCTAGCCTAAGTAGTTATGATGTGGGTACTAAAAGCTTTGAAGGTAGGCGGTACACTAAAGACATTGAAGCAGGTAATGCAGCAATGGATAAGTTGTTAGCTCCTATTAGACGAGAACAAGAACGTCTGAAAGAGAACAAGAAGAAGCAGTGGAACCCTCGCTTAGTATTCTTATTAGGCAACCATGAGTATCGTATCATACGTGCTATCGAAAGTGATCCTAAGATAGATGGACTCATTAGTTATAATGATTTCAATCTAAACGGATGGGAAGTGCAAGACTTCTTAGACCCTATTGTTATTGATGGTGTTGCCTACAGTCACTACTTCACTTCAGGTGTGATGGGTAGACCAGTATCCTCTGCTAAGTTACTTCTACATAAGAAGTATATGAGCTGTGTGATGGGGCATGTGCAAGACCGTGACATTGCTTATGCTCGTAGAGCTGATGGTAAGAACATGACTGGTTTGTTTGCTGGTATCTACTATCAACATGACGAAGCCTATCTGAATCCACAGACGAATGGTTCTTGGTCAGGGTTATGGGTATTCAACAGTGTTGAAGATGGTAGCTTTGATGAACTCCCTGTATCAATGGACTACCTACGGAGGACTTATGGCGCTAACTCTGGAAGAACTGAAAGGACGCTTAAGGCAGTTGGATGAAGTGATTCTTGTTGACATCCTACAGTTGGAGTCAGCAGATATAGTTAATAGATTTGAAGATGTTATCGAAAGAAACTTTCAATCTTTAGAGAGTGAAGTAGAGTCTCCTGAAGATGGACTCTATGACGATATGTACCACACTTCAACTTATAATGGAGATTATTATGATTGATAAAATAGAACCTACATACACCTTTGATAATGACTTTGGTGATATAGAAGAAGAGCGACCAGCAGCTAGTAAGATGCAGGTAGGAGGTGATCATTATACTAAGTTAGGTATACAGCCTATGGAATACTCTATGGCTAATGACTTGAATGCTTTACAACACACAGCAATTAAATACATCACTCGCTATAAGGATAAAGGTAATCCCCTACTGGACTTAGCTAAGGCAGTTCACTGTATTGAAATGCTGATTGAACATGAAGTAAACAATTAAATAGTCAAGCAAAATAAAGGGGACAATTAAGTCCCCT
>Ga0307994_1002116_pt1 | contig 11324 bp, 6 predicted proteins | sample EllFjometagen261_FD_203171 | JGI IMG/M metagenome (GOLD analysis project Ga0307994, IMG submission 203171) | Marine microbial communities from Ellis Fjord, Antarctic Ocean - #261 | ecosystem: Environmental > Aquatic > Marine > Unclassified | place: Southern Ocean | collected 2014-11-02
ATTCGCTTCCGTGCAACTCGGGAGCACTAACAACGTTTTTAAAAGGAGGGGCTCATGCATCAGCTGATTGACAGTCACTGTCATTGGGACCACCCTCGCTTGCAAAATCTGCAACCCTATTTATGGCAGTCTTGCCTTGCCCAAGGGGTGGGGCAGCTAGTGGTTCCCGCAACCCAACACGCCACTTTTTCCCGGCAAATATCCCTTTGTGAGCGGCATCCATGCTGGCATCTAGCCCTAGGTCTTCATCCTTATTTTTGTGACCATCATGTGGATGAGCACTTAACAGTATTATCCGAAGCCATTAAAGCTCATAAACCTGTAGCGGTGGGAGAGGTGGGGTTGGACTTTGCTTTGGATATGAACCGGCAGGTTTTTTGTCAGGCACAACAGGAATATTGGTTTGTGGCCCAATTGCGCTTAGCTCAACAGTTCAAATTACCACTGATATTACATTGTCGTAAAGCCAATGATCGGTTGGCTCAATTGTTGCGCCAGCATCAGTTTGGGCTAGGAGGCATAGTGCATGCCTTTAATGGTAGTTTGCAGCAAGCGCAAGCTTTCACCAAGTTAGGTTTCAAAATAGGCTTAGGTGGAACTGTTACCTACGAACGAGCGCAGGCAATGAAACGCTTGGCACAGTCATTGCCTTTAGAAGATATTGTGTTGGAAACAGATGCGCCAGACATGCCTATGGCGGGCTCAGACCGAACTTTACCAAATCGGCCTGATTATTTACCACGGGTGTTAGATGAGTTGGCGAAGTTAAGGCCCGAAACAAAGGCGCAGATCGCCCGCCATACCGTTGCTAATACAGTAAAGGCTCTACGTCTCGCATTAGGGTAAACCTTGAATGAAAAGTTACAGGCTAAATGGAGCTGCTTTATTTGATTCTTGCTTTTTATTAGATTATTTGTTAGCGTGACTAAGGCTCGAGTCGATGTTTTTTAACAAGGATAAAATAATGACTAAAGAAGTAGAAATAGAAATGGAAGCGACATCTGAGAATGTTGAAAGCGGTGAGCTAAAGCAGTCTCGGCGTGATGAGGCCCAACAGATTATAAGTAAGTATATGGGCTGGTCAGCAGGAACAGGAGCTATCCCATTTCCTATCGCTGACGTTTTAGCATTGGCTACGGTGCAAACCAAGATGGTCAAGGAAATTTTGTCGGTTTATGACGCTACTCTTTCTGACGTTCGTATTAAGTCGGCTCTGACGGTATTGATAGGCAGCCTACCTCCGCAGATGTTGGCAGGTATTGTTGCGGGCAGTTTGGCCAAGTTAATCCCAGGTGTAGGGCAGGCGCTGGCACCGTTATCTTTGGCGGGCCTTTCAGCGGCAACTTCCTACGGCGTTGGCACTGTTTTCCTCAAACACCTCGAAAGTGGCGAGCCTATTGAGGATATTAGTATTGAGTCGTCTAAAGAATCGTTTAGAAAGGCGTTTGATGAAGGTAAGAAGAAAATAAAGGCTGTAACCTCTCGTAAAAAGAAAGAAGAATCAATAATTTCTGAAGAAGGGCCTGCAATAGCTTAATTAATTCATTTCTTAGAACTGATTATTTCGCCCCTATCTCAGCTTGAGATAGGGATGCTAAATTAGGCGAGATTGATTGCCACAAAATTTTTTTAGCCTAGATATTGGTCGCTACCAAGTTCAACATTCTAATGACGTCTTTTTTGCTTTCTTGAATAAAAAAATGCTTTCCTTGAAAGATAACTGAGTCAAAAGTATCGGTTGTTTCTTGGGACCAGTTTTGCAATTCTTTGGGGGAGACCAATGGGTCATCTTGTCCGCCAAAGGCAATTATAGGACAGGAGAGGCATACCCTCTTGGTGAGGCCGAACGATGCTAATAATGCAAAGTCCGCTCGAAGTTTAGGAATAAACAAATCCATCATCTCTTTATTCGATAATACTTCATCGGGTGTACCCCCGAGCCTAGAAATTTCTTGAATAAAGTGCTCGTCTGGAAGTAAGTGCCAGTTATTTTTTCCCTCTGGTTCAGAAGGGGGTTTCGATCCTGATATTACCAATAGTGCAACTTTGGGCCCCCCAAGTTGCCTTAACTTGTGGGCGGTTTCAAATGCCAACTGTGCTCCGAGACTGTGGCCAAAAAAAACAACTGGCTGGTCAGTTAGCTTGATTATTTCTTGGGCAATCTGATCAGTTGCTGTATCGGCATCGGTTACAGGTGTTTCATTATGACGCCTTTCACGTCCAGGTGGGCATAGGGGGATTAAATTCAGTTCAGGTGAGAGCGACCTCCGCCAACTTGCGAAACTGGACGCGCCTCCACCTGCGAAAGGAAAGCAAATAACCTGAGTGATTCCCTTTACGGCAATGGCCTTCCCACCGAGCCAGTTTGATTGGTTAGAGTTCATTAGTATTGGAAGCTAGTCAAAGGGGCTTTGATTATATGTTTGTGTAAATTAACGTCTAGCAATTAGATACCTCAGTAAATATCTAGGATATTAGATGGCGGGATTATATCATTAACTAATACAATTATTTTGGTTAATCAATTTGAATTTCCAGGCTCAATAAGGCACTATGTAGTACTAAATGGTGCGCTTAAAGTTATCTAAATTATCTAGCGTTTCGGTATTTAAAAGCTCTTTAGTTCAGCGAATATGTACTTGTTTCGCGCCTTATCATTCGATACGCGTTTTTATTGTCAGGGGTTATAATTGTTTTATCGACTTATATTGAGCAGTTCAAATGTTAACAAGCTAGAAGATAAATAATGAAGTTTTTTAAGTTTATAAAACGCGAAGGTAACTTTAATAACAAGGTTATCTGGGTCAACAGTATATCTGGAATCTTAAGTATTGCGGTGGCTAGTATCATCGTTACCGGCGCAGACAATGTAAAGTCCAATGAAATACAACTAGACGCTATTATCTTGTTCGTAACATGCGTGGCGTCTTATTACCTTGCCCGGTATTATGCGTTATCCCGAATTTCTACACACGTAGAATACGTCATAAATGAAACCAGAAAGAGAATCAGCGATAAAATACAGAAAACGAACTTAAAGAACTTTGAAGGAATCGGTAAAGAATACTTTTATACAACGCTCACAACTGACTCTCAAATAATTTCTCAGTCCTCTATTCAGATTATTAATGCCTCTGGTTCACTTGTAATGGCTGTATCCGGGGCTATAGCTTTACTAATAATTTCGTTGCCCGCATTTGTAGTGACAATGGCCCTCCTGGCAGCCATAACGAGCCTTTACTTGTCGATGCGTAAAATGGTTGTTGGCGATCTAGTGAAGATTTCAGAAAAAGAAAATCAGTTCTTTGCAGCGTTAAATGATTTGCTGCTTGGGTTTAAAGAGTTAAAGTTAAACTCAGATAAATCAGAAGGTTTTATTAAAAACCACCTCCATAAACTGGCAAATGAGGTGTTTGTACTAAAAGCAGATGTGGCAACCCGTGTCAGCAAGGCAATCATTCTGTCTCAGATATTTATGTATATAATCATAGGCACCATAGTGTTTATCCTGCCAAATATCCAGCCGGATGAAATAAATGCGATCGCTCCCGCTGTAGCGCTGCTCCTGTTTATGAACGGCCCTATTGTTGAAGTCGTTGGGTTAGTCAATATATTGGATAGGACAAATAATTGCATTGATAACCTGGACAATATAGAGACCACGCTCGATGGTTTTCAAAATAGCCAAATTGCAATTGAGAATCAAGAAATTAGACACAAGGAGTTTTCTGAGTTCAATACGCTGAAATGCGAAAATGCAGTGTTCTCATATGGCGACGAAAAAAATGGATCATCCTTTACTCTTGGGCCAATGAATTTTGAATTGACGAAAAATGAAATCGTATTCATTGTGGGTGGTAATGGCAGCGGGAAATCTACATTTTTAAAAATTCTAACCAGCCTCTATAGGCCCGATGAGGGCAAGATTTATATCGATGGGAAACCATTGAATTCAGACCGGTTAACAGCGTATCGTAACTTGTTCTCTCCTATCTTTGTAGATTTCCACCTGTTTGAAAGGTTCTATGGCAGCCACGAAATCGATGATGACCAGATAGATACCCTTCTTGATCAGATGGGGCTTTCGGGTACAACGGATATTATAGACAAGAAAATTACGCGCAGGGAGTTGAGTACGGGTCAGCGGAAGCGCCTTGCCTTAGTTGTTTCAATTCTCGAAGATAAAGAGATATTTTTGTTTGATGAAGTTGCGGCTGACCAAGATCCCATTTTTAGAAAGTATTTCTATGAAACCATTATCCCCAAACTGAAGTCTGAGGGTAAAACTGTTATTGCTGTGACGCATGACGATAAGTATTTTTCAGTAGCGGACAGAGTTTTGAAAATGGACTATGGGAAGTTAGTTAGTTATGTCGATTAAGATGCGAATTAGAAAGGCAAATATATAAAAATGAATGATATAAGTGATTCTACAGCTGAAATGACCAACAAAAATAGCAAACAAGGGATAGCTAGATTTTTTTCGTTTGAATGGAGAAAACTGAAATTACCTATTCTGATAGCTACGATAATAACTCTTCTATTTATTGGCCTTCTCTTCAATCGAATTTTCGTGAACATCCTCCCAGGACAGCTAGGCGTGATGTGGTATCGTTTTTCCGGTGGCACACAGATGGAGCAAGTATATGATGAGGGGTTACATATTATTAACCCGTTCAATAAAATCTACATCTATGAAATGCGTATGCAGAACCGTAATACTGAATTCACAGTGTTGAGCAAAAATGGACTGTTGATAAGTATTAAAGCGTCTGTAAGGTTTATGCCGGATCCATATCAACTACCGTTTCTTCAAAAGGAAGTCGGGCCAGAATACATAGAAAGAGTGGTGCTTCCGCAAGTTCAGTCTGTTATTCGTAGGGTGCTGGGTAGTTATTTACCTGCTCAAATTTATGGTACGCAGGGGAGTATTCTAAGAAATATAACTCAGGACTCGTTGGGTGAGTTAAGAGAAAGGCATATCATACTTGATGAGCTTATGATTACGGAGTTGCTTTTGCCTCCGACGGTGGCTGCTGCTATCGAGCAGAAACTTCTACAAGAGCAAAAATTCCTTGAATACGAATTTCGTCTGAAGTCTGAGAAGGAAGAAATAGAGCGGAAGAAGCTTGAGGCAGATGGAATAAGGGAGTTTCAGCTCCGAATTTTAGAGAATATGACCCCCTCATACTTAAAATACAAAGGTATAGAGGCGACGTTAGAGCTGGCTAAATCACCGAACTCAAAGATTGTAGTGATCGGCAACAAAGATGGTTTGCCTCTGATCCTGAATATTGAGGATAGTTTAAAGCCCAAGATAGCTGGAGCCAATGACGCTAAGCAGCCTTTGAGCACTAGCAAGGTAACAGAAGATAAGCCTTAGTGGTTTAGATTAATCTGTACAACTTGCAGTGCAGTGATGAACAATACCCTTGCGGGCCCTGAGAGAGGTTGTGAGCAACTATTTGGCGCTCACGCTGTCTTGTTGTATTAGGCCAGAACAAGCAGTGCCACCGGCCTTATTCAGCCAAGTTCTGCTTCTAACATTTCGGCTAATTCCGCGTCTGAAAACTGCTCCAGCTCTTTGATCAATTCCTCTGTGCTCACCTGAGTATCATCATTCTCAGGCGTAATATATCCAAATTCCTGCATCAGGAATGAACCAAGCTCAGACACTGTAGAGTGATCAAAAAGTAATGTACTGGGCAAAGGCAGCCCTAAGCTCCTTTCTAATTTGTTTTTAATCTCAAGAGCCATTAGCGAGTCAAGGCCGTTGTCAAATAGAGAGGTCTCCCGGTTATCATCCCTTGTTGGATCGAACCCAAAGACGGAATTCACTATTGAACTAACGTGATTAAGTAATAGCTCTCCTTTCTTTGAGTCTTCGGCTCGTTTCAGCTCTAATAAAAATGTTTTTCCCACGCCATCTTCAGAATGGCTGCCAGCACTAAAATTAGATAGAAAATCTACGTTGTAGTTGGGAAACGCTTCAAAGAATTTTGGCCAATTAATAGGAGCGACGCCTACTTGAGGAGGATGTTCACCTGTTAAAAGTAATTCGAAGAGTTTCAAGCCTCGGCTTTCATCTAAAGGCTCGAAACCTTTGGCGGCCAATCGGTCGAGTTCAGCTGATGCCATTCCTTCCCCGCTCCAAGGTCCCCAGTTTATGGAAATTGACGGTAAACCTAAGGCCCTACGATAGCTAGAAATGGCGTCCATATATGCATTTGCTGCAGCGTAATTACTTTGTCCAGGGGACCCAGTAAGAGACGCTACGGATGAGAAGCAAACAAAGAAATCCAGAGTGTTGTCGAGTGTGGCTTCATGGAGATTCCAAGTGCCCTGGACTTTGGGCCGCATGGTCCGCTCAAAAGACTCAAAAGATTGATGGGCAATGACTTGATCATCTAGTATGCCAGCAGCGTGAATAACACCTTTAAGAGGAGGCATTGTAGTATGGCTTTCCTGCAGAATTGCCATTATGTCCGATGGCTCGCTCACATCGCCACAGGCCGCCCAAATATGTACACCAGCAGACTCTAAGCTGGAGACGTAATCTTCGTTGCCCGCACTACCACTTCTACTGATCAAGATAAGGTTCTTTGCCCCATTCTCAATTAACTTTCCAGTAATTAAACGACCCAGAGCACCGAACGCGCCAGTAATTAAGTACGATGCATCACTTTCCACACCGTTACTAGGTCCATCTAAACTCAGGTTGAAAGTGTCATTGGACAGTGTGTATGGCTTAAGTCGAGAAACGTACTGAGTTCCGGATCTAAGTGCAATTTTCGTTTCACTGGTGTCTGATGTCAGCAAGGCATGCAAGTTTTCAGTATTGTCGGGCACGCTTGGATCGAGATCTACACATCTGCAAAATACATTTGGATTTTCGAGTGAAATTACCTGTGCAAAGCCCCACAAGGCCGCCTGTTCGGGTTGGCTTACACCCGAGGCTAAGTGCTGAGCACCTCTGGTAATGATCCAGAGAGGGGTGTCAAGAGACAGGCGATTGAGAGCTTGGACTAATTGAAGTAACCCGCTGCAGCCAGCAGTGGGATCCGAATAAGCATCATTTGATGCAATATCCAAGGAACTCATGTAAATGATCCCAGAAAGGCTACCTTTTTTCGAGATGCTATTTAGTTGAGCTTGAATGCTTTCATCATCCATATCGGCAATTGGAAAAATGACAGCGTCACTACCCTCGGTGATGAGTCGTTCGTATAATTTATTAGCGTGCCCGTCTCTATCGGCGATGATGAGCCAATTGTTGGATGTCCGAGGATTTGTCGGTTCCGGCGTGGGAGAAGAAGGAACCCAGTTCACTTGAAAGAGGTCAGTGTCATGCTCTTGGCTACTATCGTCTGTGACCAATGAATCCCATATTTCTTTATGAACGCTAACGCACCGAAGACCTTCTACGCGTGCAACTAATGTGCCGTCAGTCTGGTATATGTTTACATTTCCCAGCAAACCGCGATCGGAGCTTTCGGTAATGACAGCGTGGCACCAGTATTCTGACACTTCATGATAGTTACCTCGCAATAAAGTCAGCTGTGAAATATCCGTTGGAAGGAACACTCGGTCTGATATTGTGTCAGTATTATTACAGGCGATTATCGAAAGCAGGGTTTGAAATGCATTGTCCAACAGCGGTGGATAGAGAACATAGTCTAATGCGTCGTTGGTAGGTAGCACTATTAGAGACAGCGCCTCCTCGGCATTATATTTTAGCGTTTTAATACCACGGAAATCGCCGGTGTAGTTAAATCCTAATGATGAAAAAGCGTCGTATACCTGGTCGCTAGATGCTGCATAAAGACACCTTTGATCAATACCTGATTGGTCGAAAGGATTGAGACCAGTATCCGCTTCTGGGGCTGGTGAAGAAATAGCACCACCTGCGTTTCGTACCCAATTAACGCTGGTATCATTTGAATTACTGCTGGAGTAAATGGAAACGGTGTTTCCAGAACGAACCGTTTGAAGTTTGGTAACCTCTTGTTTTAACAGCAGGGCTTTTTCAAATGAAAAATCATTGATGATGATTGTTTCGCCCTCTGATTCAGTTGCAGCTGATAATACCATCTCAATGAATCCAGCTCCTGGGAAGACTATAGATCTATTAATACCGTGGCCGGCCAATATGGTTGGTTTGTTAGAGTTAGCACTGGCCTCCCAAAATGTGTCTTGGTGAGCAAGTTGAAGGCGATTTCCAAGCAATGGGTGAGATTGACCAGTGATGGAAGTGTGCACTTCCATATTGCCTATTCGGTCTTCTTTTGAAATGTCACTCTCTAGCCAGAATGATTGTCGTTGCCACGGATATGAAGGCAGCTTTACATAATTTCCTTGATATATTTGGTCCCATTTAAGGGGGTATCCGTAAGCATAAAGTGCTCCCAGTGCAGAAGACAAAGAGGCAGTTTCGTTCTGATTTCGCCTTACCGACCCCAGTACAAGCTTGTTTTTATCTTGGTTTCTACACTCTTCTATCGACTGATTTAACACAGTGTGAGGGCTAACTTCCAGAAAAACCTCGACCTCTTCCATGGAACGGATCGTTTTTGCAAACTCCACAGGCTCCCTGACGTTTTTCCACCAGTAATTAGCATTTAGTTCGGTGCCGTTGATCAAGGATCCTGTCACTGTGGAGTATAGTGGGATTTTGGTTGCTCTGGGTTGGATAGACTGAAGAGATTCTAGAAGGTCATCTTTGATCTGGTCCATAACATGGCAGTGGAAAGGGACCTCGACATTGAGGTGTCTGCAAAAAATATTATCTGACGACAAAGACTGTTCTAAGTCAGCTAGGGCGTCCGAATCACCAGCGAGAGTCACAGCGTTGGGGCTATTAACCGCCGCTATTGAGATTTTTCCTTTGTATGGCGCGATAAGGTGGGTGGCGTTGTTTTTAGACACGGCTGCTGCCAACATTCCCCCCATTCCTGCTGTCCTATGTTGCAGAAGGCTGCGATAGAAAGTGACGGTGATGGCGTCTTTTAAACTTAGAGCTCCGGCGATGTGCGCGGCTGCAATCTCGCCAACGCTGTGGCCACATATGATATTTGGGATGACACCCAAAGATTCCCATACCTTCGCAAGACCCACTTCCACAGCGAAAATTGCAGGTTGAGCGAATTGGGTACTGTTCAAGCGTGAGTCGGCCTCCTCGCGTTTTAATTCCTCTACTAGCGACCATTTTGTATGTTTCAGAAGTAATCGATCACACTGTTCAATAGTGTCTCGAAAGATAGCATTGTCGGTTAGAAGTTGACGGCCCATTGCCCACCACTGACTGCCCATGCCCCCAAAGACGAAAGCTAGTTTGCCACCGGTATATTCAGTATATCCTCTAACCTTAGAGAATGAATCCTGATCTTTTAGGTACGATGAAGCAACATTTAAGAGTTCTTCTCGACTTGAGCCGACTAGAGCGAGGCGCTCAGAGTTGTGGCTGGCTCGGTTGGCTGCGCTGAAACATAAATTGCTTAAGGACAGCTCATCGGAAGTCAGGTGCTGTGCGTATTTCTCTACGAGGTTATCCAGTGCTTTGGGGCTTCGAGCAGAAAGCGGAAGTACATAGGCTGAATTAGAGCTAGAGTTTTCAGAATGACCTTGGCTTGGGGCAGCAGTGTACTCCGAGAGTATTATTGTTGCGTTGGTGCCGCCAAAGCCGAATGAATTAATGCAGGCTCTACGAGGTTTGTCAGCAGAAGCTTCCCATGGTTCAAGTTTAGTAGGTACTCGCAGACGGTATTTTTCAAATTCAATTTGTGGATTTGGTTCTTTGAAGTGAACATTAGGAGGGATTTGTTTTTCCTTTAGCGACAGGCATACCTTGATTAAGCCAGCTACGCCAGAAGCAGCTTCCAGGTGTCCTATATTGCTTTTTACGGAGCCAATATATAGGTCGGACTGTCGTTTTCCACCTAATATTGACCCTATTGAGTTTGCCTCAATGGGATCTCCGACGAAGGTTCCGGTACCGTGAGCTTCCACATAGGAAATATCTTCCGCGGAGACTTGGGCTCGTTTTAGGGCTTGGCGCAGAGCTAATTTCTGAGAACGCTGGTTAGGTACGGTGATGCCATTGCTTTTTCCGTCCTGATTTACCACGGTGCTATTAATGACACTATATATAATATCACCGTCCTTTTGTGCATCTTTCAGGAGCTTAATAATGACAACGCCAGCCCCTTCAGACCGAACGTAGCCATTTGCGGAGGCATCAAAACTCTTACAGCGGCCATCCGGCGACAGCATAGATGCCTTACTTGTGGCGATTGTGAATTCGGGCTTTAGCAGTGCATTTGCGCCACCAACCACGGCCACCCGGCTGTCGCCATTGTGGATGCTTTGACAGGCTAAATGTAATGCCACTAACGAAGATGAACACGCTGTATCTAGCGTTACGCTGGGGCCTATAAAATCAAACAGGTAGGAAATTCGATTGGCAACTATGCTTGGAGAAACGCCAACACCGGTATGGGAGTCAATTAAATCCCGGTTCTTAGAGTCTAACAGTAGATTGTTGTAATCGTGCGTGAAAATCCCCATAAAGGTGCCGACATTGGTGCCGGCCAGGTCATCCACATTTATTCCGGCATCGGCAAAAGCCTCCCAAGTGATCTCTAGTAGCATTCGTTGCTGCGGATCCATGCAGGCAGCTTCCCGCGGAGAGATACCGAAAAAACCAGCGTCGAATTGGTCAATTTTATCAACAAAGCCGCCATAGCGAGTATAGGTTTTTCCTGGTTCATCTCTGTTGCTATCAAAGTATGAGTTCAGGTTCCATCTGTCTTGAGGTACCTCAGAAATTGCATCAACGCCCTCGCTCAGAAGTTTCCAATAGGTTTCGGAGTCGTTGGCACCACCCGGAAATCTACAACCAATACCAACGATTGCTATAGGTTCAAAGTTGTTCATATGAAAATGTCTCGGGTCATTAAAGCCAAATGTGATTAAAGTCTTTTTGTAGCGAAGGTCTGATGTTAAGGGCTTGGTCTATTCCAAGACTATCTATAAGAGCGACGATATCCTGTGAATTATTTTGATTGATGTGACTAACATGTTGACAATATTCTCTGGCCAGCAGTTCCAGCGTGTCTATGTTATGAATGAGTCGTTTTCTGCTCTCGTCGGCATCTAAATCGACAACCAAACCCGTATGCAGTTCATGTAGAAATTTTAACTCCAGCAGACTGAATAAACGGTTACTCACAGACTTTTGCTCAATTTTGTCCCACATTCGGAATAGTTGCTGCATTGTATTGTTGAGCTTATTGAAGCGAATCATCTCTTTTTGAACAGATGCTAGC
>Ga0307994_1002118_pt1 | contig 11322 bp, 12 predicted proteins | sample EllFjometagen261_FD_203171 | JGI IMG/M metagenome (GOLD analysis project Ga0307994, IMG submission 203171) | Marine microbial communities from Ellis Fjord, Antarctic Ocean - #261 | ecosystem: Environmental > Aquatic > Marine > Unclassified | place: Southern Ocean | collected 2014-11-02
TTTTAAACCTCTTGATGGCATGGGCGGCGCTTCTATTTTTCGAGCACGCAAAGACGAACCTAACCTTAATGTCATCATTGAAACCCTGACTGAGTTTGGCCAACAACAGATTATGGCCCAACGTTATTTGCCAGAAATCAAAGATGGCGACAAGCGTATCTTAATGATTAACGGCTACCCAGTAGAGCACGTCTTAGCACGTATCCCATCTTCTGGTGAAACACGTGGCAACTTAGCCGCTGGAGGTTCCGGTGTCGCCCGGCCACTTACCGATCGTGACCGCTGGATCTGCGAACAAATAGGCCCCACACTTAGGGCTAAAGAAATTCATTTTGCAGGCCTTGATGTCATCGGCGATAGCCTCACAGAAATTAACGTCACTAGCCCTACGTGCATTCGTGAGATTGATGACCAAACAGGATCCAATATTGCAGTAGTCCTAATGCAGCACATTAGCCAATTATTAGCGGCAAGGAGCACCTAGTGCCTGAAAATCCAAGTAAAAACAGTTTGCATCATTTTATGCTAATTTCAATGCCACAAATGGAGGATGAAAACTTTACCCGCAGTTTAGTTTATATCTGTGAACACAGTGAAAAAGGCGCTATGGGCTTAGTCATCAATCGAGCCAACAACATGGCCTTTACTGACATACTGCCGCAGCTTGATATCTCCGATGCGAATATCACAGACGCAGAGCAAACGATATTTACCGGTGGTCCAGTGCAACCAGAACATGGTTTTGTACTGCACACCCCGCTCAGTAATAAAGAATGGAAATCTAGCATTCGTGTATCAGAGGATTTATGCCTAACCACTTCCTCTGACGTGATAAATGACATAGCCCACTCTGCTGGCCCAGAACATAGCCTCATTGCCTTAGGGTATGCCGGCTGGGGACCTGGCCAACTGGAGCAAGAACTGGCAGACAATTCCTGGCTGTGCTGTCCGTTTGACGCAAACATCGTCTTCAATATGGCGCCAGAAGATCGCTTTCAAGCTGCAGCTGACTCGCTGGGTATCGACATCAACCTAATCTCTACCAAAGTTGGTCATGGATAACGCTCTTAATTTGCTAGGCTTCGACTTTGGCAGCAAACGCATAGGCGCAGCCTTTGCTAGCAATCCCAATACTCAGCCCATTGTTCTGGCGCCTATTAATGCTAAGGATGGCATCCCAAATTGGCAAACCCTGGACAGTCTAGTCGCCGAGTGGCAAGCACAAGCATTTGTAGTAGGAATTCCGTATAATATGGACGGTTCCATCGGCGAGATGGCATTACGGGCGCGAAAGTTTGCCAACCGTATAAGTGCTCGCTTTGATCGGCCCTGTTATGTGGTAGACGAACGCCTATCTACGCAAGCCGCCAAACAAGAACATCTTCAAGCAGGTGGTGGTACCGATTGGAAAAAGCATGGCGTCGACGGCATAGCCGCTGCGCTAATACTCCAAAGCTGGTTTAGCGAGACTGAACACCGTTTATCAAACGTGCCCTTTTTAAAATAGCTAGAATAGCTACCATAATAAGACACGCCAAAAATTGACAAAGAGGAAGCCTAATGGGAGCTACACAAACCCCTAAACACCCAGAATTGGCAGACACTCCCGCCCTCGTTAACAATTTATTAGATCAAATCGATCAACTTATTACCAAACACAAGCTAGATCAACCCCTCGTTATTGGCATTCACACGGGCGGAGTATGGCTGGCGAAGGTGATTGCAGAGCACATTCAAGCACCTCTTGGGCAGCTAGACATCGCCTTCTATCGAGACGACTTCTCTAAAAATGGCCTTCACCCCCAAGTGAGCCCCTCTTCACTACCATTCAACATTAATGATCGTCACGTGTTGTTAGTAGATGATGTTTTAATGAGTGGCCGCACTATTCGTGCAGCGATGAATGAACTGTTTGACTTCGGCCGCCCCGCCAGTATAAAACTGATTACCTTATGTAGTGTTAATAAACGAGAATTACCTATTCAAGCCGATGCCTGTGCACTTACATTAGACTTAGATGCGGGGCAATACCTCCAGCTTGAAGGCCCTGAGACCCTAAAATTATCTATTATCGAGCATGCTAACCATGACTAACTTAGCTAATTTACAGCTCACCGAAAGTGGTGAATTACGCCACTTTTTGACCCCAGAAGGGCTAGATCGCCTGATGCTTGAGCGCATTCTAGACACTGCCGATTCTTTTGTGGTGGTAGGTAATCAGGAGGTCAAAAAAGTACCCCTTCTGCGAGGCAGGACCGTGGTGAATTTATTTTTTGAAAACTCCACCCGCACCCGCAGTACCTTTGAACTGGCTGCCAAACGCTTATCTGCCGACGTACTTACCTTAGACATCAAAACATCAGCCACCAGCAAGGGCGAAAGCCTGCTCGACACCTTGCAAAATTTGCGTGCCATGCACAGCGACATGTTTGTGGTACGACACGGGGATTCTGGCGCAGCACACTTCATCGCCTCACAAGTTACTCCAGATGTGGCCATTATTAACGCGGGAGACGGCCGCCACGCACACCCTACTCAAGCCATGCTCGACATGCTCACTATACGCCGCCATAAAGGGCAGTTTGAACCGCTCTCAGTGGCGATCGTGGGTGATATTTTGCATTCACGAGTTGCCCGCGATCAAATCCATGCCCTTAAAACATTAGGCTGTAGCGACATTCGTTTAGTCGGCCCGAATACCCTAATGCCTCGGGCCATCGAAAGCATGGGTGTAACCACTCATAACAATATGGACAGCGGCATTGCCGGTGTGGATGTAGTGATCATGTTACGATTACAAACGGAGCGTATGGAATCCGCTTTCTTACCCTCTGCCGGTGAGTATTTTCGCTTATATGGACTCACAACAGAACGTTTGGTTCAGGCTAAGCCTGACGCCATAGTGATGCACCCAGGGCCAATAAATCGCGGCATCGAAATTGAATCCGCCGTAGCTGATGGCCCCCAGTCTATGATTCTTAATCAAGTTGGGTATGGTATCGCTCTGCGCATGGCGGTGATGTCAATGGCCATGAGCGGCCAAATGCAGCAGCGCCAAGCTCAAGCCCAAGCTAATAACCCGCCAAGCCTAATAAGGAAGCCACGTTCATGAGTATAATCATTCGTGGCGCACGCCTTATTGATCCCATTACACAGCTCGACCAGGTCACTGATGTACACATAAAGGGCCACTGTATCGAGACCATTGGAGACCTTACAGGTATCAATGCAGCCACCGAAATCGATGCTAAGGGCATGATTTTATGCCCTAGTTTTGTAGATCTTCACACCTGTTTAAGGGATCTCAATCAAGTTCAAAAGGGCACTATTGCGAGTGAAACCCAAGCAGCTGCCAGTGCCGGTTTCACGCATTTATGTCCCAGCCCAGACACACAGCCATGCAGCGATGCGGGCTCCGTTATTAGCATGATCAAAAGCAAAGTGGCAGCCGCTGGATTTTGCAACTTACTTCCGGTGGCGGCGCTCACCAAAGACTTAAAAGGCACTCAGCTAAGTAATATGGAATCGCTTTCTCGGGCTGGCTGCATTGGCTTTAGCAATGCCGGTTACGATATAAGCGATAACACTGTACTGTTACGGTGCTATGAGTATGCCGCTACCTTTGGTTTAAAGGTATTTGTGCAAGCACAAGACCATCAATTAGGCCGGGGGCAGATGCATGCTGGCCCCACAGCTACACGTATGGGTTTAGATGGTATTCCGGTCATTGCTGAAACCCTCTCTATCAGCCGTCATCTGCAATTCATGCAGCATACTGGCGTAAGTGGCCATTTCAACCAACTCACTAGTGCCGCAGGTGTGGCTCTAATCCGCCAGGCCAAGGCGCAAGGCATGAACATCACCGCTGACGTGGGCATAGCTCATCTTTGTTTCACCGACACTGCCATAGAGGGCTATAGCAGCCAGTACCATGTGCAGCCTCCTTTGCGTGAAGAATCAGACCGAAAAGCCCTACTCGCTGGCATTAAAGATGGCACCTTAGATGCCATCTGCTCCGCCCATCAGCCCCATGAATCCGCCGCTAAGTGTGCTCCGTTTGCCGCTACAGCATCGGGCATGGCGACCTACGATATGCTGGTGCCACTCATCCAAGGGCTAGTGGACTCTGGGGACCTCACTTGGACACTGGCTATTCAAGCTTTGAGCTCCAATAGCACCACCATCGCTCTTAGAAAAACCACAATGTTAACCGTCGGTGAAGATGCCAACCTCACTTTAATCGATCCAAGCCATCTATGGACACTCAATGCGTCTAGCCAATTAAGTCATGGCACCAACCAAGCATTAAACCACCAAAACCTTAAAGCCCGTGTGCGCTTAACTATAAAAAGCGGCCGCATCAGCTATTCCATGTAACCACACGGGTACAAGATGTCGCGAATTTTACATTTATTGTTTGTTAAAAAATGATAATTTTGATAGTATCAAACACTTAATAATTTCAGATTAAAAAGAGCAAATGAAGACTATTGATCTCTCAACAATGTCTGAGCTTACCACTCGCCAAGCAGCCACATTACTTAACGTTTCTGTGCGCACAGTTCAACTGTGGGTTGAGCGTGGCGCATTACAAGCTTGGAAAACTGCTGGGGGTCACCGCCGTATTAGTGTCGCCTCTATCCAGCAATTGCTAGATGAAAAGTTGGAAAAACAAACCCCTATTCGCAAGGCTAACACTAACGGTCCAGTTACAGTTCTTATTGTAGATGACGACAAAGACACCCTATTGTTGTATCAAATGCTCATCAATAATTGGTTCCCTAGCCTGCAAGTAGAAACTGCAGAAAATGGCGTTGACGCCCTCGTTAAGATTGGCGAGTTCAAACCAACGGTGCTCATTACCGACCTCCAAATGCCACAGCTTGATGGATTTGCCATCATTGCGCGATTAGAAAATGATCCAATGTATGATCACCTCACACCTATCGTAGTAACGGGGCTGGGTGAAGCAGAAATCACTGCGAGTAATTTACCTCATAGCGTGCCTGTATTGCACAAGCCGATACCTGTAGAAGAGCTAAAGGAATTAGTATTGCAGGCGGTGAAACGCTAAAAGCGTTTGCACAAGGATCACAAAACCCTTATACCATTTTTCAATTTAGCCGATGCCGTGTAGGGCTCCCTCGTGTTTGTGGATCCATAAATATAGCGAACCTAATTGATTTTAATACAGAAAATAGGAAAAATTCCTACGTTATCTTGGGTATAATAAATTCTACAGGAACCTTGTTTACGGTTTTTATGACAAGGTCCTAGGCTTGCCTTACCCTCAAAATAAAAGGATAAAGTATCAATGGATAAGGAAGATTGGACTGTTTATCACGGCCTTATCGCTGCTGCTAGGTATGAACCTACAGCCCATCTTATCCATTTTAATGAATCTGCGTTACATCTGCTGGATCTGCCCTCCAGTACCAGCCTAGCCGAATTTATTGGGGTGGTTACTCCCTCACTGTGGCAGCAGCTTTGTCAATTGCAACACGGCCAAAGTAAACTTATCGGTTGGCCCATTACTGCATCACAGCCAAGCCACTGGTTCCTTTGGACTGCTGCGCACGCTAACACCAAACACGCTACTTTGTTCTTCCAAATCACCGACCAAACTTCACTAGGGCATACTACTATCCATTGGCAGAACCAAGCCCAACTAGCCGCGGTTGGCCAGGCGATGGCTGGCATGTGCCATGAGGTTAATCAACCCCTTAATGCCATGCGTCTGCGCATTTACGGGTTACAAGCCATGCATCAAGGCGTTGGTATCGATCGAATTGACGAACACCTAGCAGCATTAGATAACCAAGTAGAACGCTGTGCCAGTACCCTAAGCAATATGCGAGAAATAGTGGGCCGCAAGCCCTTAAACCTTGGTGTCTTTGACGCAGAAAAGAGTGTTGAGCACATTATACAGTTACTAAAACACCCACTTAAACTTCAAGAAGTAGACCTAAGAAATACCAACATCGGCGCACACAATAAGTCTAGCTTTTTTGTGTTTGGCCTGGCACAGCGATTAGAACAAGTACTCATCAACCTAATTCACAATGCCCGCGATGCACTAGTGGGACACCCAACAAAGGGGAAAGCAGCCACTATTTGCGTAAGTCTTGCCCTAAAAAAATATCGTGGCACTGAAGGTGTCTCTATTAACGTCGTTGATAATGGGCCCGGCATAGCTATAGAGCTTCAAGAAACAGTATTTGAAGCCTATTACACCAGTAAAAGCGCACAGCAAGGTACGGGCTTAGGGTTAACCCTATGTCAAGATTTCATGCACAATTTAGGTGGGCAATTGACGCTATCATCTTGCTTGGGAAAAACCACCTTTAGCCTATGGTTGCCAACTGCCACAAGTGAAGAGCCATTGAAGTCGCAATGAACATCTTAGTGGCGGTTGATGACGATGTAGCAGGGTCACTGATTTATTGGCTTCACAGTCAAGGCCATTACACTCCTACAAACTCAACAACTCCGTGCCAAAAGCTGGTGCTTGATTATTCTCACCTAAAACCATACTTATGGAATAAACAACCTATTCCAGACCACTGGCCAACTCCGGAGCATTGGTTATTGCTAGACGCGTATCTTCAACCTACACAGTTGATATCGGTTATGCATATGGGCTGCAAACACATCAGCTTAACCCCAATAACTAGAGTGCAGCTTGAAAAGTGGTTAACCACACAAGCACAAATTATCAGCTTGTCATGTGAGTGGCCTGAGGGTCATGAGCCAAAGGCCGAAATAGACCCGCTGTTGCTACCCTTCATTAACTGCATAATGCAAGGCATTTGGTCTGCGGAGGAACAAGTTGTGGCTGCTAAAGCGATAGCATGGCGAAATGTTGCTCTGCAAGCTAGCCAATACCAACAACTCAATAAATCCAGCAAATTAGATACTATTGAATTTTCTCAGCTTGCGAACCACACTTTAGCTGGCGCAAGCTGGTTGGAGCATCAGAAGCATTCTAAAGCTGCTGTGATAGCTAGCCAACACCACGAACACTGGGATGCTAGCGGTTACCCTATGGCTATTTCTGGTGAATCCATCTGTCTAGAAGCCAGGTTAGCAAAGCTCTACGACAGTTACGTAGGGCTACGAAAGGACAAGTCTTATGCCGAAGCTTGCGATCATCGTACCAGCATAAAAAAACTGACTTATGGCGACGGCTACCTGAGCCCTAGCCAATTCGACCCAGTCCTCTTAAAGCGTTTCTTAGCTGCTGAACAAACTATAGAAGCACTCTACAACTCAGCCTGCCTAGATAACTGACCTAGGTTGATAGGGTTTAACGGGGGTCGTACGGTCAAAGGCTCAACCTCCGATACCGGGCGATTTTGGGCATGGGCTACCAAATAGGCTAAATTAAGCCCACACTGCCGGCCCTGACATGCTCCCATACCTGCTCGGGTAAAGCCTTTAAGTTGATTTACGCCAGCACACCCTGTGCTAGCAATAGCCGTGATAGCACTTGCAGTGACCTGCTCACATCGACACACGATAGTATCCTGGGCAGGTTCAGACAGCCAGTGCGCTGGCCGGTATAAACGATCAACTAAACCCCGGGCCCAATTTAATTGCTTACCCCTAAGACACAGCCATAGCGTTATTAATCTTTTTCGCAGTGATAATGCTGCTACCCCACTATTCGCTCGAGTAATGCCCGCAAGTCGGCCCTTAGTTTGAGCTACGTAGGCGCCTCCAATAGTGCCCGCATCTCCCGCAACCTGTAGGCCAGGAACAGATGTCTGACCAGCAACACCCACTTGCGTCTGCCAACACTGTTGAGTCTCACTCCACACCTGAGCACACCCCAGCAGCTGTCCCATTTGGGTCTCAGGAATCAGTCCTTGATGTAACATTATCAAATTACAGGAGATCTCATACGCCTTGCCTGCCGCGGTGTAACTCACTCCCGTTACGCACTCTTCGCCCAGCACTTCAATGTGAGACACTCCAGTGATATAGGGCGTCTTAATACGCTGTACTAAGGTTAACCAAACACCTTTAAACAGTTGGTTGGGTGTTGTGAAACCTGCCACCAGCCATGGTATAGCATGCCAATAGTTGGACTTAGGAGTGGTATCAAGAAAGGCTGTAATAGTGACACCTGCGGCACGGTATTGCTGCGCCAAGAGCAACAACAAGGGGCCGGAGCCTGCCAAAACAACTCGCTTAGGTAACAAAGCAGAAGTCTTTAGTAAAATCTGCCCTGCCCCAGCGGTCATTACTCCAGGCTTATGCCAGCCTGCTATAGCCATCGGCCTTTCCATAGCTCCATTAGCCAATAATAGATGGCTAGTGACATAGGTTATTGATTCACCACGCACCAGAGCTACCACCATAAACCCTTTTTCATGAGCCTCAATATGCCATAATTGCGCCATGGGCTGGTAATCACAATTGGCTGCCATAAACTGGGCCAATAATGGTTTACCCGCCAAATAATCCGCTCCCAATACTTTAGCTTGATGATCCCCAACCTGACCCAAATTACGGTAAATTTGGCCACCGGCACTTGCAGCCTGATCCAGCACCAATACACGCAACCCGGCATTACTTGCCTCTATTGCAGCTGCCATACCCGCAGGACCTGCACCAATAACCAGATAATCATAGATCTTATTCATGGGTTTACACCTGCCATCGCCGTATCAATACACATACCCGGCATGACTTGATGCAAACAAGCCCTGCGTTTATGCTGCCCATCGATGCTTACTAGGCATTCAAAACAGACTCCCATGTGACAAAATGGCGCCCTAGATTCACCGCTAATAGGGTGTTTTCGGATGGCCAGATCGCCTAAATATAACAAGGCCGCTGCTACACTAAGTTGAGCAGGCACCTGGTACTCAACACCATTAACGACAATGGGGCACTGAGCCGGGTCTTTAATCAAACAACTAAATAGGGAATCGGTCATTGCTCATGGCCTCTATAAGTGTTTTTTGATCCCCATCGAGGGCATTTAATAGCCAACTAGACAATGGTCCTGCGTGAGCTGCTGCGAGGCTAACACCACTGTGGCAACACACGCCAAAGGCCCCACTGTACTTGTGGGAGCGCTGATAAATGGGCGCGCCATCAGGGGACATCACCCGCAGTGCTCCCCAGCTCCGAACCAACTGCAAGTGAGCTAAGTCAGGCATCAATGCGACCGCATTGTCGGCGATAATTTGCATCATTTCAAGGCTGGAGCGGTCGTCCAAGCCCGTGTGCTCATGGGAACCGCCTATCTGAATAGTGCCTTCTGCAGTTTGACGCAGCTGTGGAGATGCATAGGTAAGCGTGCCCGCAGCAGCCCTTTCAGTAATAAGTATTTGGCCTTTAACAGGGCTCACTGGCAAGTGCATGTCTAGCTGCTTACCCAAGCGCTGATTATCCAGGCCAGCGCAGAGAACAATGTGCTTAGCTGAAAATCCTGCCACATTAAACCCTTGCGCCACCACGTCAATATTCTCAACTGTGCAGCGAGATTGGTATTCCACACCTTGTAATTGGTTTGCCTTATGCAACGCTGATAATAGATATAACGGATTAACCTGCCCATCTTGCGGGCTGTACACCGCCCCTACGACAGCTTCACCAAGGCCCGGCTGCATCGCTAACGCTGCATCACGATCGAGTACGGTATATTGAAAAGCACCCTGAGTGTGGCGAGCCATGACAACCATTTCTTCGCTTAATACATCAAGTTGTTGTTGGCTCAGCGCAAACTCCAAACCACCTAGCCTTTGGTAAGCTATATTAATTTGGCTTTTATGGCTTAACTGGTGGGCAAACTCCGGCCACAAGTCTGCTCCTTGTAAGCTCCAATTAGCGTATGCGGGGAAGTCCTGACCTTTACCTTGCACCCAAATGAGGCCAAAATTACCCACAGATGCACGGTGATCTGTATCACTTCCATCGAGCACTAGAATGCGCAAGTGGGGCCGCTTTTGGATTAGACCGTAGGCTATTGATGCGCCAACCAAACCACCACCAACAATGATCCAGTCATAGGGCGCCGAGCGATTATTAGCGGGGCTCAGTGACAGCACGTTCTTGCAAGTGTCCACTCATGCGCTTTTCCCACATACGAAATAAATACACCAAGGCATACGTCATAACTAAATACATAGCGGCTGCGGTGAGGTAAAACTCGTACACTGCAAAAGTTTTAGAGATAAGCTGACGAGAAATTCCGGTTAAATCCAAAATCGTAATAGTGGACACCAGCGACGTGGCTTGTAATAAGAAAATCACTTCATTACCGTAGGCTGGCAAGCCAATACGAAATGCCTTTGGCATAGTGATGCGGCGAAATAGCAGCAACCCCGACATGCCACATGCCCGGCCAGCTTCTATGTCGTTACGCGGCACCGCGCTTATGGCACCACGAAAAATTTCTGCTGAATAAGCTGCTGTGTTTAATACCAAAGCTAAAATGCCGCAGAACCATGGGTCACGGAAGAAAGTCCATAGGCCTATGTCTGTTAACTCATACCGGAATTGACCACTGCCATAGTAAATCAAAAATATTTGCACTAATAAAGGTGTACCGCGAAAGTACAATACGAATAGATAAGCAGGGGATGAAATCAGCGGATTTTTGGCCAAACGAGCAAGGGCCAGAGGGATGGCAATGGCCAAACCAATAGCCAAACTCACCACTGTAATCCACAAAGTCACCCATGCACCTTCCAATAACATCGGCAGATACTGCCATACAATAGAGAAATCCATTAACGTGTCACTCCCTTGTTGGCCCAAGTTTCAGCTCGTTTTTGTGCCATCATCGACACCAAAGTAATGCCTAAGTAAATAAACGATGCCAACAAGTAAAACGTAAAGGGCTCATGGGTAGCATTGGAAGCAATTTTAGTTTTACGCATCAACTCGTCCAGTTGAATGATGGATATTAGCGAGGTAGCTTTGATCAGCACCATCCAAACATTACCTAAGCCAGGCAAAGCAAACCGTAGTGCTTGGGGTAACAAGATGCGTTTGAAAGTCTTCAAACGGTCCATTCCTATGGCTCTAGCTGCTTCGGCCTGGCCTTTAGGGATGGACTGAAAGGCCCCCCTTAATACTTCCGTGGCAAAAGCACCATAGATAAAACCTATGGTTATAGTGCCTGCGATAAAGGGGTTAATATTAACCCGTATGTCATAACCCATGCTGGTGGCAATGGACTGAATCAGGGTTGGCGTACCAAAGTACACCAACAATAAAAGAATGAGTTCGGGCACACCACGAACCACGGTGGTATAGGTATTGGCGGCCAAGTTGGCCCACCGATTATTGGTCAACTTGCCCCAG
>Ga0307994_1002119_pt1 | contig 11321 bp, 9 predicted proteins | sample EllFjometagen261_FD_203171 | JGI IMG/M metagenome (GOLD analysis project Ga0307994, IMG submission 203171) | Marine microbial communities from Ellis Fjord, Antarctic Ocean - #261 | ecosystem: Environmental > Aquatic > Marine > Unclassified | place: Southern Ocean | collected 2014-11-02
GTGACGTAACAGATGCGTTCGGCACTGGCAAAATCGGCCATCCTTAAACAGTGGATATCGTCGGCATTGAGTACAGCGGTGCCGGTAGCAGATTCCACTACCACACGTTTTACAACGGCGAGCTGTTCTACGGTATCGATCCCACCTAAACCTAAGTGATCGGCGGTGACGTTAAGGCAAGCAGCTACATCGGAACTTTGGTAACCCAAACCACTGCGCAATAGGCCACCGCGAGCAGTCTCCATTACAGCAAAATCTACCGTGGGGTCACGCAACACTATTTGTGCAGAGGCTGGCCCTGTCATGTCACCTTTAACGCTAAGCTTACCATCCACATATACCCCATCAGTAGACGTCATGCCTACCGTATGGCCACTGGCTTTCATGATGTGACCAAGCATGCGGGAGGTGGTGGTTTTGCCGTTGGTACCAGTGATTGCGGCAATTGGAATTTGAGTTAATGCACTTGGTGGGAACAGCATGTCGATGACTTTACCCGACACGTCCCGCGGTGTGCCTTCGCTTGGGGCTACGTGCATGCGGAAACCGGGTGCTGCATTCACCTCTACAATGGCGCCGCCAATTTCCTTATAGGAGCGACTAATGTCATCCGTAAGGAAATCCACACCACCTACATCAAGGCCAACGGCCATAATAGACCTCACAGCCATATCACGGTTGTCTGGGTGCACCACGTCGGTTAAATCGATGGCAGTGCCACCGGTAGATAGGTTGGCAGTGTCGCGCAAATAAAACAGTTCATCCTTGGGTAATACAGTATCTTTGTTCACGCCGCCTTCTTCCATGAGTCGGGTGGCTTGTTTATCCAATGATAGTTTAGTGAGGACCTTTTCATGGCCAACCCCGCGACGAGGGTCGCTATTTACAACCTCAACAAGTTGTTCGATGGAGAGTTGGCCATCTCCCACTACGTGGCCCGGTACACGTTTGGCCACGGCAACGAGTTCGTTGTTGACGACTAACATGCGGTGGTCAAAGCCAGTGACAAAGCTTTCCACCAATACCGCACTGCTGGTGCCTTGATCTTTGGCAAATGCAAACGCAGTGATCACTTGTTCATCGGTTGTTAAGTTGATCGATACACCGCGGCCGTGGTTGGCGTTAAGTGGTTTAAGTACCACAGGGTAGCCTATAGACCTAGCCGCACGAATAGCTGCGCGGTCACTATAGATCATGCGTTGCTGGGGCACGGGCAAACCAAGTTTGTGTAATAGATTGTGTGTGTCTTCTTTGTCGCAGGAAATTTCAACGGCTATGTGTTTAGTTTGGCTAGTAATCGTAGCTTGAATGCGTTGCTGATATTTACCATGGCCAAATTGCACCAAGCTGTATTCGTTGAGGCGCATCCAAGGAATATTTCGAGCTTCTGCGGCTTTAACCAACGACCCTGTACTGGGGCCAAATTCGCGTTTTTGTGCACTTAATATGAATTCGTTAAGTTCGTCTTTCCAGTCGAAATCAGCGTCAAAGCGATACTCCACCTGTGCTTGTAATTCTTTGGGCAGAAGGTGCATTAATAACCGCAATGAGAGCTCGCCCGCATCAAGGCCTACGTTGCGCTGCTTGTAGGCATAAACCATGTTGTATTGGCCTGGGGTGCCGGTAGATCGGGTTCGGCCAAAGCTTACTTCTGCTCCAGCCATAGATTGAACTTCTAAGGCGCAGTGTTCCCATACGTGGCCCAGCCATGTGCCTTCATCTTCTCTCAAACGACGTAAAAAACCACCGCTCTCCCGATACGAACAGCCGTGCTCGTCTAAGCCTGGGAGCGATTCAACTAATGCGGCTATAAAAGCTTCGCCTATTTTCGCCGATGGCCATTGTTCAAGCACACCGAGATCTATAACGTGCCGGATGACTGGAAATCCGGCCCAAGTGTTGGGGCCGACATAAACATTGGTTGAGATGATTTTCATGGTCAAACTTCCGTTTATTATAAGGGTATTATTATTGTTGTTTGTTAGGGTGTTAGCCTATTTTTGGTGGATATCCGCAAGGCTACAAAAGCCATTTTTTTCGGTACTTGGTGGATAGGCATGACGGTTTTTTAGGTCATAACGACAGCCTTCACCAAGCACGTCGAGTTTAAGTCCTAGAAGGCTTAATGCGTCATTACGGCCAGCTTGCCACATGGATGAGTAGGTCATTGCACCAGCATCCACTACTGTTACAGTACCACTACCAACCACTTCTATAATATCCTCGGGACCAATAAATGCGGCGGTATCTTCATCTATACCCAAACCGATTAAAAATGGGTTGTAAGACGAGGCGCTGAGCAAACGTCCTAAACGGTTGCGCTGAGTAAAGTGCTGGTCAATAATAACGGCGTTAGTCAAACCCATGCCTGGCGCAAGACTTACGCCGTCTCCAGAAGGAGAAGAGTTGCCATTGCCACCTGCCACCATGTGCTCAGACATAATTGAAGCGCCAGCCGAGGTGCCTGCCACAGGTACACCTGCTGCATTACGCCGGCGAATTTTTTGAGCCACTAAGGTGCCGCCTAAAATAGTGGATAAACGCAGTTGATTTCCGCCTGTCATGAAGATACCTGTAGCACGGTCTAGCATTTCGGCAAATTCAGGGTTATCGCAATCTTCACGACTAGTTATGGGTAAAAACTCAACTTTTCCTGCACCTAAACCACGAAAAATCTCATTGTAGTCTGGGCCAGTAGAGTCAAGCTGTGAAGCTGTGGGTACAATCACTATGTCGGCGTTTTCTCCGCCAGATAATTCCACAAATTTAGTGTGGATGTACATTTCTTTTTGACGGTCTTCACCGCCACCAATAGGAATGATAAAACCGCGCTGGGTATGCTCTGAAACGGGTGCTGGACACATGGGTGTAAATAACTTCTCTATTAATTAAGGGTTGGAAATAACAGTCTTACGATGGTTCATAAGTACCAAAAATTTGGGTTTCGCCGTTACGCTTATGCCATCGGCCACGAGCCATAACGTCTCGAATAGTATGTTGTTTATCTAAAACTACCATATCTGCGTCTTTGCCTTGTTGCAACCTACCTTTGTGGGAAAGTTTTAATAAATCTGCAACATTAGAGGTAAAAGGGGCTAGTGCTTCGGCCATAGATACTTGAGGAGCATGAGACACTTGATGATTTAATATTTCACGCAAGGTTTCCACTAGTGTCGACGAGCGGCCTACACCGATACGCAAAAGCTCTCCCTCTGCGTTAAAGTGAGGTAAGCAACCCCCACCATCGGAGCTTATGGTTAATTTGTCAGCAGGATAGCCGCCATCTCTATAGCGTAAAAAAGCCTCTGCAGCAGACCAGCCTGGGTCACTATGTCCTTCTGGAAATGCGGTGACGTCTAATCTAACGCCTCGAAGAGATAGAGGCAGTGCTTCATCAAAAAGCGTTTTGTTACGGTTTATGTGGGTTGGGTTAAATACTCGAGCAGGAATTTCTGAGGTGTCCAAGGCTTCACGAACCAACTCTAAACCACGCTTACCATCGCCCATATGGATATGCAGAATGCCCGCTTTTCCGGTCATCAAACCGGCAACATGAGCTTCGCTGGCCACGCGCAAAAATTCATCTAACGTAGGTTGGCTTGAGCGGTGATCGCTGATGGCTAATTCGCCCACGCCTATAACAGGATCGATAAACACGATGTCACCGCGAGCACTGCCTGTTAGGGTGGTAAGTGGTAAGTGGTAACCGCCAGTGTGACACCAGGCCGACATTCCTTCTTCACGCAAACCATAGGCTTGAGTGACAATGCTTTGGGTATTGCGGGTGAGATCATCTGTGCCTAATACGCCTACTACGCTAGTCACACCATATTGAGTGAACTGAGATAAAAATACGGGTGGCACGCGGCTAGCAGGGCCTGTTTCACCACCGCCACCGGTAATATGGGCATGGCCGTCGATGAAGCCTGGCACTAGAGTAGCCCCCTCTAAATCGGTAACCTCTACATCTAACAATTCATCCAGTACAGGTAACTGTGAACCGATGTAAACAATTTTTTCCGCCGCTACCAAAACATGACAAATACCCATAGCTTCTGGAGCAAAAAGGTTGGCGTTGGTGATGAGTTGTAGCATGGCTAGACCGAAAATATTTAAGCGTGAACAATAGTTTAAATGATTATTTCAAACATTAGCATGAACTGCTTCTCTTTATGCGACTTTTGTTTCTGTGTAAACCATTTTAATTATTTAGTACCGAAAATACGGCCTAAAATACTCTTGAACTAGCGGCTAACATATGTTTATGGAGATGCAACTAATTCGGTTTCTTGGGACAGAGATCAAAGTTTTAAATTTGGTTTTGAGTGCGTAGATGATCTTCCAGACTCAACTTGTAATCTTGGTAGCGTCGTTCGTCTACCTCAACGTCAGTCCGGTAGTAGATTAAACCGATGGCTTTGCGAGATGATTGGCTTGTATTTGGGTTGGCTCGATGGATGGTTAAGCTATGGTGCACCAGTAAATCACCGGCACTGGCGTGCATTTGTTGCTCTATCTCTTGATCTTTAGCGGACCAATCGCTAATGCCTTGAGAAAATCCTAAAGTGCCTGTCTGGTGATGAGGACGTAATCCACGCTGGTGAGATTTAGGTAGATAAACCACCGCCCCATTCTCAGCGTCCGCAGACCCGAGCGATAGCCACATGGTTAATGCTTGTTGTGGCTTAATCATAAAATAGTAGCCATCCTGATGAGCGGGTGTTGCCTTATTAGCACCAGGTGCTTTATTGAAATACTGGACATTTTTTACGCTCGCGGGGGCGCCTAAAAGCTGCTCTGCCAAACCCTGAAATTTGTCTGACATGGCCAGCTGTTTAAAATAGGGATCATGCTTATTTAATTGCTGAATCTGCTTCAAACTGGAAGGGTCTGATTGGTTTTCGTAAAACACTTCTGTATCAGGCATGCTGGGCACTAGAGTATCAATCACTCGTTGTATTTGCTTGCTTAGATCAGTGACTTCTAAAGATGATAAAAACCCTCTGTGTACTGAATAGCCCTGTTCTTGAAAATGGATTGTCTGTGACATTGGCTAACCCTTTCCTTAATGTTAGATGAGTTTATAATGTTTATTTAATGATCCTTCTTAAGGATAGAGTATCACTACACCCTTAACCTAAATCTCCTGGCTCAGCAGTTGGCTCAGAGCCTGGCGAGGGCTTTGGTTATGGAATTAATAAGTTGCGGCCAGTATGGTGCTGGCTGATCATCTGCAGGCAACATCCCAAAATGCCCCGCAGTGGGCATCACCTCTAGCGTCAAGTTTGGGTTATCGGAGCGAGCCATATACGAGTGTGCTTGGGATATAGGCACGTCCGTATCTAAACTACCATGGATCAAGCAGATTGAAGCTTGGCCATGCGATATCTGTAGCGGATCCGAGGCCGCATAACGTAAAGGCCAGTCGGCTTTGGTTCCTCCCATAAGGCGAGTTACCTGATGCGGCTGACTAAGATCGTGCGCGCTGTCGAAGTCCAGCACTGCAGATAGACTAATGGTATGTTTGGGTTGTAAGAAATGACTGCGATAGAGCTCGCACTTAGGGCTGATTTGATCGCGACTACTAGCCCATGCTGCTAGGTGGCCACCGGCAGAGTGGCCTATTAGGAGCACTTTACTCAGGTCCAAATGGGCACTAACTTCAATGTCATACAAGAAATCTAAACCTTTGGCGATATCTTCAAATACTGTTGGCCAAGGGGCGGTGATATTATCCCCTTGAACATTCATCCGACGGTATTCAAGATTCCACAGGGCCAAGTTATGCTGTTTAAAGTGTGCCACTATAGCGTGAGTTGGGTAGTCATCTAGGTTTGTTGTGTGTTGCCAGTAGCCGCCATGAATGACAACCACCACAGGTAACTTTTGGGTTGTATCAGGCCGGTATAAATGCCCAAATTGGTCGTTATGTGGGCCATATGAGTAGCGCTTTTTAATGCCGGAATTCATCATCACTCCGGTCATGCTAAGGACCCGTAAAGTACCGATTCCTGCCCTAATGTTGCCGCTTTGAGGGTTAATTTAAATAGATCGGGCTCAAGATTTACTTGCTGTTGTGCCAGTTCAATGTAACCAGGCGCGAGACCAATACTGCCGCCAATGACAGCGTTCTCAATACCTAATGCGGCGCCCAAGTTGACACTTAAGTCGGCTATCGCTTGAGCCGATCGATTAATTAATTGTGTGGCCCAAAGATCACCGGTTTGGTGGCGTGCGTAAACTTGCTTAGCCGTTAGATTAGGAAACCCTGATTGCGTAGCAAGCTGAGCAATAGCTCGTCCCGATGCCACACTTTCCACAGTGGCCATCCGGCCACTACCGCAGCGTTGGTCGGAGTATCGGCTACTCATAAAACCCATGTGCCCAGCCAAACCGTTGGCGGAAGTTAGCGCTTCCCCGCGGAGAAAGAAAACCCCTCCTACACCTGTCGATACACTAATATAAGCGAAGTTATCAAGGCCCATGCCTGCGCCGTAATGGGCTTCACCGATTGCTCCAGCCACGCAGTCGTTGAGTAAATGAACCTGGCGTTGTAATTTCTGGTTCAATAAGGACTTTAAGGGTACGCAGTCAATTTTGCTTAAGGTGTCCTTGTTTACTGCATACCAATTGCCTTGTTGATCTACACGGCCAGTCACAGCGACACAAACACGATCATCATCACTCAATTTGAGTTGATTTAGCAGTTCAGCCATAACAGCAACTTGTTCACTGACTGTACGTTGAGCCTGAGTTGGAACTTGAAGGTAGCTTAATTGTTCGCCATTAAGGTAACGAGCAGCAGCAATTTTGGTACCTCCAAAATCCACCGCGAGGCCTGTGATCTGCTCCTTTTGTCGGTATGACGTCAACATATTTAGTTTGCCTTGGTGGATGAAATGGCAGCGTTAAACCAGCCTACAATATGCTCAACCCGAGTGATGGCGCTCCCCACAGTGACACAGTCTGCACCTAGCTGTATTGCCTTCTGAGCTTGTTGTGGGCTGTTAAAACGGCCTTCAGCCATTACCAACACATCGGTGCCTTTGCACAATGCCACATATCGACTTAGTAAGTCGTAATCTGGTTCTGGGCCTAGATGTTGTGTATCAGGGGTATAGCCCGACAACGTAGTGCCAATGATGTTAGCTCCTAATGACATAGCTCTAACACCATCTTCATAGGTGGCACAATCGGCCATTATTATCACACTTGCTTCTTTTAAGCAGCTAATGATCGATGCCAACCTAGCATAGGGTTGGCGCTGTGCCGCATCAACGGCAACTAACTTAGCGCCGGCTGCTATTAATGCCTGTGCCTCTTTAACAGTGGCAGTAATAATGGCTTGTCCTGCACCGTGGTCAGTTTTTACAATGGCTATTATAGGCACGTCAACGGCCTTGCATACAGCTGCAACGTTGATAAGGCCTTCAATCCGTAGCGCTTTCGCACCACCATCCACGGCGGCCTTTGCCATAGCAACAATAACCGGCAACTGATCCATGGCGCTGCCTGTCACGGGTTGGCAAGAAACCACTAGCGTGCCTTTAAGGGCTTGTAAATGATGCATTATGGGTCGCTCTCATGGGTTGGGTCATATAAGTGGCAAGCTACTAAGTGTTGCTGACCCTCATGGGTAACCTCCTGCAATAAGGGCGCTTGTTGGGAACAACGGCTCATGGCTTGGGAGCACCGAGGGTGAAAGGCGCAACCCGAAGGTGCATTCATAGGGCTAGGCACATCACCTTTTAGCAAAATACGGTTGGTTTTTTTGTCTAGGTCGGCCACTGGTATGGAAGAGAGTAGAGACTTTGTATAGGGGTGCAGGGTGTTGCTGTAGAGATCTTCTGCAGAGGAGAGTTCAACTATTTTCCCTAAATACATAACCGCAATACGGTCACAGATGTATTCACTTACGCTTAAATCATGGGTGATGAATAAGTAAGTTAAGTTACGTTCGTGTTTGAGTTTAAGCAGAAGCTCTAACACTTGAGCTTGGATAGACACATCAAGCGCGCTCACAGCCTCATCACATACAATGAATTCTGGGTTTACAGATAAAGCGCGGGCAATACCAATACGTTGCCGCTGGCCACCAGAAAATTCATTGGGGTAACGGTCCATGTATTCGCGGCGAATATTCACCGCTTCCAGTAAGTCGCCAATGTGTTGTCGGCGTTGTTTCTTGGACTTCATACCAGCCAGCTTCAGCGGGTCTTGAAGTGAACCAAATATGGTAAATGCTGGGTTGAGCGATGAGTGAGGATCTTGGAATACAATTTGTAATTTTTGTCTAAAAGGCTGTAGTTCTTTGTTAGACAAGGCGTTGAGATTGGTGGTGGTTAAGGTTTCATCATCGGCTGGTGGATGATAGTTAACTTCTCCACCTGTGGTCCTGATGAGCTGTAAAATAGATTTGCCTAAGGTGGTTTTTCCGCAACCGCTTTCGCCTACCAACCCTAATACCTCACCACGATGGATATCAAGATCAATGCCATCGACGGCTTTGACATATCCTACGACTTTGTTGAATATGCCTTGCTGCACTGGGAAGTGAGTTTGTACGCCCTTAAGACTGATAATTTTATCTGGATTAGGCATGATCATTGATCTCACTGGCATGCCAGCAACGCACATTATGGGTATCGCTGACGGTGGTATGTGTAGGCATGGTTTGGCAGCGTTCACTAGCATAATCACAACGTGGTTGGAACTGGCACCCTATAGGCCGGTCATAGGCGTCTGGGGTAGAGCCACGAATAGCTTTTATTTTCTGGTCTCGACCCCTGCCCAATACCGGGATAGAGTCCAATAAAGCCCGGGTATAAGGATGTTGCGGCCTGCGTAATACATCATCGACAGTACCGGCCTCTATGATATTGCCCATATACATTACGGCGACGTCGTCGGCCATTTCTGCGATGACACCCATATCATGGGTGATGAGCATAATCGCCGTGCCATGATCACTTTTAAGGCTCGCCATAAGTTCAAAAATTTGGGCTTGAATCGTCACGTCTAAAGCGGTGGTCGGTTCGTCGGCAATCAATACTTTAGGGTTACATGCCATTGCCATTGCAATCATAGCCCGTTGGCGCATACCACCAGAAAACTGGTGTGGGTATTCGTTAACCCTTACTTCTGGCATAGGTATACCCATATCTTTCAATAACTGGATGCTGCGTGCGAGGATCTGTGCAGAAGACAAATCTGTATGGTACTGGAGCATCTCGCCGATTTGGAAACCTATGGTATATGCTGGATTAAGGGCGGTCATAGGATCCTGAAAAATCATCGAAATCTCGGAGCCACGAATGGCACGCATGTCAGCACCATTACGGGATAACTTGGAAATGTCTACATCACCTTGATCTGAGTGGTAAATTATTTCACCAGACTCAATACGTGAAAGGCTAGGTAACAGTTGCATAATGCTAGAAGCAGTGACAGATTTACCACATCCACTTTCACCAACAACACCTAAGGTTTTTCCTTTTCGAATACTAAACGATACGTCGTTGACGGCCATATTGCAGCGTTGATCGTTATAAAAAAAAGTTCTCAAGGAACGCACACTTAAAACTGTATCTTGGTGGGTATTTTCTGGCATAATTCTTAGCCCTGTTGCGATGGGTCGGTTGCGTCCCTGAGGCCGTCACCAATAAAGTTGACGCTGAGGACGAATAGAGAAATGGTGCCCCCCACAGGCAGCCATAACCACCAATAACTTTGTAACACCCGCAAATCTTGGGCGGCATTGAGAATATTGCCCCAGGTGGGGATATTTAACGGTACACCTAAGCCAAGAAAGCTTAATCCCGCTTCTGCCAATATAAACATCGCCGTAGTGAGGGTGACGTTCACCACTACAGGGCCCAGGGCGTTTGGTAATATGTGTTTGTAACAAATAGCTGCAGTTGATATGCCGAAGCTACGTAGCGCTTGTACATACTCTTCTTCTCGTAACGACAGCATACGTGCACGAGCAAGGCGAAACATGCCGCCCCAGCCCGAAATTACAAAAATGATGATGAGGTTAAGTAAGCTTTGGCCGACAATGGACACTAATAATAGTACCAATATAATTTGCGGAAAGGCCATAAATAATTCTGAAATACGTAATGCAATAACGTCAATCCAGCCACCTTTATAACCCGCATAGCAGCCCGAAAGTACACCAATAACAGCAGACAATAGGGCACTGCCCAAGCCTACTAAAATAGACACCTGGCCACCAAAAACAACGCGGGAAAAAACGTCTCGTCCTAGGCTGTCGGTGCCAAAGAAGTGATCCCAAGAAGGCTCAAGTAATCGTGATCTTAAATCAATACGGCCTGGGTCATATTGCGTTATCCAAGGGGCGAATATGGAAGCCAGTAAGATAATGCTAAATACCACAATGCCGAATAATGCCAAACGATTATTCAGTAGTTTTCGTAAGGCACGACTGCCTCGTTTGGAAGACAATAAACCAGCTTCTTCTTGAGCTTTGATACGGTCAAATTTCTTATTTAATGCGCTGCTTGTCATGGCTTATTTTTCTCCAATTCGCACGCGTGGATCAACTATGGCAGTGAGTACATCGATGATCAAGCTAGCAATCAACATAGCAAATACCGACAACAAAGCAATCATCATTACCAACGGATAGTTTTGGCCACGTACAGCTTCGATAAACTCTGCGCCAATACCGGGCCATTGAAAAACTTCTTCAATGATCACCGATCCACCTATCAGGGTGGGCAAACGAAAACCAATGAGCACAATCACGGGTGTCAAGGCGACCCTAAAACCATGTATTAAATTGACGCGCCATTCTGGCAGGCCTTTTGATCTTGCGGTGCGCATGAATTCCTTATTCATTACATCGAGCATGGATGAGCGTGAATAACGCATCACTCCAGCTGTCATCATCATCGATAAAACGAGTGAAGGAAGGACTATATTAGGCAGGTGATCAAACCAACTGTCGAAACCAGGCATAAGACGTCCGCCAACGGGGAACCAGCCTAGGTGCAAGGAAAAAATGAGAATGGCCACAAGGCCAAAAAAGAATTCTGGAATGGATACGCCTAACATTCCTGCCACAGATAAACTGCTGTCAGTCAATGAGCCTCGTTTGAGCGCACTGTAGGTGCCTAGCAGGCAGCCAAAGAAGGTGGAAATTAGTAGTGCGGCCGCAGACAGTTCAAGGGTAGCCGGTAAGCGATCAAGTACAATTTCATGAATTGCCACGCCGCCGGATAGTGAGTAACCAAAGTTACCCTGAATCATGTTCCAAAACCAATTAAAATAACGATGTAAAAAGGACTTATCAAGTC
>Ga0307994_1002120_pt1 | contig 11321 bp, 2 predicted proteins | sample EllFjometagen261_FD_203171 | JGI IMG/M metagenome (GOLD analysis project Ga0307994, IMG submission 203171) | Marine microbial communities from Ellis Fjord, Antarctic Ocean - #261 | ecosystem: Environmental > Aquatic > Marine > Unclassified | place: Southern Ocean | collected 2014-11-02
CCACGAGTTACCATCATTATCCTTAGCTCGCATTAAAATTTTTCGTAACATTTTTCTTTGACCCTCTAAAACTAATAATCGACCCTCGATTGAATTTTCGTCCATCGTTGATAAAGTTGCGCTGTTCTTTGGCACAAATGACGATGGTTCTGACCACAACTCATTCATTGCCTTATCACTCAACTCAACAAACAAGCGACATTCCACTGTTCCATCACCAATAGAAATGTCTCGCTTAGCATTAAAAGTAGAAAATGATGATGATGATTGATAATCTGATGATGAAGAAGAAGATGATGAGCTTCCGCCCCCCCCATGATCATCACCAAATCCATCATCATCTTGATTCGTTCCACTATTCTTTCCACCACCGTGTAACGTTTCAAAATGATCAACATCTGTAATGAATGAGTAGTATCTTGTTCCCCATCGATCCTCACCTAATGATTTCATTCTTTCTACATCCATGCACTTTGTCTCACCTTGGCCATTCCAATATGCAGTGCCGTAATCATTCGTAGTATCAGAGGTTCTTCCTTTTTGAAGTGCAATTTGCGTCAAACTTTTTCTCAGTGTCGTTTTGAACGTTTCCGATGTAGCCTCAAAGCACCAGTGCTCGTTGTACAACATTGGTGGGTAAGCACCACCACCCACATTCGTTGCAATCATCATTGTGGGTCTTGTCCACAACGACATGAGCACTTTCTCCTTTCCACCTAATATTTCAACAATGAATGGTGTATCGGTATGATTCTTTTCGTCTTTCTTCTCCTCTTCTTCCTCTTCTTCCTCTTCTTCCTCTTTTTCTTTCGCATCATCATCACGTTTTCTTTTTTTCGAGTGAGCAAATTCTTTCTTCTTCTCCACTTCCTGCTTCTTCTTGTTTCCACCTTCCAGTGGTGGCTTTAATTCTGGAACCTCGTTCTTTTTTGCAAAACGTATAATTCTACCTGTCCTCAGAACACCGTGTGCTGAGTGTGCAAAATCTAAATAAACAATTGTTCTTCCAATCCATTTTTTTCTTGATAATGATTTTTTTGCTAACAAAGAAAGAAGAAGCTTATTCAAACGATTTAATATTCTTTTCTCAACTTCGTCTACCACTACAGGAGGAGCAGGAGGAGCAGGAGGAGCAGGAGGAGCAGGGGGGGCAGCACCGGCAGGAAGAGCAGCATCAGCAGAAACAGCAGGCGCTTCTGCAACAATTGTTTTCTTCACTAGTCTCATGATCTTTTTGACACGTTGTTCAAAGTAATCCATAATCTCTACCTCCTTTGTTGTCGTCATATACTTTGGCTTGTCGTTGAGCTCTTCCTCTGAAGAAGAAGAAGAAGCAGCAGCAGCAGCGACAGAAGACGACGACGACGACGAGGATAAAGATGCGACCACCACACTCACACCACTACTACCTGTGTACACAACGCCAGCGGAATGTGCCACCATTTCTTCGTGAACACCATTCATAAGAGCATGTCTTGAATCAGAGCTATCAATCATTTTCATTAATTTCTTTGCTACACCAGACAAAGCGTGACGAAGCTCTTTTGCGTACTGTTTTGGCTCTGGTTGTTGATTGGTTGCACCATGAAAACGTGAAAGCATACGAGAGACAAGAATTTCAGGTGGAATCTCTTTTGATGTAATCTCCACAGCTTTGGCTTTTGCCTTGTCCCATCGTGCGTAAAATCCAGAGTGAAGTTCTTGTACTGTCTGATAAAGTTTTCCTCCTTTTGGTACTCGAAGAAAACAATGCTGGAAAAACTTTTCTACATCGCACTCAAAATCAGGACTGACACAATCTCTCCCTTTCATATCATATTTACCTTCCATCAGTTGATCACGAATTTTATCCAAATCATACGGTGAGTCACGATTTCTTGGTGCAAACAAATGTCGTTGAGGATTTGTTTGCAATGCTTTTAATGCCCAAAAACAATGTTTTCTTGATGGTCTTTGCCATGATCTCATTGTCACCCGTCCTGCAATCTCCATTGTTTCCATATTTTTAATAATTTGTTTTTCTTGCTCTCTTGTTCGAAGTGTTGGAATAATTTGATCACGAACGACAGACTTGACTACCTCATCAGCGTAAACGGTATTCACTAAGTCAACTTTAAATCTTTTTAAAACTTTTTTAAGTGGACCAGTGGCTTTCTTTTCGTCCTCTTTCTCTTCTACAGACTTTTCTTTTTTATTTTTTGTTTTTGATTTTGTCTTCGACTTTGTTTTTGTTGCCTTTCTCTTTCTCTTCCTCTTTCTTTTGTTGTCTTCTTCTTCCTCTGATTCTTCTTCCTCTGACTCCTCTTCCTCTGATTCTTCTTCCTCTGATTCCTCTTCCTCTGATTCTTCTTCCTCTGACTCCTCTTCCTCTGAATCCTCTTCCTCTGATTCTTCCTCCTCTGATTCTTCCTCCTCTGATTCTTCCTCCTCTGACTCCTCTTCTTCCGACTCCTCTTCTTCCGACTCCTCTTCTTCCGACTCCTCCTTCTCTATCTTGCGTCTTTTTTTCTTTCGAGCTAATTTCTTTTTTTTTCCACCACTCTTACTCGAAACATCGTCGTCATCATCATCGTCATCATCATCATTCTCCTCTCCCATCTCATTTTCCAAGTAGCGTTCTACCTCACGCATTGATCGAAATTGACGTCCTGATGGACTTACATAATAACTATCGACTGTTCCTTTTGTTTTCCCAGTCGCTCTTGTCTTCATAATTTTACCCCATCCTGGTGGTAGCTCCTTGTTTGATGCTGATACGGATGCAATCATTCTTCTTCTCCTCTTCCTTTCTTTTGGATCTAGTGGTGTCACCCATACACCAGGTTGCTCGACAAATAGTCTACCATTCTCTCTTTTTCTTCGACGTCCTTTAATGAATTGGTTGTACATCATAGAGTCTTGTATCATGTCGCGAGCGTACGTGCACTCGGACACCCCATCACACAACCACTTCAAGAGTGCCAGCCTTGCATGCGGCAGTAGGGTGCCATATCCACCACTCCCTTCTCGGAGCAGCTGCACCAAAGCATCCGCAATATCGTTCACTGGATACTCGCGTCGCATTTCTGTTAACTCTTCTGACGTCCAATACTCACTGACGTAGCACGAAGCCATATCTGGAAGTTTGGGAAACTGCAACGAAGATGATGATGATGACGACGATACTAAGGAGGAAGGCGAAGAGACAGAAGAGACAGAAGAGACAGAAGAGACAGAAGAGACAACAACTGCATCACCATCTTTGCGTTGTGATGAGCCGTGTGACCGAAGTTCAGCCTCCTCTGATCGTGTTGTCACTAGTGTAATGGGTTGCTGATGATTTTTCATTGTGATATGATCACTGCGAAACATCCAATTGTATCCGTAGTGAAGTGTACCACCACTCTCAACAATTTCAAGTTCACCCTTTTCACCCTCTTCGTCTTCCTCTCCATCTTCTTCCTCTCCATCCTCCTCATCCTTCTCCTTTGGATCAGTAGTCAGCATGACATCAAATAAATTCGGTACTGCATTTATTTTGTTTCCTTCTTTTTCAAGCACACGAACACGAAAACTGTAAGGAATTTCATGAATCAATGTTAAATCCCATTTTGGTGGTGCAAAATGATCAATGATAACACATTCAACTGTAACCTCTTGACAATAGCCGGTAATAATAATGACTTCACCAATCCATTTAAAACTTGGTAACGTTGGAAGAAAACCATCACGCAATGATGGTGTTGTTGTTTGTGTTTTTCCACCACCAGAACTTCGAATGTGCTGGCGATATGTCAAAGGATATTGTGGTGAAGGAATTTTTAATATGGTTGCGTAGGATTGTTCAAAATTTAATATTAATGATTCCACATCTTTTTTTACACGTGCTTTGCTCGTCTTATTGTTTTCATACAATGAAAGAAGACAACGACGTACATCACGAATAAATTTTTTATCAAGATCATACAAACCACCACGGTACGAACCATCTTTCAATGATTTCAGACATTGTTTGAAATCATTTAGAGGATGACTTCTCTCTATGTCATCATTCATTTTGATATTTTCTTCTAAACGTTGAAATTGATCTGACTGAATAGTCTCTTCCATGACAGCATAACAACGAAGTGTAAATGTTGTTTCATCTTTCAACAAATCATCAAATCGATGAATATGATCTAACTTGGCAACTTTAACATTTTGAAGCAATAAAATTGCGTACGCTGCATCAAATAAAGAACCTAAAATTTTTGTTCCCTCGTATGGTCTTGTTCCATGTTTGTGATATGCTCTACCGTTTGTAAAAACTAAATGAATATCATCATAAAACTCTTGAGTAATACCTCCCTTGCCATCTGCATACTCCAGCATGTCAAGCTTACGACTGACAGTTGTCAAATCCATTGGTTTCTCTACTACCTTCAACACATCCACACTACGAAAGTGTGACAAATTTAATGGAACTCGAAAGGGGAGACTCCTTTTATTTAGCAACAAAGCCTGGATGACACACTGGCATCGCATGGTCGCATGATCCATTCCCTCAACAGCGCCGCGCAGTAATTTGAGAGGAATTTCTTCTTCAATCTTATCTTCTTGCAAATGTTGAACACGAACAGTGCTGGTTGCGCGGTAGTACACAAGAACCTCCATGGTATCCTTGGAATTGGTGGCGGACGACGACGATGACGATGACGATGATGACGACGATGACGACGATGACGACTTCAAACTTCCGTCTTCTTTGTCGTCAGAGTACTGCACAAGCAGGCCACGCTTGGGCGCTGAGTAATCGTCAGCCAAATGAAGATGCATGATTCGATCATAACCTTCTAACAGCACCATTTCAATCTTGTCTGCTCTCAGCACAATCTCCGAATCAGGATCGTACCAGATTGAATAATTTTTAAAACAGCGACGAATATCACGAAGAAGTGCTTCATTTGTACCGTCTGGTGCGTCAATAGGATAAAAACCAGCGCGAGTACGTTCTAAAACATTTTCTAAACCCATGGGAACTTTTAATGTCTTGCTGGCATTCTCTGGTAGAACACCCTTCCAACTCTTTGTCGTTGGCTCCAAAGGATACAGGAATGGTTCAAAGAGTGGTGATTGAATGGCAGACTCCAGCAGATGTTCAACATTTTGCATGAGCGTCGATCCCTGCGCAAGCTGATAAGCCGAGCTTGAATTTCCATAATGACTTCCAAGCTCGATAAACTTTCCAATGTCATCGTCCTTTCCACGATCTTGAGGTTTGACACGGCTATAACCAATGTCATCCTCAAACTTGTTGACTTTGCCCTGAAGAAATGGTGGGAGTGTCGATTTAACGCATGCCATTAGCGCCTCCTGCCATGTATATTCGTTGAGTGCCGAGTCTAAAAAAGATCTTGTCGATGAGTTTTCATCGACGTCATCAAACGCCGTCTTTGTTCTCGTTTGAGGTGCAAGAACAGAAACTTTGACAGTCTTGTCACGTTTCGGAAGACTGGAGGAGGACGATTTGCTGCTGTTGCTGCTGCTGCTGCTGCTGCTGCTGCTGTTGCTGCTGCTGCTGCTGCTGTTGCTGGATGATGATGCTGACGTGGACGATGTGCGATCGTTTTTCATTTTTTTCATTAGAACACCATCTGGACCGATGTGTTTTGCTTGGGTGCATGGCTTGGAGTGGCACTTGGGACAGCGCGAAGTAGCGCTGAAATTGTGCTTTGGTGCTGCTTTGGTTGTCACGGTGGTGGCACCACTGGTAGTGGGGTTCTCCGCGTTGGTTGGTTTTCCAGGTTGCTGTGAGGTGCCACTTGACGTGCCACCTGGCTGCTTCTCTTGTTTCACCACCACTGCGTTGACTTCCATTGCCGAATCCTCCTCCTCTTTTTTATTTGTTTCAGATGGCATCGGATAGAGTGGCGAATGATTTGGTGGTGGTCCGTACGGAACGATGCCAATGGGAGCACCAATCATATTAATACCAGTGGCAGCAGTGCCCATGTTTGCTCGACTCCTTACATTTGCAAAGTAATGTTCATACGATAATAAAAACTTTTCATACACTGATTTTAAAAACGATGAAGCAGATGTTGATGTTGGTGAGTAATTTGGCAAATGGTAATGGACAGTGCTCCATGCTCCACTTCGATTGCAGCAGTGAGTATAACCACCCATCTTGCATACCAACGTGTACAGAGCGTACATGTTTAATGGAGTCCCACCTAGCTTGGGTGCTTTTCTCTTTTCTCTTCTCTCTCCTAAATATAACTGCAACAAAGAGTCACGAAAAGGACGATCCGTGTTATTCCATGTTTCATCAAACTCATACAATCCTTCATGATTTGGTTCCAAAGTAGGAAGAGAAACATCCTTCGTATCAATGGGTGTTGGATATTGAACAGAGGGATAATCAACAATTCTTAATACCTTGGTCTTCTTTGCACCGGGTGTTGCGGACGAGCTGCCACTTGTAGTGTAGTGCACCGTCTTCATGGAGAGTCCAGTTGAGGAGGACGGTGATCCTTTTGCAGTGCTGTTGGTGGAAGAGGAGGAAGAGGAAGAGGAAGAGGAGGAGGAGGAAGAGGAGGAGGAGGAGGAGGAGGACAGACCATACTCGCGACTCTCCGAGTCAATCTCAGCAAGAATCATCTTCTTCCTTTTGTACGCGGACAGACCTGCGTACTGATTGGGAAGTGAGGATGGTACTGGTACTTCCGTTAAAGATGTTGATGGTGGAAGAATATAGTTAACACGATGTTGAGCTTGACGAAATACCCAGTCACCTGCGGTATCAACAATAGGCTCCTCGTCCCATGGTTTGAGTTCCAGTGGATCAATTGGTGCTGGATGTTCCCGTTTCATCTGTGCATCCTCCGCCAACAGACGAAGAAGTGCTGCATGAAGATTCACAAGCACCAGTGGTGTTGCACCTTCTCTTCCTTTTTTAGGTTTAGAAAGCAGTGCAGATGTTAATTCTGACATTGATATATGTGGAAGTTGAAGTAATGCACGAAATCTTTTTAATGTTACAACAACATTCATTAAATCACCTAACATAAATGGTGGTACATCAATTTGAACAAGATGTTCAGTATCAGTAGTATGAAGAATGACACCTGCCTTGGTGCGGGCATCATCCACGATCTCAACGATATCTGAAGGAAGGACACCACTACGAACGCGTCCTAAAAAGTAATTTCTGGACATGGAATGGAGAAGGGAAGAGGAAGAGGAAGAGGAAGAGGAAGAGGAAGAGGAAGAGGAAGAGGAAGAGGACGTTTTTGTTAGCGGCGGTGACGAGGCCGAGGTGGTGGCAGAAGATGAGGAGGAGGAGGAGGAGATGGAAGTGCCAGCAAGAATGCCACCACTAGCAGTGTCACTACTAGCAGTGTCTACACCACCACCACCGCCACCGCCACCACCACCACCACCACTTGCATCTTTACTTGCATCACTTTCCTCTTCCTCCTCTGCCTCCTCCTTCTCGATAACAGCATGGGCTGGTCCTACGTCAACAACCAAAGTATACAACGTTGGAACTGGACTGTCGTAAAACCATCGATCATCATCCACAACATCACCCTTTGCACTCTTGTAAAGGCTGCCGTTGTTTGTTTTTGAAGTTGGAAACATTCCTGCTTCCAATTTGCGTTTGTTCTCCTCTTCTGCTTCTCTTACTTTTAATGCCTCCATTTGTTTCATTCTTCTTTCTTCTTTCACAATACCATCTTGCTCAAGTTTAATTCTTTTAACCTCTTCTTTCTCTGCCTTTCTCTTGGCACGTTGCTGTTCCTCACCCTGTCTTTTCTCCTTCTTTTCTGATCTTTTTTTAGCCTTCTCTGCCTCTACATCTGTTTTTAATTTCTTTTTAGCTTCTCGTTCTTTTCTCTTTTCGTCCTTCTCTTTTGCTATGCGCTCCAACTTTTGTTGTTTTGCCACCTTCTTTTCTTCCTTGGACAGCTTGCGAAGATCAAGCTTTTCAGCTGGTTTTTTAATGGAACCCATTTGTGCAACGTACTCCCTCTCAATAACACGACACTCTCGCATCAGTCTCCTCCTTTCATTTGTCCACTGTTTGCTTGGCAACAACGATGCTGGTGATTCACTTGTTTTTGCAAAAAGTTGGTGAAGACGCTCAAATTGAATTTCTGAAGGAGTGGAGGAAGAGGTAGTGGAGGAAGAGGAGGAGTCACCAGCATTTGATATCTCACTCCTTTTTCGCTTGTTTCCACCACCACCACCACCACCACCACCACCATTCTTGCTTCCTATCTTCATGCCAAGCGCCAAACGCATGACATGATCTGCCATAAGACCAATAATTTGTGGTGGTAATTGTTTTGACATACCAAATTCAACAAGACCACAAGCAACAGAATCACCATACATTTTTAAATCTTTGTCTCCTATACGAAAACCAGAAATTTTAGCAATTCGAATGGCATGATGTACAATGGCAGGCTCCTGCTGGTCACTCCAACCAGCACTCGATTCTGGCGATCGGCTCCAATCACTGAGCGCCTCACAAATGACATGCACTAAATGAAATGTAAAAAGACCTGATTTAAAAACTCTTCCGTACGCAGGTAATGGCTCGGGACGATATTGTGGTGGTCTTGGTTCTGTACCAGATGCAAGGTACAATATGCCAGTTCCTTTGCTCACCAGCCACAAAGATGCACGCCCATGCAGCAGCTCAAAGTAGTAATCTTCCACTTCAATAATGTTAATGGCAGTTGTTGCAGTCATATCACCAGTTTTTTCTGATGATTTATCTTTTAAACCAGCTGAATATTTTAACCAACTCCATCGATTTTCAAAATGTTGAGCTTCCGTGTGTGCGTCCGACAAGGAAAAGTCACTGTCACTAGTATCAACACTCGTGCCAGATGTTGCCACCACTGTGGTACTTGCTCCTTTTGCTCCGCCGCTACTACTGCCACTACTGGCGCTGCCACCGCTGCCACCGCTGCCACCGCCGCCGCTGCCGCCACTACCACTACCACTGCCACCATTGCTCCTGGTCGAAGCTTCGTACATCTTCCTGACATCACGACAAAAACTCGTTGCATCAAATGTTTTCTTCGAGTAAGCACCACTGCTCAGTTTGCTTAGAACGCTGGTATACTTGCTGGAAGATGAGCCACTTGAATAAATGTTTTCAAGTTCACGCAGAATGGTGGAAGCCATGGTCGCAACTCGAGTACTGTCCATCGTAGCACTGGTTGGTTTATACTCACCTTGTTGCCTCGCGACTAATTTCGCAAACGTCGCCTCGAGCTCGGCAGCAAGAAGTGAGACAGGTGTTTGTGGTTTATTGTATGCATACGCGTTAGTCCAAATTTGATCAACATCATGAAAAAACGAGGCGCTGATGAGTGGTGCCGAGTCGGATGGCATGTTGTACTCACCTGCTGCCAATTTAGTGTTGACAGTAGAAAAGTCCATCGGTCTCGTTACGATGGCGTGATAATCTACTAAGCCAAGTGCTTGTGCATCAACAGGAAAATGAAAGAAACCCTCCAAATCTTTCTTTTGAAGTTTAGACATGACGACCTCGCACTGTGTTGGTGTAAGACATGGCGTGACTGCTGATCTTGTCGGTACATATGTCACAGTACCTTGGATGGAGACAGGATTTCCAGAGTAACGGATATCGGGCAGTTCTGCTCTTGTTTGTGAATGATTGGTTTGTTTAAACAATTGAAATCCAGTCAACAAACGTCGTGTGGGTCCACCAGGAGTGGGGTTGGACAAATTAAAGCGTGCAGGAATCGATAGCTCGGCCATTGATGTAGAATTATTTTTAAAATTGATACCTCCGTTCCCACAAAATTCTTTCCCCTCACAAACTTTTTTTATTTTTGGAGGATGAGATGATAAAAAAATCAGAGAGATTCATCATTTGATCTGTGTGGTCTTCTGCTTCCCAGACAGAGGTCTAGACCCCACAAATTCCCATAGTGTTTTTGGTTCCAGGTTGAGGGCGTATTTTGTAATAAGAAAAATTGATTGGTCTGGTAATCATAAATTTTGAGAGCTATCCTACCATGTCAACAGCACCAGCGTTTTTCTCCACGCTCTCTGCTGGATCCTCTTTCTGCCCAGAGTGTGGCTCTCTGCTTGTTCTTCCTGAATTAAATCCTATCGTCTGCACAACATGCAGTCTCCAATGCAACTATGAAGATCTGCCCAATCTTGAAGTCATTACGAAGTGTAATCCAAGAGATCCACCAGCAGCACTTCAAGTCGTGACAAAAGGACGTGATGAAGAGGAGGAGGAGAGGAATCAGAGACATCGTGCGACAGTTGATGAGGCATGTCCAAAGTGTGGTCATCCACAGCTAGAGTTCTATCTCATGCAATTGAGGAGTGCTGATGAAGGTCAGACAGTATTTTACGAGTGCTCCAACTGCGCTCACAAGTTTTCGCAAAACAACTAGTTTATAATACAGATACATAATACACAGTACCTTGTACCTAGGTAATGAAATAAAAAAAATAATACTGCTCGTCTCTCATGTCTCATGCTGCGCAACAAAACAAAGCCATTTACTCCTAGCAAGAAAATAAATTCAACTTCTTCCTTATTTTTGTTCTTTTGTTCTGTACTCTATCATATCCTTCAGAATGAAAATAAATGTTGCAACGTCATTTTTATTCTTTCACACCCAAATACATTGCACGTTGCAACGTCATTTTTATTCATTTTTATACCTTTATACATTCACTTCAAACACTTTACACGCCCAAACCTTGAATGTGACTTGTGCAGCACATGCTCAGGACATCAATATTATAGCCACCCTCAAGAACGCTGACAACGCGTGGAAATCTTAAAGTCAATTCGTTTGCAATCCAAAAATAATCTGATTCGTTTAAATTAATGTGACCACCACCAAACGTATCATCCTTGTGAGCATCAAATCCAGCAGAAACAAGCACTAGATCAGGTTGGAACGTGCTCATCTTCTCCATGATGTTCTCACAATGTTTTCTCCACCGCATGGAGTTTGATTCCAAAGGGAGATGAACGTTGTGAATCATTCCTCTTGGAACACCAGTTGGGCACTCTCTCTGTGGATTTGTCCATGGAAAAATTGCTTCGGAATGAAGGGAGGAAAAAAATAACCGCTGACCCTCTTTTCTCTCACTTAAACTTGCAATTCCATTTGTGTACATTCGTTCCACAATTTCTTGCGTTCCCTGCGTTCATTTGGATGGAGGAGGAAGAGGAAGAGAGAAGGGGAAGAGGAAGAGGAAGAAGAAGAGTGGGAAAGAGAAGAATAAATGAGGAACATATTGATAGAAGAAGAAACGAAAGATGATAAGGAACACGCCAACATTGAAAC
>Ga0307994_1002121_pt1 | contig 11320 bp, 13 predicted proteins | sample EllFjometagen261_FD_203171 | JGI IMG/M metagenome (GOLD analysis project Ga0307994, IMG submission 203171) | Marine microbial communities from Ellis Fjord, Antarctic Ocean - #261 | ecosystem: Environmental > Aquatic > Marine > Unclassified | place: Southern Ocean | collected 2014-11-02
ACGCCGCCAGCGTTCGTCCTGAGCCAGGATCAAACTCTCCGATAAAAGTTTGAATAGCTCTTTAAAAATAAATCTAGAATTAACGTTGACGTATTGTCTTGTTTTGTTCAGTTTTCAAGGTTCAATATTGCGTTGGGCTCTCTTGAGCACCTCTTAAATATAACATTTTTCGTCATAAAGCGTCAAGCTTTTTTTGAAATATGTTTTTCGCGTCGTTTTGGCGACAAGGAATATAATAGCATCTTCTACTATAAAGAGTCAATACTATTTTTCACCTTTTGCAATTTTATTTCAGAAGGATTTTCTGCTTCATCCATTTTTCTTTTTTTAAAAGTGGTTACTACAATGTATAGAAAGAAACAGTACCTTCCCTAGACTTAGGAAAAGTACTGTCTACACAATTGTTACTCCGACAATTGTATATAGTTGAACGCTCTTTTAGGATAGATGCCGTCAATGAAAGCTAGATCCCATAAGAATGCATGCTCTTTTTTTCCAAAGCACCCTGTGATGATCATCTCCAGATCTACTTTTTCATGGGGAATGCTTTTTGTGAAATACGAATAATGAGAATGTAAGTCTAGGAGAATGACGCCGTCACCCATGATCTTAGTCACTTCGAATACTCCATGAGTTGTTTCATCAAACTCTTCCATCCTTATATCCAAGCGCTCTATTTCATTCATATAATCCCAGTCAGGGAGATGTAACCCCGGATAATTAATTAAGAATAGCTCTGAGAATAGAGCTTCATTTTTCTTTAAGGTAGGTGAAGCTTGTGAAATGTAGGGATCTACTACTTCCAGAAACGTTGTATCGTTTCTTTTGTCAAGCCACCGGACAAACTTTCTCAGCTGCAAGAGGAATTGTTCTGTGTAGTTTTTCTTGGGGACGACTTTCATGGTATGAGGGAGATAAGCAAAGATCAGTTCTTCCCAAAAGGATGGTGGACATTCTTTCCAAGAGCGTGGACACTCATCTTCTAGGTGATCTGTCATGTAGTGGGCAAATGCGGTGAGGAATTCATTGCGTTTTTCATTGGCCATTTGTTCACGTTTATAATCTATGAGGTCTTTACCGTAGTACTCTATTAAACCACGAGATCTCAGATTGAATTCTCTGCCAATCTTGAATTTTTCCTGCATTTCGAGGTGCTCATCCGGATGATTGAATTCCTGTAACCAGACTCTCATTTGAGGAGTATCTTGAATTAGTCTGCTTTTCACTATTAAAACCACCAGCTTTCTAGATTTTTGTTAGATTGGAAAATGAAACAGGAAGGGAGGAGAGGGGTTAACCATATTATACCAACCCCAACTAGTAATGAAAAGCATTTTTAACTTTATATTTGTAAAGGAATTTCAGAACGATAATAGAAGAGTACTAGAGAAAGAGTATTTGATGAAGGGAGAATATAATAATGAACGAAGTCACTCACGCCATTCAGGATGATTACCCAGATGACTTTGCGTGGTGTTATGGCTGCGGCCGACTCAACAAGGATGGGCATCATTTTCGTACCGGAGTGGAAGATGGTCACACGGTCACGATTTACACACCTAAACCGGAACACACTGCTTTGCCTGGCTTCGTCTATGGCGGGTTGATTGCTTCCTTAATCGATTGCCACGGCACTGGATCAGCAGCCATTGCTCTTCATGGAAAGAACGGTGGAGTAATTGGTGGTGGTCAAGAGCCTCCACGATTTGTCACTGCTTCCTTACAAGTGGATTTTATGAAACCCACGCCTCATCACGTTCCGTTAAAAGCGGTGGGCACAGTTCATGAAGTTCATCCTAAGAAATTCAGAGTGGAAACAGAGGTGTTTGCAGAAGGAAAACTGTGTGCACGGGGTGAAGTAATAGCGGTGGTGATGCCAAAAACGTTTTTAAGTGAATAGTAGAAGCTCAGCAAGTGACCTTCCTTCCTTCCTTATCCCGGAAGGAAGGAAGGTCACTACAATTATACTAAATTAAACTGATTTGTTTCCCGTCTTCCCAAATAACTCATATGTCCTCATCAATCTTGCAGCCGCTTCTTCCAACAAAGCACTTCCGTTTGTCATGGCCTCCGTTAATGTCATAGGTTCATTAACAATCGGAAGAAGTAACTTTATACCTTCAGCATGGAGAAGTTCCAAGTCACCTTCTATTTTTCCTGCAAACACCGCCACTGGAATTCCATACTTTGCAGCTATTCTCCCGATGCCTACAGGTACTTTTCCATAAAGGGATTGACCATCGATCTTCCCTTCTCCTGTCAAAACAAGTGCCGCGTCTTTCAAGTGATCCTCCAGGCCGCTCTCTGTTGCCATTATACTAAAACCACTCTCAAATACTGGTTGAAAAAAGGATAGAAGGGAAAAGCCCAGCCCGCCGGCAGCTCCACTTCCTTGATCATGCCTGCAATCCAGTCCCGTATGTTCAACTACCTTTTCAGCAAAGTGCCTCATCCCTCCTTCAAAGGCCGCAAACTTCTCTTGCATGACACCTTTTTGAGGTCCAAATACGGTCACAGCTCCTTTATTTCCTAACAGAGGGTTCGTTACATCGGAAGCGACTGTCCACTTGACTAGCTTAAGCCGTGGATCAAACTGAGTAGAATCAATGGATTGGATTTCTCCAAGCATGTTCCCTCCCGCTTCGAGCACCTCACCCTGTTTATTGAAGAAACGGATGCCTAACGCCTGAAGAAAACCCGCGCCTCCATCAACGGTTGCACTACCTCCCAACCCAAGAATGATGTGCTCTGCTCCTAGGTCTAAAGCGGATTTTACAAGCTCACCGGTCCCGAATGTAGAGGCTGCTTCCGGGTTCAACTCACTTCCTTTTAACAAAGTAAGCCCGGAAGCAGCTGCCGTTTCAATAACGGCTGTCTTTGTTTCCGGTATCCAGCCAAAAGCAGCTGAAACTTCACGCCCCAGGGGATCTCTCACTTGAGCCGATCGTGTTTCCCCATTCATGATGCTCATCATGGCATCGACCGTGCCTTCACCACCATCAGCCAGTGGGATGATGACTGTTTCACATGAAGGATCAATCTGATGAATCCCTTTCTTAATTGCTTCAGCCGCTGCTGTACTTGTCATGGAACCTTTAAAGGAATCGGGTGCAATGACGATTTTCATTGTTCTTCCCCCTGTTCACTTTCTATGTAAAAAAGCAGCCAAGATCCAAGTAAGAATAAATCCCACCTGATGCTACGACTGCCTTTCTTATTGCTATAGTATGGATGGTTATAGGATCCACATCTGGATGACGGTCAATCCCACCACTCCCGGAATACCTAAAATTCCAGAAATAGATGAGGTTGCCAGATTAATAGGAACGTGGATTCCGTACTGACTGCCAAAGGCGTTCAGGAAAAATAAAAATAGTGCTCCGATCATGACCTTCATGGCAACTTGTCCCACAAACCGAAGTGGCTTAATTGGTGTGCCGGTGGCAAGTAGAAGTACAATCAGTCCGCTGATCACTGCAATGACGATAACTGGGCTCATACCCTTCTCTCCTCTCAACATAGAACATAAATAGTCTCTTATTGAAAGGATATGAGGGTTGTCTACCTTTTTATGACGATCTTTCTATGTTTTGCTTCTCTAAAGAGAAAAAAATATTTAGCTTCTGCTATTTTCGAGTGACAGTGGATGTTCAGATTGTAATCCACACTCATCTCATCGATGGAACGTTGCTGATTCCACTGATCCTTGGTTTCGTCCAAAACGTGAAGTAAGGATTGGTCATACTCTTTTTTCAGCTTTCCTTTTTTCCGGAAAAACATAGGTATCCTCTCCTTCGTTAAACGTCTCTTCTTCCCTCGAGAGCTTTCGATAACGTTACTTCATCTGCATACTCAAGATCTCCACCGACAGGAAGTCCATGGGCAATCCTTGTGATTCGGATGCCGGATGGTTTGACCAGCCGTGAAATGTACATCGCTGTCGCTTCCCCTTCTATGTTCGGGTTGGTAGCGAGGATGACTTCCTGGACTTCGTCACCGTGAAGACGCTTTATCAGATCCGGAACATTAATGTCCTCGGGTCCAATCCCGTCCATAGGGGAGATGGCACCGTGGAGCACATGATATTGTCCGTTATACTCTTTCATCTTCTCCATCGCAATGACATCCTTAGGGTCTTGAACCACACAGATGATGCTGCGATCCCGTCTTTGATCCTCACAGATATAGCATGGATCCTGATCTGTAATATGACCGCAAACAGAACAGTAACTTAGATTACGTTTCGCATTGACCAATGCTTTCGCAAAGTCCAATACAGTATCTTCTTTCATGCTAAGAACAAAAAAAGCCAGCCGGGCCGCAGTTTTCGGCCCGATTCCCGGCAGTTTCATAAAGCTGTCGATCAGCTTTGATATAGGCTCAGGATAATGCATCGTATTGCCTCCTAGAACATTCCCGGTAGGTTCATTCCTTTAGTGAATTGACCCATAGTTGAGTTCGTTAATTCGTCTGCTTTCTTCAGTGCATCGTTTGTAGCTGCAAGGACTAAATCTTGTAGCATTTCTACGTCATCCGGATCAACAGCTTCTTCGTTGATTTTCACATCAAGAACTTGTTTGTGACCGGAAACGATAACCGTCACCATTCCGCCGCCTGCCGTTCCTTCGATTTGCTTTTCACCTAGTTCTTCTTGAGCTTCCGCCATTTTCTTTTGCATCTTTTGCATTTGCTTCATCATATTTTGCATATTACCATTTCCACGCATAATCTCATTACCTCCAGTAAATTTTTAAAATCTTACGTTAATCAATCGTTTAGTTCTATTAAATCCATACCGACGAGCTTTTCAGCTTCCTTCAAGAGGGAGTCTTCTCCTTGATCCTCGCCAGTTGATTCACCATCTTCTGTTTTGGAGTTTCGGATAAAGTCCTCTCTTATGGACATCCACTGATCTTCAGGAATTCCAATCGCTGCATAGGTGTTTCCCGTAAGCTCTTCCAGTATGGAAGCAATCGCTGAAGTGAAAGCCTGATTCTCCATCGCCATCTGACAATGAATATCGTATTTAAATTTTAACACAAATGAGCCGTCTGTAGCTGCTACAGGTTCAGCATCATTTAACAATGCTGATTGTGAACGCATTTGACGCTGGTTTAATGTTTCGACCATATCTCCCCAGCGGCTCTTGATCAAATTAAGATCTTCTTTTGTGGCCGTTCGGAGTACTTCCTGAATCTTCCCGGTAGGAGCCCGGAAGCCTTTCTTTGCCCGGATCGGCTTTTTCGCCGGTTGTGAAGCCGGCTCTGCTTGAACCTTGACGCCATTCGCCTTCAGTTGTTCGACCTCTTTTTCAAGAAGTTTGATCTTTTTCATCATCTCACTTACTTCCGGAGAAGAAGCAGATGCAGGTGCTTCCATTTGACAAAGCTTCACAATGGAAACCTCCAGGTAGATCCGGGCATGATTCGTGAACTTCATTTCCTGACCGGCCTGATTCAAGACATCGATATATTGATAAATCTGCTGAGACTGAGTCTGACCGGCCAGTTCTTTAAAATCATCGTCGAGCATGACCCGTTCCAGCGATTCTTCAAGATTTGGAGCCGTCTGATATAACAGCATATCCCGGAAATAAAGAATAAAGTCCTCTGCGAACCTTGCCGGGTCCTTCCCTTGGAATAGCAATTCTTCCAGGGCACTTAATCCACTTGTGACATCTCTTTCCAGAATCGCTTTCGCCAATGTATTTAAATAGCCTTGAGAAACAGCGCCCGTTACAGTCAAGGCATCGTCTACGGTTACCCGGTCCTGACTAAAGGAGATGGCCTGATCGAGCAGGCTAAGGGCATCACGCATCCCGCCTTCAGCAGCCCTCGCAATAATCGTAAGGGCGTTTTCTTCAAAGTTCACACCTGATTCTGTGGCAATATGACTCATCCGCCCCACAATATCCCTGGCTGTAATCCGTTTGAAGTCAAAGCGCTGACAGCGTGAGATGATCGTAAGGGGAATCTTGTGAGGCTCTGTAGTCGCAAGGATAAAGATGACGTGCTTAGGTGGTTCCTCTAATGTTTTCAGTAACGCATTAAAGGCTCCGATAGACAGCATATGGACTTCATCTATGATGTAGACTTTATACTCGACTACATTGGGAGAATATTTGACTTTATCCCGGATGTCCCGGATCTCTTCCACTCCGTTATTGGAAGCGGCATCGATTTCGATGACATCTGGAATCGAACCATCGGTAATCCCTTGGCATGCATCACACTCATTGCAAGGTTCCGCTATAGGAGACCGCTCACAGTTAACTGCTTTGGCCAAGATCTTCGCTGCACTCGTTTTCCCTGTTCCCCTTGGTCCCGAGAATAAATAGGCATGTGAAATCTTCTGATGAAGGAGGGCATTTTGCAACGTTTTCGTTACATGCTGCTGTCCAACTACATCAATAAATGACTGAGGACGCCACACACGATATAAAGCTTGATATGCCAAAATACTCCCCCCTCTTATTTATGTACTATAGTATCTATTATAACGTAATCTAAATCCCTTTTACAAAGAAAACCGGAGATCAATTTAGGATGGAACCCTTTTGTCGATAAATCTTTTTTACAAACAAAAAACTCACCCTATGAAGGATGAGTTGTTGTATATAATTTAAACTGCCGTGCACCTTTCGTCGACAAGCATCCATAGGCGTTACTCAAGCAGTTAGCTCGGCCCAGGCAACCCTGCGGCACATGGGAGCTTCCACTTAATGCTGCTTCCTTCCGGACCTGACATGGTTCATGGATTCCCATTGCGCAGGACCCAGGCGTCAACACCACTTACTTGAGGCAGCCCTACAGAGTGCAAGCCTCGGAAAGGAATTCGGTCTCGCTAGAGCGGATTGCGAGTACAGGGCACCGCTACCTCCCCACCTAGCACGGCAAAATTGATACCATATTTAGTTGCGTCATTAGTGCGACGCAAAATTAAGTATACTAGGATTTACGGTAAAAAGCAATGATGGAATACTGTAAGTTATTTACATACCAGAAATCCTATTCTTCTTCTCGAGCTTCTTCCGCTCTCGCAAATCTTTAAAAAAACGGGAAAGGATTCCCCCGCACTCTTCTGAAAGTACTCCAGGCACTACTTCACATTGGTGATTAAATCGGTCATCTTGCAGTAGATTCATTAACGTTCCCGCACAACCCGCTTTAGGATCTTTTGCCCCATAAATGACTTTCTCAATCCTGGATAAGATGATGGCTCCACTGCACATCGGACACGGTTCAAGGGTGACATAAAGCTCCGTCCCTTCAAGCCGCCATGTGCCAAGCTTCTTACAAGCCTCTTGAATGGCTAAAGTCTCGGCATGGGTGATGGCATTTTGACTCGTTTCTCTCAGATTATGAGCGCGGGCAATGATTTCTTCCCCCATGACGATGACTGCTCCGATTGGAACTTCTTGAATCGCTGCCGCTTTTTCTGCTTCCTTTAATGCTTCCAACATAAATCGTTCTTCTCTTATACCCATTATGTACTCCCACAAATTTATTTCTCGATCCTTTATAAAATATCCCCATTCACCCCAAACTATAAGAGAAAGGGGCATACAATATGATACCTAACCAAACAGCTCTTCTTGTTATCGACATCATGAATCCGTTCGACTTTGAGCATGGAAACACACTGGCTCGCCATACCCTCAACATTGTTGAACCTATAAACACATTACGTCACTATTGTACCAAACATGAGCATCCTGTCATTTATATTAATGACCATTATGAGCTATGGAAAGCAGATTACAAAGAGATTTACCAGAAATGTCATAATGATGTGAGCGATTGTATCATGACTCCGCTCCAACCGACGGATAAAGACTTTTTTCTTATTAAACCAAAGCATTCCGCTTTTTATGGAACGGCGTTAAATACACTTTTGCACCATTTGTCTGTAAAAAACCTTATCATCACGGGTATCGCAGGAAACATCTGTGTACTCTTTACAGCAAACGATGCCTATATGAGAGAGTTTAACCTTATTGTGCCCCGTGACGCCATTGCGTCAGTCAGTGACGAAGATAATCACTATGCGTTGACGATGATGAAAAATGTATTAAAAGCGAAGATAGATTCCACTGGTGAGATAGTATAAATTTGTTCTTCAAAACATATCCAGCCCTTCTATTTCATAAGTTGATTATAGTGAATGAAATATAGGAGGGTCTGTGTATGCAAATTCATGTTGTCCAACCGAACCAATCATTATTTGGTATCGCCCAAGCGTATGGATCAACAGTTAAGGATATAGTAGATGCCAATGAACTGCCAAATCCTGATAACCTGGTGGTCGGCCAATCACTGGTTATCCCCATTATAGGAAGCTTTTATTTCGTTCAACCTGGAGATAGCCTTTGGGCGATCAGTCAGAAGACAGGAGTCCCTTATCAGGAATTGGCAAGAGTGAACGGAATATCTCCCAATCAGCCTTTACAGGTGGGGTTTCGTTTATACGTTCCACAGAAGCCTAAAGGAAAAGCGGAGTTTAACGCATATGTAGAGCCTTACGGAAAAGAAGTGGCCCAAAACCTTGAAGATAGTGCCAAAGAAGCAGCACCTTATCTTACGTATCTTGCTCCATTCAGCTTTCAAGCGAAACGTGACGGCACCCTGCAAGAACCACCTCTCGGGAATCTGATTCAAACAGGGAAAGACAATAAAAATGTCATGATGATGGCCATCACCAACCAAGAGGAAGGAACATTTAGCGATGAACTAGGACGTATCCTGCTGACCGACCAGGCGATCCAGGATAAATTCCTCAATAATGTTGTCCAAACAGCCAAAAAATATGGGTTCAGAGACATTCACTTCGACTTTGAATATTTACGTCCACAGGATAAAGAAGCCTACAACCAATTTTTACGAAAAGCAAAACAGCGTTTTAATCAAGAAGGGTGGCTGCTCTCAACCGCCCTGGCTCCTAAGACAAGTGCCGACCAAAAAGGCAAATGGTATGAAGCCCATGATTATAAGGCTCACGGTGAAATTGTCGACTTTGTCGTAATCATGACCTATGAGTGGGGATATAGTGGAGGTCCCGCCATGGCCGTTTCCCCTATTGGACCTGTTCGTGAAGTGCTTGAATACGCCATTTCAGAAATGCCTCCATCCAAGATTCTCATGGGGCAGAATTTATATGGATATGACTGGACCCTCCCATTTGTACAGGGGAGTACAGCGAAAGCCATCAGTCCTCAACAGGCAATCAAGATAGCCGCAGACAATAACGTACCGATTCAGTATGATCAAAAAGCACAGGCCCCTTTCTTTAAATACCGGGATGCAAGCACTGGAAAAGATCATGAAGTATGGTTTGAAGATGCACGGAGCATCCAGGCAAAATTCGACCTCATGAAAGAGCTGAAACTTAGAGGGATGAGCTACTGGAAACTGGGTCTTCCCTTCCCGCAAAACTGGTTGTTACTTTCTGACAATTTCAATGTCGTAAAAAGATAATAAATAGAAGCTGATGGATAGGTAAATCTATAAACACCTATCCATCAGCTTTTTATTTGCTTCCCCTTAAGAGTCGACGGTTTAAAGTCGATATAGTGAACGTAGCGTATTTTCTGAACCCGGGAAATAACCTGAACAAACCATCCATATATTGTGTTACAATAATTCCTGTCGTAATTTTTTATTTTTACATTTTTATAAGAGAAAAGATTGCCGTAATATGAGGAGGACAATTAATGGGGCGCATTCCTTTCATTACCGTTGAAGGCCCGATTGGAATAGGAAAAACCTCTCTTGCAAAAGCGATTTCCGATCATTTTCAATTTCACCTGCTAAAAGAAATCGTAGATGAGAACCCATTCTTAGATAAATTTTATGATGACATTGAAGAGTGGAGCTTTCAAACAGAGATGTTTTTCTTATGCAATCGATATAAACAATTAGAAGATATCGAAAAACACTACTTATCTCAGAACAAATCTGTCGTAGCAGATTACCATATTCTTAAAAACATCATCTTTGCTAAACGAACATTGAAAGATGAACAACAGTTCAAAAAGTATCTCAATATCTATGACATCCTGACGTCGGATATGCCGAGGCCAAATGTCGTGATCTACTTAAACGCAAGCCTCGATACGCTATTAAAGCGCATTGAAAAAAGAGGAAGAGACTTCGAAAAGAAAATCAGCCCTCTTTACCTTAAGCAGCTATCATTGGACTATGAAGAATATATGAATACGTTTGAAAAAACTCACCCGGACATTCCTGTTCTTCGCTACAATGGCGACCACGTAGACTTCGTTCAAAATAAAGAGGACCTGGAACACATTCTTACACAGTTAGAGACTACACTAAAAAAAGGAGTTCACTATCATGAATCTTCGCACTAAATACGGGATCCCGAACAATGCCGTGATCACCATTGCCGGAACAGTCGGTGTCGGGAAATCCACCATGACAAACGGCTTGGCGGGCGCACTCGGCTTCCGAACGTCATTTGAAAAAGTTGATACCAATCCGTATCTCGATAAATTTTATCAGGACTTTAAGAGCTGGAGCTTCCACCTTCAAGTATACTTCTTAGCGGAACGCTTCAAAGAACAAAAGAAAATCTTTGAATACGGCGGCGGTTTCATTCAAGATCGTTCCATCTATGAAGATACAGGCATCTTTGCCCGCATGCATTATGAAAAAGGGAATATGAGCGAAATCGATTATGAAACGTATACAAGTCTTTTTGATGCTATGGTCATGACACCATACTTTCCACACCCTGATCTTCTGATTTACCTGGAAGGATCCATTGATAACGTCGTTGATCGTATCCGTGAGCGCGGCCGCCCTATGGAACAACAAACACCTGTTGCCTACTGGGAAGAAATGCACGAGCGTTATGAAAACTGGATCAACTCTTTTAACGCTTGTCCCGTACTAAGACTGGACATCAGCGAATACGATCTCGTGAACGATCAAAACTCAATCGAACCAATCGTTGAACGAATCGGTTATTTCATTGAACAGACGAGAATGTTAAAAAGTTAAGAATACAGAAATGACTACTCTGGCCAATGCGGCAAGGGTAGTCTTTTTTATATATAAAACTTTGTTGTTTTTTAATAAGAAAGTGCTGGTTGATTTCCGCTCCAGGTGCTCGCTTTCCGCGGGGCGTGAGTTGAGCCTCCTCGGCTTCGCCTGCGGGGTCTCAACTTTCCCGCTATTCCCGCAGGAGCTATTCCTGTGAGATGAGAATTCATCTATTGCATAAAAAAAGACCCTCCGTTATGATGCAGGTGCTAACCAATCGCTCATAACTAAGGAGGATCTTCACATGCATGATAATCGAA
>Ga0307994_1002125_pt1 | contig 11302 bp, 15 predicted proteins | sample EllFjometagen261_FD_203171 | JGI IMG/M metagenome (GOLD analysis project Ga0307994, IMG submission 203171) | Marine microbial communities from Ellis Fjord, Antarctic Ocean - #261 | ecosystem: Environmental > Aquatic > Marine > Unclassified | place: Southern Ocean | collected 2014-11-02
CCGCCAGCGTTCGTCCTGAGCCAGGATCAAACTCTCCGATAAAAGTTTGAATAGCTCTTTAAAAATAAATCTAGAATTAACGTTGACGTATTGTCTTGTTTTGTTCAGTTTTCAAGGTTCAATGTGTGTCACGTCCGTTTGGAGCGACTTTATTAATTTATCACACATTCTAATGTGATGTCAACTGTTTATCGAAATTATTTATTTGTGTTTCTTCTAAATAATTCATTGCGTTTCAGCGACGTTTATTAATATACCAAGTTTATCGGGAGGGGTCAATACATTTCATGAACTTTTTTTAAAAATATTTCAAGCACATTACCTTTTTTTACACTCCCGCCTTTTCATTCAGTTAGCCGCTCCCTCCATACACTACTAGGGCATAAATAGTAAAGCTCCCGTTCGGATACTTACGGAAGCTGATATTTATCAATATGTTTCTTTCTTCGCTGCCGTCTTCATATACTTTAGACATTCCTTATGACTGGCAAACCTTTTAAAGAGTGAAAATAAGATTTTGTACCGTTCATCCATTGCTCTCTTAACGATATGATCAATTCGAGAATCTTTTAGATCGAACAGTATTTCATCCATCTCTCTTTTTAACAAATACTCTATTTCTTGTTTCTCTCTGTCATTAATCATTAACCCCAGCAAGTATGTCACCCCTTAATGTTTGTATTTGTAGTTTTTTCCATTAAAAGAAATTTATAATCATTTTTTTATAAGTTAGATATTTTTTCCGGGGACATGCATATCTTTAGTAGAGATAGACGGTTGAACGGAGGGATGAAATATTGAATACGTTTCACACAGTTAATGCTAAGAGGTTAAAGCAAATCAGTCTGATTATCGTGATTTCATTTTTTACTGCCTTGTTTGTATATAGCAGTAACCTTTCGACTCTTTCTGTTTTTAGTACGAAGGATGGACCGAAAGCGATCTACAAAGGGGAAAAGGGAGTCGCGATTACATTCAATATTGGTTGGGGAGATGAAAAAGCGGAGCCGATCCTTGAAGAATTAAAGAAAATGAATGTCCAGTCAGCTACCTTCTTTCTTTCAGGTGCCTGGGCGGAGAGACACCCTGATTTAGTGGAGCAAATTGTGAAGCAGGGATATGAGATCGGAAATCTTGGCTATGCCTATTCCGATTATACGGATATGGAACCAAATAAGATCAAGCAGGACATTTTAAAAGCCGATACCGTTTTTAAGAAGCTGAATGTAAAAGATGTGAAGTTATTACGCGTGCCAACTGGTCACTTTAATAAAGAAACATTAAAGGTAGCGGACTCTCTTGGACTTACTGTGGTTCACTGGAGTGTAGACTCTAAAGATTGGACGAATCCTGGTGTGGATGAAATCATCAATAATGTGAAGAAAGCCAAAAAAGGGGACATCATACTCCTTCACGCATCGGATTCAGCTAAACAAACGAAATCCGCTTTACCGACCATCGTCAAAGAGTTGAAAGGAAAAGGTGATTTCATTACAGTTTCAGACATGATTTCAAATGGGGATGCCAAGTCTTCCCTCATACAGTAATAAAAGCCCGCTGATGAAGGGATCTCATGAGCGGGCTTTTATTTGTTTTAACTCTTCGTTGGCTGCTTACGTTGTCTTTCCAATTGGGACTTCTCGATATATTTAGGAAGACACAGAAGCTGAAATGCATTACATGCCAATAAGGCCAGCAGCATAAGGTACAGCCATTTAACGGAATTCACCAGTAGGACCGGCAGCCACTCCAATGTCGTTACAACAATCATAAAGAATAAGGCAGACACAAATGTGTTCGTCTTGGCTTCTGATTGCTGATTCTTCATATAAGCTACGATTAAGCCAACGACCAGGATGCCGATCCCCAGAAAAATATAAGGCGTATACGACTCGCCTTCCTCAGCGAAAGCTCTGAATCGGAAGTAGATTAAATCAAACAGGACAAGAGCAATCAGAACCACTTGAACAGGATTCCATAAGCCCTTAAACATTCCCATCCCGAATTGATGGATGGTTAAATAAGCGAAATACCCCATCTGACTGATTACACTAAATGTGAAACCTACAAATATAAACCAAAGTAGACTTGATAATATGCCAATCACGTTTCCGTCTTGAATGTATGGGCCGAACTGATCCCATCTAATGAGAAGTGCGGCGATGGCAGTCACGGCTCCACCGATCACTAACGTATGAATGAAAAAACGAATCCAATTGCGGATGGTCACTTCTATTTTCCTCCAAATAAAAAAATATACACTCTTTTGATTGTACCAACGCCACTGTAAAAAATCCAGGTTCCAATTTTCCTTGTGCATATTTTTTTCGTTATTTCTCATATTAAGGGTAAGGGAATTTGTATGGAAGGAGCCTACCCATGAAAAGATATTCCTTTCTTTTTCTACTGACAATTTTTCTTCTATCCGCTTGTGGCGGTGGTGGGGATACAGGCAGTGGCAAAATGGATTATGAAGAAACCAAGAAAATGGTTGTCGATATATTAAAGACAGATGATGGTAAAAAAGCGATTCAAGAAGTCATGTCTGATGAAAAAATGAAATCAGAGCTTATTATGGACCAAGGGGTTGTGACGGATACGATTTCGAAGACGTTGACCTCTGAAAAAGGAACTGAATTCTGGAAGAAATCCTTCGAAGACCCTAAGTTTGCCGAAGCGATGGCGAAAAGCATGAAGGATGGAAATGAAAAATTGCTCAAAGACCTCATGAAGGATCCTGAGTATCAAAAAATGATGATGGATCTGTTAAAGGACCCAGAATTCAAGAAGGAACTGACTGAAGCATTAAAAAGCCAAGAATATAGGGAGCATCTGCAAAAAGTCATTACGGAAACATTTGAAAGCCCTCTGTTTAAGGCTAAACTTCAGGATGTATTGTTGAAGGCTGCCGGAGAAATGAAAGACGGCGGTAAAAGTGGAGGTGGAGGTGAAGAATCCTCTTCCGGGGGACAAGGCGGTTCTGAAGATACTGGTGGTACAGGCAGTGGCGGCGGAAGCCAATAAGATTTATAAAGGACAAATGCGTGGAGATTCCAACGCATTTGTCCTTTTATACGGTTCATTAAGAGAGTTTTTCAATCACTTTATGAGCGATGTCACCATAGATCTGCCCTAAACGGTGGTCCTCTGCGTAAATGGAAGGAGCAAAATCCTCTTCGTTCCAATCAGGCTGTTGAAGGGGAAGCTTGCCTAATAAATCGGTACGGAGTTCTTCCGTCAGCTTCTCTCCTCCACCTTGACCGAATACAAATTCTTTTTCGCCTGTTAATTTACTTTCGAAATAGGACATGTTCTCAACCACACCGAGAATGTCATGATCGGTTTGCAGGGCCATGGCGCCTGCTCGAGCCGCTACGAATGCTGCTGTTGGATGCGGCGTCGTTACGATGATTTCCTTACAATGTGGAAGCATCGTGTGAAGATCAAGGGCAACGTCTCCTGTTCCCGGCGGCAGGTCCAATAGCAAGTAGTCCAACTCTCCCCACTCTACTTCTGAGAAGAAATTATTCAGCATTTTCCCGAGCATCGGCCCTCTCCAAATAACAGGGGCATTGTCTTCTACAAAGAAGCCCATGGAGATGACTTTTACACCGAAACGTTCTACCGGAATAATTCTTTCTCCCCGAACAACCGGTCGTTTCACGATTCCCATCATATCCGGAACACTGAACCCGTAAATATCTGCATCCACGAGCCCGACTTTTTTGCCTTGACGGGCCAACGACACAGCTAAGTTAACAGAAACCGTCGACTTTCCTACTCCGCCTTTTCCGCTGGCAATCGCGATAAAGGTTGTTTTACTTGCAGGTGATAAAAGATCCGTTCCTTGTCCACCGGATCCTCTATGCTTTTCAAGCTCTTCCTGTGGAAGCTCCGTGAACCGGATCCCGACAGATTCCGCTCCGTTATCCTTTAAGACTTGTACGATCTTTTGTTGGAATTGCATTTGTTCACCAGTACCTGTCTTGGCAATGGCGATCTTCACGCTTACATGCTTCTTTTCTTCCTTAATTGAAATTTCTGCGATACCATTTGTTTCTTCTAACGTTTTATTTAAAAAAGGATCTTTTAATCCAAATAAAAGTTCGCGTGTCTGTTGTTCAGTTAACATGAATAACCACCCTTTTCTATGTATTCGTTTTCAATCAATCTGCTTTCAGTATAACATATTCTTAGTTGAATGAATGATCAAAAGGTTTTGAATGCTTTTGTTGAATAATGAATGGTCGTAACGTTTGATTCTTTCTTAGATAAGTAAGCAGTAGTTGATTTCCGCTACAGGATGCTCGCTTTCCGCGGGGCTGGCGGTGAGCCTCCTCGCCTTTGGCTCCGGGGTCTCACCTGTCCAGCTATTCCCGCAGGAGTCGAGCATCCTTCCGCTCCAATCAACTTTCGAAGCATGTTTCCTTAAAGGCTATTCTCTACACACTCACTGACACAGGTCAAACAGCCCTTCTTTATTTAAACAACAATCTTTTCGAAATTAGCCAAAAATAAAAGCTGAGAGGTTATTCCTCGTCAGCTTTTTCTTTGTCTTCATCTTCCATTGTTAAATAATTGAGAACTCCCTGATATACAGAGGCAGCTATTTTTTGCTGGTAGTCTTCTTTAAGTAGGTTAGCCCGCTCGCCTGGATTGGATAGAAACCCGATTTCCACTAAGGCTCCTGACTTTTTGGCGTGTTTTAAGATATACACATTTTGTATGCCCTTCGCTTCACGTGTCGTGTTTTCTAAATTACGTGTCAACTCTCCTTGAATGGCTTTTGCAAGGGCTTTATTTTCTTTATACTTTGGATTATAGAATGTTTGGGCACCGCTCCACTTAGCAGATGGAATGGAGTTCAGATGGATACTTAAAAATAAGTCTGCTTCAGAATCATTGATTAAGCTTAGCCTCTTCTTTAAATCCTCCACTTTCCGGCGGCTGTATCCTTTGGTTCCTTCATCGGCAAGATCTTCGTCTTTTTCACGCGTCAGGATCACGAGAGCCCCTTGTTCCTGGAGATAATCCCTTATCATCAGAGACACATTTAAAGCGATGTCCTTTTCAAGGGCATCCTGATCACCAGCCCCACCGTCCGGCCCGCCATGTCCGGGATCTATATAGATGATTTTACCTGATAAGGGGAGATTCCAGGAATCCCACGTATCCTTGTCCAGAATCTTATATTGAATAATGAATAATAATATCGCCAGTGCAGAAATCATCCCGATAACCTTTAGTTTCTGAATCATTCCAGTCCTCCCATTTCCAGTTTCAACCCGGAGTAAAACCTCTTTATAGCTCCGTTGTCCTTACTAAAAAAATATGGGACGAGAATGATTTTTAGAACTGAAATGATTAATTCAAACGCAGTTTATGACGCTTGATCCCCTTTTCATACCCTTCTGACCACCATGTTTCCACAAAGTGCTCGCAGCAAAAATAAAAGGATTCATCCACTTGATTAGAGACGCCCATCTCTGACCAATACAGCCAGAAATTATAAAGTGTATCAATAAAGTGTTTTAATTCTTCCTCGCACCGCTTTTTCACGTCGTCTGTGGGTTCACCAGTATAACCAAACTTGCTGACCTTTCCACCGAGCAGATAGGCTTCAATGGCCACATCAAAGCATGCCTCATCAAAGCCCTGCTGCATAAATACGCCGCCTTGAACCTTTATATATCCAAAATGCTTCCGGACACTCTCCTGAAGCATTTTAATCGAAATCTCTTTCAGCAATGTTCTTTCCGTCTTAATTTGCTTTTCTCTTCTCTTTGTATTGAAAGTTGTAATAACGTTCAAAAGTCATCCACCCCTTTGAACGTATTTTCCTACTTAACACACCACTTCATTCGAGTAACTGTTACCAATTTTTTTGAGGGACGGACCTCTGATTTTCACGTGAAACAAAAGGTCCGTCCCTCTCCCACATAACAAAAAAAGCCCAACCGAATGAATCGGTTGAGCTTTTGTTTGAAATAATAATTAACGCTTAGAGAATTGTGGCGCGCGACGTGCACCTTTAAGACCGTATTTTTTACGCTCTTTCATACGAGAGTCACGAGTTAATAATCCAGCGCGTTTTAGAGATCCACGGTACTCAGGGTCTGCTTGTAGTAAAGCACGAGCGATTCCGTGACGGATCGCACCAGCTTGACCAGAATAGCCTCCACCATGAACGTTTACTAATACGTCATAGTTACCAAGAGTTTCAGTTGCAACTAGTGGTTGCTTAATTACTTCTCTTAGTGCTGCGAATGGGATATATACTTCTACTTCACGATCATTGATAACAATGTTTCCGTTACCTGGTACTAAACGTACACGAGCTACTGAGCTCTTACGACGACCAGTTCCGTAATATTGAACTTGAGCCAAGATAATAACCTCCTCTTATTAATTATCCACGAAGTTCGTAAACTTCAGGTTGTTGTGCTTGATGTTTATGCTCTGCTCCAGCATATACATGTAATTTCTTGAACATTTGACGACCTAGAGAACCTTTTGGAAGCATACCTTTGATAGTAAGCTCTAACATTTTCTCTGAGTAGTTTGTACGCATTTCTAATGCTGTACGTTGTTTTAAACCACCTGGGTGATTAGTGTGACGGTAGTAAATCTTATCCGTTAACTTTTTACCAGTTAGTTCAATTTTTGAAGCATTAAGAATGATTACATGATCACCAGTGTCAACATGTGGTGTGAATGTTGGTTTGTGTTTTCCGCGTAGAATTGAAGCAACTTCACTAGCTAAACGTCCTAGAGTTTTGCCTTCAGCATCTACAACGAACCATTTACGATCGATTTCGTTGGCTTTTGCCATATACGTTGTACGCATGATTTAACCTCCTATTTAATGAATCCGTAGTATTTATTTTCTAATCACAATAAGTTTCCGGGGCTTATCGTGGGGTTAATAACATACCATATGCTATATTATCTTGTTCCCAGACTATTGTCAAGAGAATGTTACACCAGGATTAGTTGTTTTAGAATTTTTTTTGAAACTTGATTATCATCTTTTATTAACCAATTCATTTTATGGTTACGAGAAGATATGTCTATACCTAGATAGTAGTGGTTGATTTCCGCTCCAGGTGCTCGCTTTCCGCGGGGCGGGCGGTGAGCCTCCTCGTCGCTGCGCTCCTGCGGGGTCTCACCTGTCCCGCTATTCCCGCAGGAGTCGAGCACCTTCCGCTCCAATCAACATCAAGGGTACTATACTAAATCCCATTTCATAATGAGAAACAATCTCTAATTTTCATCAGGATCATAATCCACTTTCCACAGATACAATCCATGTGGCGGCGCTGTCTTCCCTGACCGATTACGATCCCTGGCATTCAGTATCTCTGGAACCTCTTCTACTTGGATATTCCCAGAACCCACCTCTAATAATGTACCAACCAATATCCTCACCATATTATAGAGAAATCCATTTCCTACAAAAGAAAAAACGATTTCTTCTTCATGTTCTTGAATGTCAATATGGTGAATGGTTCTTACTTTATCTTCCACTTCCGTCTTAGCCGAACAAAAGCTCGTGAAGTCGTGCTCTCCGATTAGGTGCCGTGCAGCATGCTCCATATCCGTCACAGATAAAGTGTAGGGATAATGAAGGGCGAAGTGACGGTTAAACGGACTTCTCGACTCTCCCGTATACACACGGTAGCGATATTCTTTCTGTACGACAGAGAACCTTGAGTGGAAATCAGTTGGAACAAACTCAGCTTCTTTAACGGTTACTTCATCCGGTAAGCGTGTGTTCAGCACGACCGGCCATTTCTCTTCAGGTATGGACAAGGGTGTATCGAAATGAAAAACCTGACCGTTCGCATGAACACCTGCGTCGGTCCGCCCCGACCCACTGATCCGGATTCTTTCCCCTTTATGGATCGTGGACAGAATATTTTCTATGAGCCCCTGGACGGTTCGCTGATTGGGTTGTACCTGATAACCATGAAAATAGGTGCCATCATAAGCGATGGTACACTTCACTCTCTGCATACATGACACCCCCGTTATCCTCTAAAAATAATCAATACAACTGTTAGAAGGGCCAGTACCACTAAAGCCCCCGTATCCTTCTTGTGCCAGGATAACAGGCGGTATTTCGTCCTTCCTTCTCCGCCTTGATACCCTCTTGCTTCCATGGCGGTTGCCAGGTCCTCTGCACGTTTAAAGGCACTGACGAAAAGAGGGATCAGTAAAGGGATGATGGCTTTGATTCGATCTTTGATAGGACCGGAAGAAAACTCAGCCCCCCTTGCAATTTGTGCCTTCATGATTTTATCCGTTTCCTCCATCAAAGTCGGAATGAACCGTAAGGAAATCGACATCATAAGAGCCAGCTCATGAACGGGAAACTTCACTTTTTTCAATGGGTTCAATAGCGTCTCGAGACCGTCCGTAATCGTGATGGGGGAGGTCGTCAGCGTTAATAAAGACGTGACGAGAATCAGATAAAAGAAACGTAAAGAAATAAAGATCCCCTGCCTTAACCCCTCTTCATGAACAGATAATACGCCTAAGTCCAGGATGACGGGGCCTTCCTTGGTGAAAAACACGTGTAAAAAGAACGTAAACAGAATCAACCATAGGATAGGTTTCAATCCACCGATAATAAAACGCAAGGAAAGATTAGAAAGAATGAGTGCGCTAAACGTAAAAAGACCGAGCAATCCATACGTAACAAAATTATTTGCCAGAAAGACGACACATATAAATCCAAAGATAAATAATAGCTTTGCCCTCGGATCCATCTGATGAAGGATGGATTTAGCAGGTACGTAGCGACCAAAGATCATTTTCTCCATCATAGGACTTCACCTCCGTCACTGACTGTACGGATGGCTGAAGCTAATTCTTCTATCGTTAAACAGGTTTTCGGTAGCTTCTTTCCTGATTTGTGTTCAAATTGATATTGAAAACGAACGACGTCGGGCACGTCCAATCCCATCTCGAACAGTTCATCCGCCGAAGAGAATATCTCCTCAGGACTTCCTTTTCTCTTAAGACGGCCTTTATGCATGATCACAATCTCTTCTGCATAATGAGCAGCGTCTTCCATGCTATGGGTGACGAGAATGGTCGTCAGTCCTTTTTCTTGATGAAGCTCATAGAACATGTCCATGATTTCACGTTGACCCCTTGGATCGAGTCCTGCAGTAGGTTCATCGAGTACAATGACCTCAGGATTCATTGCAAGTACACCTGCAATGGCCACACGTCTCATTTGTCCCCCTGATAAATCAAAAGGGGATTTATTAAGTACTTCTTCTGAAAGTCCAACCTTTACGATCAGTTCCTTGGCTCTTCTTATCGCATCTTCTTCGGATACTCCAAAGTTCATTGGTCCGTAACAGATGTCTTTAAGTACGGTTTCTTCAAACAGCTGATGCTCAGGAAATTGAAAGACGATGCCTACCTTCTGTCTGACCGACTTTAAGCTTTTTGCCTTTTGTTTGGCTTTTATTTGATGCTCTCCAACTTGTACAAGGCCCTCCGTAGGCTTTAACAGTCCATTTAAATGCTGCAGGAGTGTTGATTTCCCTGAACCGGTGTGACCGATCACCGCGAGGAACTGACCTGTCGGGATGGAAAGATTGATATCTTGAAGGGCAAGCTTTTCGAATGGAGTGTTGAATGAATACCGGTATTCTACCTGTTGAAATGTGATTTGCATAATTCATTCACCAACTCTTCTTCTGTAAAATAGGTTTTAGACAAGGGTATCCCTGCCTCTTTAAGGGCTCCAGCAAGCTTTATTGTAAAAGGAGAGTCAAGGCCCAGCTTGATTAACTCGTCCTCTAATAAGAAAATTTCTTCCGGGGTTCCTTCCTTAAAGACCATGCCTTGATTTAATACAATCATTCGATCGGCTTTTGTCGCTTCTTCCAGGTCGTGAGTGATGGAAATCACCGTCAGGTTTTCTTCCTCTTTCAGCTTGCGTACTGTTTCAAGAACTTCTTTTCTTCCTTTCGGATCAAGCATCGATGTCGCTTCATCTAAGATGATGATCGATGGCTGAAGGGCTACCACCCCGGCAATCGCTACACGCTGCTTTTGACCCCCTGATAAATGGTGCGGCTCTTGATTAAGAAAATCTTCCATATGGACACTTTTTAAAGCATCATTGACTCGCTGTACCATAGATTCATAAGGTACCCCATGGTTTTCTAACCCAAAAGCCACATCATCTTCTACTGTAGCACCAACAAATTGATTATCGGGATTCTGAAAAACCATACCCAGCTTTGAACGGATGTCCCAAATAGAGCTCTCCTCAAGAACGATACCGTCCACCGTTACCCTCCCCTTCTCAGGAAAATGAAGCCCATTCAACATTTTGGCAAGAGTCGACTTACCGGATCCGTTATGACCTACAATCGCTAACCATTCACCTTGATTGACAGTCAGACTAATGCCTTCAAGGGCGAAGGAATTCTGATCAGGGTATCTGAAATGTACATCGTCTACTTTAATGATTTCCTTCAATTTCTGTAACCTCCTCTACACTCTTCCATACTCAGCTCTGCTCAAAAAATCTCTGCATATAAAAAAAAGCCTGCACCCCGACCAAAGAAAAGAGATCTTTTCTTGTTCAACCACTGAACAGCTTCTATGAAAATAGAAGTTGGAAGGGATGCACGAGCTAGACGAGTCAGCCGGAGCTGCTCATCGTAACGCTCTGCTTTTCATCAACATGCACTTATACAAAAAGGGCAAAGAAGCAGTTAAGGATTAACTGTCCTGCCCTTAATGTTAGAAGTCACGAATTATTAAACTAATTCGATGATTGCCATTGGAGCACCGTCACCACGGCGAGGACCAACCTTCATAATGCGAGTATATCCGCCTTGACGCTCTGTGTAACGAGGAGCGATGTCAGAGAATAACTTTTGTAAAGCATCTTGGTTGTTTTCAGCGTTTGCAACTTCTTTACGAATGAATGCACCAGCTTGACGACGCGCGTGAATGTCACCACGTTTACCTAAAGTGATCATTTTTTCCACAACTGAACGAAGCTCTTTCGCACGAGTTTCAGTTGTTTCGATGCGCTCGTTAATGATTAGGTCTGTAGCTAAATCACGTAGCATTGCTTTACGTTGAGCACTGGTACGTCCTAACTTTCTGTAAGCCATTAAGGGTTCCCTCCTTTGTTGAATCTATATATGAAAGAAGATGTTATCAGTCGTCTTTACGTAAGCCAAGTCCAAGGTCTTCAAGTTTAACTTTAACCTCTTCAAGTGATTTACGTCCTAAGTTACGCACTTTCATCATATCTTCTTCT
>Ga0307994_1002126_pt1 | contig 11301 bp, 11 predicted proteins | sample EllFjometagen261_FD_203171 | JGI IMG/M metagenome (GOLD analysis project Ga0307994, IMG submission 203171) | Marine microbial communities from Ellis Fjord, Antarctic Ocean - #261 | ecosystem: Environmental > Aquatic > Marine > Unclassified | place: Southern Ocean | collected 2014-11-02
AGGTAGGCCAATGAGTATTCTTATGAGTCAGGGTGGTAGAGATGCTACGGTGACCGTATGCCATAGGTATACAAAAGATATAGGAGCTTTTACTCGCATAGCTGATATAGTAATAGTAGCAGTTGGTATACCCGATTTTCTGAAAGCAGATATGGTAAAAGAAGGAGCTACTATAATAGATATTGGGATTACGCGTGTAGATGCAGATAATAAAAGAGGATACGTACTCAAAGGAGATGTAGACTATGAGGCCGTTAAAGAAGTAAGTGGTGCTATAACTCCAGTACCTGGAGGAGTTGGACCTATGACTAGATATGGATTACTATTCAATACGCTAAAAAGCTTTAAAAAGAAGCACAACATAGCATGACAGATTTTCCGGTAATGGAATATTTCTACTCCATACAAGGGGAAGGAGTATATACAGGTCAGCCAGCATTTTTTATTCGCTTGGGCGGTTGTGATGTAGGTTGTGTATGGTGCGACGTGAAAGATAGTTGGGACGCAGATAAGCACCCCAAGAAGTCAATAGCATTTCTACTAGCGGAAGCTAAAAAGCATCCAAGTAGAATACTGATACTCACGGGTGGAGAACCTGCTATGTATGACCTGACTGAGATTTCTAAAGCATTCAAAAAGGAGGGTTTTAGAGTACATATAGAGACGAGTGGAGCGTATGAGCTAATTGGTGATTTCGATTGGGTGACCTTCTCTCCTAAGAAGTTTAAAGCACCAATAGCCGCTGCAGCTATTCGAGCAGATGAGCTTAAGGTGATAGTACTCAATAAAAGCGATATTGCTTGGGCAGAGTCGCATCAACAAATGGTGCCAAATACGTGCAAGCTATACCTTCAGCCCGAATGGGATAAACGTGAGGTTACCGAAAAAATAATCTTTGACTACGTACTAAAGAATCCCAATTGGTTTGTGAGTTTGCAAACGCATAAGTATTTGGGTGTGGATTAGAGCATAACCTTTGACTGTAATTCTTCTATAAGTTTTGGATCGTTGTATTTGAAATAATCCGGGATATTCAGGACCTTAATCTTATTTCTCAGTTTGAGTTTGCTAAATGACTTTATTGCTTTTAGATGTTTTCGCTCCATAACATAAATAACGTCTGCCCATTCTAAGTCTGCTTCATCCAGATAATTGGTCCCTTCTTGAAAGCAAATAGATTTGTTAGTGCCAGAAGACCGAAACTCAATAGTTGAGTATTTCGCGGAGAAGTAATCTTCAGCAGTTTTGGATCTATCTACATTTGCTGAGCATACAAAAAGAATACTTGTAGTTTTATTATCCATCTAGAGATATGGCATTAATCCTTAGCCAACTCTACAACCTCCAGCTTCCCGAAACTACCTAAAATAGTTCTATCTGCTTCCATCTTTACTTCTAATCTCTGAGCAGCTATACCCGCAGGGATACGTATATAGTAGTCCTGTTGATTCACCTTTTTACCAATAGTAAGCGGATGATAGATTCTTACTTTATTAGTGAGAACAGTATCCGGACTAAGCACTCTAGATGTTATGAAACCAGTATATATCATTTCGTCAATGGTATTTTCTAACGATATACGAATCCATTGATCACTAGTACTAGCCTGTATATCTAGAGCAGTATCCACTAGCATAGCCGAACCTTCATTAGCAGGAATAGCATACGTGTCTGGCATGTTAATCAGCTCATTTTTGGTATATCCAGCTTCGCTATCCAAGAAATCTGCATTGTCCAATAGACTCATGTCTAGCGGAGTAGGACTGTGATTTAAGAAAACTTTGGAGTAGTACTTGGTGTTCATATCATAGTAGTGCAACACCATATCATTATACTGGCCTATCTGAAAAAGATTAAGATAGATAAGAAATGCTCCGATAGGATATACGAGCCATTTCAACTTTTTAGTGTCGAACCAAGTTAAGAATGCTGCAAGTGGGAAGGCGAAAACCGCAGAACTTTGTACAAAAGCTCTACACGAGTATGTGGCTCCATATCGCCAATCAAACCACGCTATAACTATCCAAATATTGAGAATAATAAACGTTGCAACTGATTTTTTGAAAGGGAAATCCTTAGTAAAGAATAAACCAATAATCATAAAAATAGCAATAGGTGTATAGATAAACCAACCATTTGTAATCCCGAAAATCACTCTAAACCAAGGGTTTAAGAAAGTCCATTTACTCCCAACATTGTACACTAATGAGCCGGTAACACTGAGCCAATAGAGTAGCTGAGGTAATATGCCCAATATGCCAAAAAGTGCTAATGGTATTATATGTGTTTTGTTTTCCCAGACTAGTTTCCACTTAGCATCTCGTGCCGCTTTGGTGTGGGTATTCCATAGCAAGGGTATCACAAACATAATGGCTTCCGTAGGTCGGCATATAGTGGCTAATCCTATTATAAAGCCAATAGCTGCAGCATATTTTAGAGCTGGGCTGTCGTGCCATTTTATAGTATACCATATAAGTAGCGGGTACAGAATAAAGATGTATGAATGACTCATAGCACTATCTATACATAGATATTGGATAATATTAGTAGCTAAAAACAGCAACAATAACGTTAGGGCAGTCACCTTGTCGTTGAAATATTTTAGTAGAATAAGTCGTAATAAAAAGAGTCCAAACAGACAATAGAATAATCCACCAAACGCCATGGCCCATTGGTAAGGAGGTGAAAATCCATCTGCTTTATAATCTGTACTCAGAGCTATGCCATGGGCAATTCCAAAAAAAGGTAATTGCAGTATGGAAACACCACCAAGGTATTTAAATACGTAGTTGCCATTGCCCTCTGTATTTCTATTGGCTTGATAGAGTTTCCCTCCCGTTACTTGGTAGGCACTATCTATAGCTGGAAACCACTCCAGCTCAGTAGCGTCTTGGTAAATGAGCGTACTTGGGAGATAAATATAATAACCCAAAGCATCATAGGTAGTCACTACTAGAGGTTTTTCGGTATCTAGTTTGCCATACGATATCCTGTAGCCGATAAGCACTCCTACTATAGCTATACAAGCTAAAAGTGAAAATAGATTCTGTTTTGTGTTAGTCATATAGAAATAATGAAGTGACGGAATTTGAAAGTAATTTGGATAGCAATATCATTTTTATGTGCAGATATTTGGCTCTTTCGCATAACTAGGATGATAGATCTATAACCAATGCAGATAGTAGTCTTTTATTTCCAAGTCTAGAGCTGCTTTGGTTACTCGTAATGGCTTAAAAGTATCTATCATCACTGCTAGCTCTCCAGTCTCTTTTTTGCCAATACTGGCTTCTGCAGCTCCTGGTGTAGGGCCGTGTGGTATTCCCCCTGGGTGCAGACTCATCTGGCCTTTTTCTACGTGTGCTTTGCTCATAAACTGACCATCTACATAGTACATCACTTCATCACTATCTATATTACTATGCCAGTAGGGTGCAGGGATACTAAGCGGATGGTAATCGAATAGTCTGGGTACAAAACTGCAAATCACAAAATTTTGCCCTTCGAATGTTTGATGTATAGGAGGAGGTAAGTGTATACGACCCGTTATAGGTTCAAAATCGTGTATGCTAAAGATAAAGGGATAGTGTGTTCCATCCCATCCAATTAGACAAAAGGGATGATACTTGTAGGTGTAAGAATATAGCTTATCCTCTTTTTTAGTTTTTATAATGAATTCACCTTCTTCTATTATAGTCTGTAGATTTTCTGGTTGGCGAATATCTCGCTCGCAGAAAGGACTGTGCTCTAGCAATTGGCCGCTTTTACTTACGTAGTTTCTAGGGTAGCTTACGGGACTGTGACTCTCAGTAATCATTAGTTTATTATCCTCAGTGTCAAACTCCATTTGGTAGATTACGCCTCTAGGTACTACTAAGTAGTCGCCATATTTAAATTTGAGTTCGCCATAGTTTGTTCTGCAAGTTCCACTTCCTCTGTGCACAAAAATCACTTCGTCGCTATCTCCATTTTTGTAGAAGTAGTCGGTCATACTCTTTCGTGGACAGGACATACAAATCTGTAAATCGCTATTAGTGAGGAGTATTACTCTGCTCTCTAGGTAGTCGTCTTTGGGTTGTACATTGAAGTTTTGGAAACTACGGTGTAGCATTTCCATATCACCTGCTAGTTCTGGTTTTAGGTCTATTGGCTTATCTACTTTCAAAATAGCAGTAGGTGGATGGTGGTGGTATAGCAAGCTATAGCTATTACTAAAACCTTCTGTACTAAAAAGTTCTTCTTTGTACAGTTCCCCATCGGGTCTTCTAAATTGGGTATGTCGTTTGGGCGGTATGCTTCCTAGTTTATGGTAATGTGGCATTGATTTTTTTGCTTGAGAGGCAAAGATATGAATTTTACAAAATAGTTTAATTGTTAATCCAGACAGATTAACCTGATTTCGACTATTCTTTTGAGATGCAGATTTTCATAAAACCCTGTAGGCGAGAGGTTTTAGTGTAGATATAGCGAGCTATATCAAGATAAAACAACGATGATTACGAGGTTTTATGGACAAAACAAGTCGATTACACATTTAAACAGCCATTTTCTTCCTAAAACTGTCTTGGAATAGCTCGCTATTCCTGCACCACTTTCACTCGAAACTCACTATTTAAAAATGTTCTGAATCCAAAATAATAATCGAACTCAGGTTATTAGTGATAAAGTCAATAGATTTTAGCGAATGCAATTTATTACCTTTGCGGCACATTGAAAATCACAACGTATTTTATCTGTCTAGGCCTATGCATTAGTACGCTACTGCACACTAGCTGCGGCTGGGTAGGTGGCAAGACTTATTCTTTGGCATCTGACACTACCATTAGCCTAGAAGCAAGGGAATGGAGTAAGAAAATAGATCAAGACCCAACTAATGTTGAGTATCTTACTCAAAGAGCACAAGTGCTTTCTGCAGAAGGAAGATTTGACTTGGCTATAGCAGATTATCAAAAAGCAAGCGAACTAGAGCCACAAGAGGTTGCACATCTGTATAGCATGGGAGATGCTTATTTTGCCAATGATCAGACCACCTTAGCATTGCAGCAATACGACGACGCAGAACGAGTAAATCCAAATGACGTAACTGCAGTGTTTAAAAGAGGCCAATTTTTATACTTTGTACGTCAGTTTGATCTAAGTAAGATAGTGCTAGGTAAGCTATTGGTGCTCAATCCACAGCACTCGCAAGGCAATTTTATTATGGCTATGCTTCAAAAAGAAACAGGAGATACGGCTTCGGCTATTGAGTATTTTCAAAACACCATAGCGTGCTTAGGGTCAGACTACAACAGTAGTATGCAATTGGCCTTAATTTATGATAAACAAGGTCAAGATGATTTAGCCATTAGGTACTACGGCAATGCTATCAATATAGACCCAACTAGTGACGAAGCTCACTATTCCTTAGGTTTATTTTACCAAAATAGAGCAAAAGATTTGCTGGCTATGAAGGAATATCAAAAAGCAATCGACTTGAATTCAAATCACTATTTGGCATACTATAATGCAGGAAATATTTTGGCTAAAGACGGCAACTTTACGAGTGCTATCGATCATTTTGAAATTTGCATTCGATTAAAAGATGATTTTGCAAAAGCATATGGCAGAATAGGTCAATGCTTCGAAATGCTAAAAAAGAATGATTTAGCCCTACAGAATTATAAGAATTGTTTGCAAATTGACCCTAATATTGCATACGCTAAAGAAGGGATTGCTCGTTTAGGTGATTTTCAGTAAAAAAAATAAGGAATAAAAGACGTTTTGAATATAAAAATAACATTACCTGATGGCTCCATACGCGAAATGCCACAAGGGAGCTCGGCTTTAGATGTAGCCAAAGACATATCCGAAGGACTAGCCAGAGTAGTGGTGAGTGCCAAAGTAAATGGAGAAGTTTGGGATCTGACTAGAGCCATAAATCAAGATAGTACGCTATCCCTTCTCAAATTTGATGACGTGGATGGCAAAAAGACCTTCTGGCATAGTAGTTCTCACTTGCTAGCAGAAGCATTAGAAGCTCTTTATCCCGGAGTAAAGTTAGGAATAGGCCCAGCCATAGATAATGGGTTCTATTATGATGTAGATTTTGGAGATCAAGGCTTTTCGTCTAATGATTTTGAGAAAATAGAGAATAAGATGAAAGAGCTAGCTAAGCAAGGTAATGCTTACGAACGCTCAGAGGTGAGTAAAGCAGACGCTATTGCTTATTTCACAGAAAAGGGAGACGAGTATAAGCTAGAGTTAATAGACGGATTAGAAGATGGTCAGATCACTTTCTACAAGCAAGGTAATTTTACGGATTTATGCCGTGGGCCGCATATACAAGATACTTCTACCATAAAAGCAGTGAAGCTACTCAATGTAGCTGCCGCTTATTGGAGGGGAGACGAAAAGAATAAATCACTAACACGCATCTACGGAGTTTCATTTCCTAAAGCTAAGATGCTTACAGAGCACTTAGAACTATTAGAAGAAGCGAAAAGAAGAGATCACCGTAAGTTGGGTAAGGAGCTAGAGCTATTCATGTTCAGTGATAAAGTAGGAGCGGGGCTTCCCCTTTGGTTACCTAAGGGTACTGCTATTCGCGAGCGATTAGAAAACTTTATGCGTCAGGCTCAGATAGAGCGAGGCTACCATCAGGTAGTTACTCCGCATATTGGCAAAAAAGAACTGTATGTTACTTCTGGTCATTATGAGAAGTATGGTGAAGATTCATTTCAGCCTATCAAAACGCCAAATGATGATGAGGAATTTTTGCTTAAGCCTATGAATTGCCCACATCACTGTGAGATATTTAAATTCAAACCAAAGAGCTACAGAGAATTACCGTATAGAGTTGCAGAATTTGGTACAGTATATCGCTACGAGCAGAGTGGTGAGCTCAATGGGCTTACTCGTGTACGTGGATTTACTCAGGATGATGCACATATATTTTGTACTCCAGATCAGCTAAAAGCTGAGTTTGTAGATGTGATAGACTTAGTGATGCACGTGTTCAAAAAACTTGGTTTTGAGAATTTTACAGCACAAATATCACTTCGCGATCCAGAGAATAAAGAGAAATATATAGGCTCAGATGAAAACTGGGAAAAAGCAGAGGCGGCTATTATAGATGCTACTGCTGAGCGAGATTTGGTTACAGTGACGGAGTATGGTGAAGCTGCATTTTATGGTCCTAAACTAGACTTTATGGTAAAGGATGCACTAGGCAGAAGCTGGCAGTTAGGTACTATTCAGGTAGATTATAACCTACCAGAAAGATTTGAGCTAGACTATATAGGTGCAGATAATGAGAAACATAGACCAGTAATGATACACCGTGCACCGTTTGGGAGTATGGAGCGATTTATAGGGATTTTGATAGAACATACTGCGGGTAATTTTCCTCTTTGGCTTAGTCCAGAGCAGGTTGCTGTATTGCCAATATCTGAGAAGTATCATGATTACGCAGATAAAGTTTTAAAATTCCTCAATAAAAACGATATTCGCGGCCTTGTAGACCAAAGGGCTGAGAAGATTGGCCGGAAAATCCGCGATGCTTGGGCGACTAAAATTCCTGTTATGATAATAGTGGGAGAGGAAGAGTCTGATAATGAGGAGGTTTCGGTACGAGTTCAAGGCGACGGGGATGTAGGCAAATTTAAATTAGATGAGTTTATAAAATACTTTAACTCACTACTGTTGAAAGAATAGAATAGTAATACTTGAAGAGAAAAAGACCTTTTAGAGGGAGGGTAAGAGACCCTCACAGAATTAATGGTTACATCATAGCTGACCCAATACGTTTGGTTGGAGATAATGTAGAGCAAGGAATTGTAGATTTAGCATCTGCACTCAAAGCTTCCAAGGAGCAAGAACTAGATTTAGTAGAAGTATCTCCTAAAGCTAGCCCACCGGTATGTAAAGTGATAGACTACCGTAAATTCTTGTATGACCAAAAGAAGAAAGCTAAAGAACTGAAGGCTACTCAGGCTAAGACAGATATCAAAGAGATACGTTTTGGGCCGAATACAGATGAGCACGATGTTAATTTTAAGACCAAGCACGCTGAGAAATTCATAGAAGAAGGACATAAGGTGAGAGCCTATGTTTTCTTTAGAGGAAGGACTATTGTGTTCAAAGAACGCGGAGAGTTATTGTTACTTCAATTTGCAGATAAATTGTCAGAAGTAGCCAAACTTGAGCAATTGCCTAAAATGGAAGGCAAAAAAATGATAATTGTTTTAGCACCAAAATAAATTTTAAAAAAGAGAAAGAACAGATGCCAAAAATGAAAACCAACTCCAGTGCAAAGAAGAGATTCAGAATCACTGGTACAGGTAAAATCAAAAGAAAGCACGCTTACAAGCGTCACATCTTAACAAAGAAATCTAAGAAGCGTAAGCTAGCACTTAGACACAGCGGATTAGTACATCCAGCTGATGAGGGAAACATCAAATTCTTATTAAGAATCGGAAAGTAATTCGCAGCAGCGAACAGTTTAACCATTATTCGGGCCATTAAAAGAGTGTTACATTTATCGTATCACCGCCTAGTTTAAAAAAAAAGAAAAAATAAAATGCCAAGATCAGTAAACGCAGTCGCCTCGAGGAGACGACGCAAAAAAATGATGAAACATGCCAAAGGATTCTTTGGTAGAAGAAAAAATGTATGGACAGTAGCTAAAAACGCAGTAGAAAAAGCGTGGCAGTATGCATATAGAGATAGAAAAAATAACAAACGCAACTTCCGTAGATTATGGATTACTAGAATAAACGCTGGTGCCAGATTACATGGAATGAGCTATTCACAGTTTATGGGAGGAGTACACAAGGAAGGTATAGAGATCAATAGAAAAGTTCTTGCTGACCTTGCTATGAACCACCCAGTTGCTTTTGAGGCTATCGTAAAGAAGATCAAGAAGTAAGATTTAATAAAGCTAAAACATTATACTAAAGTCTCTCACTCACGTGGGGGACTTTTTTTATGGGTGCTATTTAGAACTTATTCAGGATTTAGCCGAAAAGTATTGACCAGTCCTACACTATCTAGCTGCGTATCGAGCCTTTTAGCCTCCCAAGATAGAATGGTGCCCGTGGAGTCATAGTTCATTTATTTCTGTTCTCTTTGAATTTTATAGTGATTGTAGAGTGTATTGATGAAACCCAGAATCATACCTATTCCCATCACAATATAGAAGATGGTGAAAATTTTTCCTGCATCTGTTTGAGGAGCAAAATCTCCAAACCCTACTGTGGTAAGAGTCACCACAGAAAAGTAAACAGAGTCCACCCAACTCCATCCTTCCAAAAAGTGATAGGTTACTGTGCCAAACAATATCATGATGAAGGCAGTGTATAAAAGTTCTCGGTAACCTTTGTCACGGAGGAACGATACTATGGTTCTAAATACAAACATGGGTTGCTGGACTTATTCTATTACTCAGTTATTTTGTTATTAAAATTTGATTTAATGCATTCGATCTCCTCTTATTTCTAGGGTTTTTACCATTTCAGCTTCAAAAGCTACGTATTCTGCCCATCGGTTCAGGACATACTCTTTGTCAGCGTATTTTTTTGCCAAGGTTATAAATGCTTTATAATGACCTGCTTCACTCACCATAAACTCGTGATAAAATTTTTGCAATTCAGGCTCCGTGATATGGATACTGAGCAATCTAAACCGCTCACAGCTACGTGCCTCTATCATAGCAAAGGCAAGTAAATATTCTACTAACTGTTTATTGATATGATCTCCACCACGTATAAAAGAGTTGAGTTTATTCACGTATTCGTCTTTACGTTGTGCCCCAAGTTCGAAGCCTCTTTTTTTAAGTTCTTTTAGCACCTTGCGAAAATGTCCCCACTCTTCGGCCACTATGGGAGCTACTATGTCTACTACATCTGTAAAGTCACTAAACTTACTAATCATACTGATACCGTGAGTAGTAGCTTTCTGCTCGCACCAGGCGTGGTCCGTCAGTATATATTCTATACTAGTCTCGGCTATGTTTACCCATCGTGGGTCTGTAGCCATTTCTAGTCCTAATGTGGTTTTAGCAGTTGGTGAAGCCATAAGGCAAAGGTAGGGTCTTCGATACAATTCTGATGAACTCCTTGTCGTCGTTCTCAGAATTACTCAGACGGACAACAGTTAAATAATAAGCAGTATTGTCTTGTGATGAGTTTACCCCCTCGAGTGGCGATGCTTTTGCATCGTTGTATCGAGAATCAAAATAACAATAGCACCCCAACAAAAATTGCAAATCCCAATAGAAATAGTACCAACGTATAGGGCAATATATCCTTTGCCTTGAGTCCTGTAATACTCAGAAGGGGCAACGCCCAAAAAGGCTGAAGCATATTGGTGAGCTGATCTCCATAGGCAAGAGCAAGTATCATTTTTGGTAGTGGTACACCTAGTTTGGTAGCAGCTTCTAGTATGATAGGGCCTTGTATAGCCCACTGTCCGCCACCACTAGGCACAAAGATGTTGACTAGTCCAGCACTAAAGAAAGTAAAGAGTGGGAGAGTAGTAGTGTTGGATACTGCTATGAACCAATTGGAAACTAGCTCTATAAGTCCACCACTCTGCATTAGAGCAAGTATGCCGAAGTAGAGCGGAAACTGTATGAGAATACCCGAGCTTCCGGCGATAGCATCTTCTACTGCACTTAGAAAAGAGGTGAAGTTGGAATGAAGTAAGAGACATAGAGTCAATAAGCTGAAATTAATAAAGTTAGGCGTGATGAATCCTAAAAAGGGCCCCTCAAAACTAAGAGCTAAATACCCTGCAAGGCTTACAAGAAGCAGGCCTATTATTTTACTAAATATGCTGCTTTGATCTATCTTCTCAGCTCCTTCTAGGTTCTTATTTGCTTTGGTATGGATAAAGGCCGTTTTGATTTCAGGAATTTGAGATTTTACTCTTGTACCCAAGTAATAGAAAGTAAGTGGAATAAGAACGAGCAGCAAGGCAAAGGCACTTATATTCATACTGCTAAAAACCGTGTCGCCATAGTATATAGCTTCAGGTAGAGAGGCGTTTTTACTGATAGCCTGTAAATGACCTGCTTCTGCTACTTTGGTAAGGGCACTGCCAGATAGACCTCCGTGCCATACCATCAGACCTACGTAGCCTGCAGCTCCTATGAGAGGATAGTTGAGTGGTAGTTGCTTTTTGGTGAAGCTTTCTCCAAGCTTACGTGCTAGGATAGCCCCAAAAATGAGGCCTAAACCCCAATTTAGAAATGCAACTATAATAGTAGCGAAAGTGACTATGGCAGCTGCTTGAGCTGTGGTAGTAATAGGTTTTACCAACCAAGAA
>Ga0307994_1002141_pt1 | contig 11269 bp, 4 predicted proteins | sample EllFjometagen261_FD_203171 | JGI IMG/M metagenome (GOLD analysis project Ga0307994, IMG submission 203171) | Marine microbial communities from Ellis Fjord, Antarctic Ocean - #261 | ecosystem: Environmental > Aquatic > Marine > Unclassified | place: Southern Ocean | collected 2014-11-02
GCATAATAGCATGTGAAATTCCACCCTGTTGAATACCAACATCTGTTGGATTGAACAACAGCTCTGGTGCACGAATCAGCTCCGTTGTCAAATCCAGCAGCTGCTCTTCGTCCCATGTACCCTCCTCCTCATCGTTGTCCTCCTCCATCGCTGTTCCTCCTCCCTCAGCGACGGTGGTGGCGTTACCGTTGTTGGTCCCGGCGGCAGACTTTAAGATCTTCCCCTTATGAACAGTTCGAAAATCTGGCAGCAAGTATGGACAAGGTGGTGACGCAGCAATTTGTTTAGCCTCTGCGCAGTAGTCAAGAGACACACGACATCCAACCTCCTTCATCTCATTAATAATATGCCACTCGTCCATCATTGGTCGATGTCGGTAAGAAATAATTTCTTTTAAAAAATTAGTGACTGCCTTCCCACCGACGCTGACACGTTTCGTTGCTGCTTGAATACAAAAGTTATCAAACACGGGAACAACATTTGTACATGAAAAACCAGAGTCAACGACCAGCCGGCATGGTGCACGTGAGAAGGGAAGATTGGGATGCTCGTCGACGTAGTGTTGTGCTGCAAGCCATGCTGTTGTTGTCCTTGAGTATGAAGAAAATCCGTAGTACTCGAACACTACTTGATCCATCTCCGCTTTAAACTGTGGTAAATTCCTTGGTGGTTCAGTAACTAATAATGTTGCTGTCGTTGGATCAACATTGAGATGATCAGTAGAAAATACTCGATCCCACACCTCTGTCTGCAGTTGCCAGTTGACCAAACAACCTCGTTCAAATGGTCGTGAGTAAAGAAGTTGTGAAAAGTCACCCACTAGATCCACATTTTCGCTATCCTCGCCGACAAGACGTCGAAATGTTTCACGTCGTGGGCGACCAATACAATTTGACATGATGACTTTTGGATCATCACTCCCAGCAAATCCTGCCTTGACATGAGAGGCGCCGTTGTCCAAAACGACTGTTTGTGGGTTCATTTGATTGTGCGTATGGGATGATGGAGGCTGGGCGTGGAAAAGAATGAGGGGTGTGAGAGGTGAGGGTCCTGGGCTTCTGTAAGCGACTCAGGTTATTGACCTCAACAACTCCTCTTTTCATGTCTTTCAACCACGGTGGCAACATGGCCAACGCCAGTCCACCAACAGAGCCACCACCACCACCTCCCAGCGGGGGAAGAGTCAGGCGGCGCGTCTCTGACTACTCATTACGTGCACACGCTGTCTCCAGCCGTATTCATGATCAAATGGATCATCGTCGTGGTTCGCAACACAAGTTCGCCAAAAGTGGTGTCTCGCTTCTAATGAAAAAAGCTCACTCTTGTCTTCACCGTGACGGTGAGGGACACGAGCTTCTCCAGCAATCATTAAACACATTGAACGTAGAGAACATGCCTAATCCTATTCGCATGGATGATCCTTTCGTTGTTCGTGTTCTTCAAATTTTTTTTAGTGAGGCAGATGTCAACAAGGACGGTGATATCTCTCCGACTGAGTTCGCCAACGCTGTGAGTATGATTGGTGATAAGCTTGGTGATAAGTTTCGTTATTTGAAACCAATGTCACTGTTTGCATCGCTCGATGTTGATGGTGATGGTAAGATTGCATTGTCGGAGCTGTTGAAAGGTGTTGAGGCTACTAACGACACTGATTTTTTACTTGCTTGCAGCGCTGTCGACGCGGTGCGAAAGTTTTTCGGAGCCGACGGTAGCGACGAAGACGGCGAAGGCAAAGAAGATGGAGACGATGGAGACGATGGAGACGATGGAGACGATGTCACATCACCTGGTTCGTCACCTTCCTCGTCACCATCTACATCTGCGCTATCTGTCTCACTTGGTGATCTTTCTGTGGAAATTCCTGCCCATATAATTGCTGCTGCTGCGCCCGCCGCTTCGCCCGCCGCTTCGCCCGTCGCTTTGCCCGTCGCATCGCCGGTCGCTCAGAAAGTTGCTCAGAAGCGGAGCAAGTGGAGCATGTTGAAGCGATCCTCTGCTGGCAACGGTGCCATCGTTTTTGACAGGGGTGACGGGAACGAAGCCCTTGTCTCCACAAGAGAACGACCATCTACTACTAAGACTAACCACTGGGGAAGTCTGGCGCAGACGCTCAAGGACAAGGGAGTGCTTTCTTCAGCCAAACCTAACTCACCCAGGAGACTCAACGCGGCAATGTCTGCGAGGCGTGGAAACGGACTTGGTAGTGGTGGTGGTGGTGGTGGTGGTGGTGGTGGTAGTAGTGGTAGTGGTGGTGGTGGTGGTGGTGGCAGTAGTAGTAGTGCATCACGAAAGCGTCTGTCTGGTTTCAACAAGAACGAAGGGATGTGGGTCTCCTCACCAACTACTCGCTTCGAAACAGCACTAGGAAATTTAAGCAGCTTGAGCAGGAGGGCAGCGACTGCTGCGTCCGCTGACAGTATTGGCAGCGCAATGGGGAGCAGTGCTGGCAACTCTAGAACGGGAAGCGACACGGACGGTGATTTTGATGGAGGATGGGGTGGTTCTGACTTTGGTGCTGGGAGTGAGACGGGTGGATCAACATTTGATGGACCTGTAACACCAAGGAATACAATTGATGAACGTGTCCAAGTTGTCGTTCGTCTTCGTCCATCACTACCCAATGAAAAAATTGATCATGAATATTTTCGTACATTTGATCCAATAACAAAAACAATCTCAATAAAATCTAAAAGTTTAGGTAGAAATGGAAAAAGTTATAAAATGGATCAATTGTTTGATTCAGACACAACGCAAGAAAAAGTTTTTGAAAGTGTTGCACGACCATTGGCAGATCAAGTACTTTCTGGTTTCAATGCAACTATGCTTGCGTACGGTGCGACGGGCACTGGTAAAACACATACGATGATTGGTGAAAGATCGACAGATGGAACACAAGCTGGTATTGTACCAAGAACTATGGAGTACATGATAAGAAGATCAAACGAGGACAAGTATCATACTTATACATTTCATATTTCATTTGTTGAATTGTACAACAAGACATTGACTGATTTATTAGATCCTTCACGAACAAATTTAAAAATTCAAGGATCATCTGATCCAAGAAGAAATGGTGTTGTTGTACGTGGGCTTAGTTTAACAGAGGTACAAACTGTTGATGAAGCAATGGAGCTTATGGCACATGGTGAAATGAATCGTGCGTACCATGAAACAAATCTTAATGCTAGCAGTAGTCGCAGTCACGTTGTTTTTGTTGTCAACACTACTAAGCGTCAGTCGGTGGAAGGAGGAGGAGGAGGAAGAGGAAGAGGAAGAGGAAGAGGAAGAGGAAGAGGAGGAGACGACGACAACAACGACAACAACGACGACGACGTCTTTAGTAGCCTGTACATGGTTGATTTAGCTGGCAGTGAGCGTGTCAAAAAAAGTGGAGCTTTTGGTCCGCAGCTTGCAGAGGCACGTGCCATTAATCAATCCTTGGCTGCTCTTGGTAATTGTATTAATGCTTTGTCCTCTAAAAAAAATAAAGGAAAATCAAATACTCATGTACCCTATCGATCATCAAAATTAACACATTTATTATCATCAAATCTTGGTGGTAATGCAAAAACATTGTTAGTCGTCTGTGTATCATCCAGACTTGGTGGTGGAGAGGAAATGCACAGTGCGCTAAACTTTGGTCAGCGTGCCAAGCGTGTTCGTGTCAAGGCTGCAATAAATAGAAAGAATCAACCTGATTATGAAGTTTTGTATAATGCTACTGTTGAAAAATTAAATGAAGTATTAAAAAGAGTCACTGAATTGGAAGAAGAGGAGGAAGCTTTCAAAACATTAGGAATGTCAAAAGAGCGTGCATTTGAGTATGAAGAAATAATGTCACAACATGTCATGACAATAAAAAAACAGGAGAGAGAAGCACATGCGTTGCAATTAGAATTGGAACAAATGATGAAGGCAAGAGAGTTTGCAATTGTTAGTACCACGATGCTGCAAAGTAATGCACAGCAAGCACAGGAGGAAACGGAACGTTATGAGGAAAAAAATTTTGAACTTGAACAAAAGTTAGAGAAAGTATCAAACATAAATCATTTGGTTCAGAATGATTTGTTGCGTCAAAAAAATGACCTGCAAGAGGTAAGGGAGCACAACAAGTATTTGCAAGATTGTTTAGAAGAGGAGGAGGTGAGGAAAGAAGAAGAAGAAAAAATTCAACAACAATCAATGGTAACGTACGAACAAGAAATTAATTATTTGAAAAAGCAAATGGAACAGGAGGAGGAGGAGAGAGAGGAGGAGAGGGAGCAGCAGAGGGAGCAGCAGAGGGAGCAGCAGCGGGAACAGAGGGAACAGAGGGAGCAGAGGGAACAGAGGGAACAGAGGGAGCAGCGAGCAAGGCAAGCGCAGGAGGCAGCGCAGGAGGCAGCACGACAGGCAGCGGAGGAGGCAGCGGAAAAGGCAGCACGACAGGCAGCAAGTGATATGGCATTGGTTCAAGCAGAGGCAAATCAAAGGAACACAGTTGCAACCATGGAACTAGAGCAAAAAATTATTTTTTTGAAAGCAACACATTGTGAGAATTTTGAAAAAGAAAAAAAGAAAAATATTGACAAACGTCTTCAGTTAGAACGTTCTTACAACGCTGATCTTAAAATTACACGTGAGCTAGAAGAGAGAGCCATGGAGTTATCACATGCTGCCGAGATGGAAAAGTTGTGGAAAGATATCCAAGAAATGAAAGTCTTACTGCAGGAACAGTCGAGAGTGACTACTATTCTTCGTGCATCTAATGTAGAGCTGGAGACAAGTTTGACAAGTTTGAAACAAAACGAAGAAGAGCAGCAACGTAAAAAAAAAAAAAATTCTCGCAACAACGACGTAGAGTTGAAACGTCTTCATGAATTGATTAAGAAATTAGAGAGAACAGCAGAAGAGAACAGCGAGCACCACCACAAAATTATGCAGAGCAACGCAAGATTACACGAGGAGGAAATGCAGCATCAGGTGGAGACTGCTAAAATGCTGGAGATGCAAATGGAGGCACAAAATAATATTTTGAAAGAAAAAAAACAAAAATTATTAAAAGCCGCAGAAGAGAAAGAGATGTTAGCAAAAAGACAACAAAACATATTTGAGGAGCAGAAAAAGGACATAGACAAGATGAGCAAGGAACTACAAAGAATGGAGTTGGAACTAAAAGGTGCACAATCTCGAGAAACAGCAGAAATAAAAGCATCACAACTTGCTCAGGAGGCAACATTACAAAAGAAAATAATGATTGAAGATTTAGAAATTGCGTACAAGAGTGAAATGTTGAAATTGAATGAATTAATGAGAAAAGGAAGAGAGGAACAAACAAATATTGTGAATAAATTAAGATGTCAACTCATGGAACAGGAGAAAGTACAAAATGAGGATATAACTCAAATGAGACTAAAAATGACAATGACGAGTGAAACATTACGTTGTGTGGAGGTAGAGAAATCATTACTTTCTAAAAAGTGCATGACATTGAGAGAAAAGTTACGTGTATCTTCAGAAACGTATGACTCTGAGATTCATCATTTAAGAAAAAGTTTATTAAGTATTCCAGCAACAACGGAAACATTTCAACAACGTATTAATCAGCTGGAGTACAAGGTAACAACGACAGAAGATGAAAATGTACGACTCTCATCACAATTGAATGATGCTCAGCAACAACACGCTGAATTGACTCTCATTCATGAAACTCGTGTTGTTCATTTTGAGCAAGAGTTGATCGAAACGAATCATAAAATTTCAACAAAAAATAAAATAATTTTTGATTTTACCAAAGCATCAAAAACAAATCAACGTGAATTGAATGAGAAAATGGAGACATCGATTCAAATGTTGGATGTCTATAAAATAAGAGTCGTTGAGCTTGAAGAAAATCTTTTGACGCAACAAAAAGTTCATCGATTGCAGCTGGACGAAGTCGAGGTGAAGCAAAAGAATCAAAAGAAAGAAAAAATGATACGAATTGTAGCAATGATGAAGAGCAGAGAAATATCTCAAGCATTTAGTTCATGGACAGACTACATCTCACTCCGACGTCGTTATCGCAAGTATGCTCGTCGTTTACAACAACGTAATTTGTTGTCCGTGTTCAATCGATGGTGTGAATATTTGAACGAGCGTTGCGCAACAAGAAAGGAAGAGAAAGAAAAGACCCATCGCATAAAGATCGTAGTGAAAAGATTACACTATAGGTTGGTATCAAAAGCATACAGAAAATGGATGCAGGAGTATAATCAGCACAAGAAAGTATGTCGTCTAATGAAACGATGGTTGTCACAAAGTATGACACGTGCGTTTGAAGGATGGTGTGCGTTTGTTATAGAAAGAGTACGACAAAAACAAATGATAACACGCGTCATGTCACGCATGTTGCGATTAAAGTTGTCTGGCAGCATGTCGACATGGATTACTTCCACAAAAGAAGCCCATCAACGTAAGCTCCAGGAGCAAGAGCAGCAAGATAAAATGATACGAATTGTAGCAATGATGAAGAGCAGAGAAATATCTCAAGCATTTAGTTCATGGACAGACTACATCTCACTCCGACGTCGTTATCGCAAGTATGCTCGTCGTTTGCAACAACGTCATCTTTTGTCAGTGTTCAATCGATGGTGTGAATATTTGAACGAGCGTTGCGACATGAAGCTTCGTGTCCAACGTGTGATATCTAAAATATGTTCACGGACACTTGCAACAGGATTTACATCGTGGCATGCTCACTACAAGGAGAGTCTTCGGAAGGAGAAGAATATGCTTGCAGCAAAGGTTGCAACAGAATCAATGGTGAGCCAATTAAATAAAGAAGCGTACTTGAGAACGGAAGAGGAGATTAAAATAATAAAAAAAATTCAAGAAAATTTAATGGAGAGACGAGAGAAAGAGTGGAGCGAGTTATCAGACATCAAGCTAACGAAGATGGAAAATGATCTTCGGACACAATTTACCAGCGAGCGCAATGAGTGGAAGAAAATCATGAAAGAAGTCATTGCGCAACACAAAGTGGAAGGAGTGCGAGTGACCGAGTCAGCGTTGCGAGAAGCAAAAGAACATTTTATCGAAACGGCGACGACGTCAAATCGACAATTGAAAGAAGAGGGAGAAACGAAAGAGAGGAGACTTCGAGAGGAGATGGTGTCACTACGATCTCGACACGACGCAGAGGTAGCAGCACATGAGGCAACATCAAAACGTGCAGATGTGACAAATTACGAGCACTCCAATCAAATGAAAAGAATTCAAGTTGAAAAAGAAAAATTATTGCAGGAACAAATTGAAAAGGAGGTAATGAGTAATAAAATGATGATTTCATTACGCGAGGAGTTTAAACAATTAGAATCATCGTTTGAAAATATGCGAGAGCGGCAGGCTGCATCGGCTGCCTCAGAATTATCTGCAAAGGAGGCAATGGAGGAGATCAACACATCACTAATTAGCAGTGAGCAGGCGCGTCGTGCTATGCGACAGACGGTGAAGAAAGTGACGCGAGAATTGGAAACGATTAGATCAAAGGGACATGAAATGGAAAAAACAGCACAGCTACTTGAAATGAAAGATAAGACGACTGTGGTGCTCCGTCTCAAGTATGAGGCATTGTGCTCTGAGCACGAGGCGCTGCGTCAGCAGGTGCACGAGCTGGAATGGGGTGACAGAGACAGCAGCGAAAGAACCGTCGTTGTGATTAAAGATCGACCAAACTAATATTATACCTCTACCTCGATAAGAACCGGGGGTATAATGTAATAAAATGAACATTTTGAACAGTGGAACAGGTTGACAATTTACGACCTTTAATAAGTAATAAATTATGATACAACATTTTATAACAAAAAAAATGAACAATGAATTTCCTTTTACCTTTGTGGCCTTGTGAGTACTACGTGATTCAAAGAGTGAATCAGAAGGCTTACTTTCCATTTTACAGCAACTCAATGCGATCGGCCCACACGGAGGAAGAGCTGCACTTAAACGTGACATTCCTTGGCACTGATATCCATTGTTCAAACATTTCTTCTGTCATTGGTTTGTCATCAATTATATTTGACTTTGATGATTCAACTACTTGAGACTCAAGTTCAACTACTTGAGATTCAAGTTGAAGATCAATCCACAGAGCACCCTCCAGCACAATGTTACGAGAAGCTAATCGATCTGGCCACTCAACAATAGTGATGGCGTTTCGTGTAAGGTCAGAGAACTCTAGAGCGTCGAGATCTTCTGGTTCTACACCTTGGAGTCTGTACAGATCTAAGTGATGAATACCTCGTGGAAATCGTGAGGAAACGTTGCCGCCATCATTCTCTAGGGGGTAGTTGAAATCAAGACAAAAAGTAGGCGAGGGAATGTCCTCGTGATCACCACACGATGAAAGTTCACGAATGAGACCACGTGCAAGCGTAGTCTTCCCAGCACCAACGTGACCTGTCAATAAAATGCAGTTTTCAAATAAATTGGTCGTCGATGATGTTGAGCGGAAGATTTCATGCAAGTGCCAGCTGAGATTTCTACCTTTCGCCCACATGTCTTGATCAGAGTGAACTATTTGTTGAGACGACACAAATGTGCTGCTTGATCGGCGGAGGATGCGAATCATTCCATGTGTGGAGGAGAGAGGTCGGCTTTGTAACTTCGTTTGTGGGTAGGTGAGGAAGTGGTGTGAAAGGTTGGTGATGGAAATCTATTTTTTTTCAGCAAGATTTTTTCTGAAATTTTTTTCCTCCCTTCTCGAAATTATATTTGATCGATACAAAATACAAAATACAATGTTCGCATCACACTCGCTCGAGGTCTACCCGTCCACTGTCACCGTCAAGCAGTTTGACATGTGGCTGGCCAACTGGGATAGCCAATTGGAAGCAGCAGCAGCAGCAGGAGCAGCAGCAAGAAAAAATCAGATCAACATAAAAGAAAGCGATCGTCAAGTTGCAAAAGTACCATTAGTTAGTGATTGGCCAACTCTTGTTGAGCCACCACTTGCGTCACCAAACGTGCCACGTTCATCAGCACCATCTCATGCACGCGCGTTACCATCCTTCTCGCCTCTGTCACAAGCAAGCAGCAGCGATCACAGCGAAGACAGTGATGCAAGTCTGGACAGTCTGAACACCGGTTTTACATCGGATGCTGACCTTACCGATGCAGCCGAAGGCGTCGAAGTGGAAGTGGAAGAAGAGGAGGGTGACGTCGGCAACCACTTTGGTGGAACCGATGACTTTGGTGGAACTGATGACTTTGGTGGGACTGATGACTTTGGTGGGAATGATGACTTTGGTGGGAATGATGACTTTGGTGACGACGACATGGGCAACGAGAACGATTCGGAAGACGACGACTCGGAAGACGACGACATGGGAGACATCGACTCGGAAGACAACAACTCGGAAGACGATGACGCATCGCCACCAAGGAGTCTGGGGATCCAAAAGTCTAAGAGAAAAATGCTCTACACGGATGAAATTCGACCACTCAAGCGCAGGTCAACACAAGTACAACAATGGAAACAACAGTGCTCTCTCCAGTATCTGGTACCGGATGATCTGGATGGAATGCAATATCCACGACCGCAGGGTAGACGCGTGCAGCGAGATTGATGTGGAAAAAAAGAAGGAAAAAAAATTATTTTCACAAAAACAAAAAACAAAAAAACTTCTAAGAAAAAAGAAAAGTATTATGCACAGCCCTCTATACACGCCTCCCTCTCCCTACAAGATTTCCTCTACTACAAAAGCGCCTCCTCAATGGATTCCAGTACTATCATGATGGAAGACGATTCACCAGCAGCACGCTCCGCTACCCAACGGGTGAAACGATTTAACGACAGCTCCTGTCGAGAAGGAAGACTAATTCCATTTTTCATTAATTTGCTACAAACGTCTTTAGATGGCATTGCAGATTTCACAGGACGACACGAGGATTCTTTCCAACCACAAATTTTTAAGAACACGTTCAATATACTTGATTGCAACAAAACAGCTGGCATCTCCTCCTCCTTTCCTTCACACTTGCATGTTACCGTGGTGGTCACATCAAGTTTTTGAAACCGTGGTATCACACTCTTCTCCTTTTTGCTCTCCTTGTTCTCCTCCGCCTCCTCCTTCTTGCTCTCAGCCTCCTCCTCCTCCTTGCTCTCCTCCTCCTTCTTGCTCTCCTCCTCCTTCTTGCTCTCCTCCTCGTCTTCCCTCCGACGATCAAACACTTCCTCCAGCATTGATTTTACCAGTGGCACTTTAATCGCAATGTCTGCCTCTGTCGAGAGATTTAAAGAAGGACTATTATTAATCTCTAAAATCCATGGTTGAAGTTTGCTGTCTAGAAGAATGTCGATGCCAAGAAGTTGAAAACAACGATTGAAATGTTCCTCTGAATTTGGTGCAAAACATGTTGCATGTGTCACAGCAGCCAAAGGATACACAGCAACAACGGACGTCGCAACAGCATGTTTCACTCGTGTCCATATTTCATCAGCGGGGACGTTGTATTTCTTGCTAATCCACTCGAGTGTGTCCGTCATGCAATGTTTCAAAACTGGAGCAGCAGCAGCAGCAGCCTTCTCCACCCCCTCTTTCTTCTCTTTCTTGTTTAGATCGCCACGTCCAGATCCATCATCTCCTTGGACTGTTGAGTTAATATGTGAGTTAGTCAAATGCATGGTGGCAGTCGCACAGTTCATTTCCGTGGGTGCCTCATACGGTGTGCTGGCCACACGCACAAGTGCCTCGTCAAAGACGTATACATCTAATGGTGACAATGATTTAATTATAACGTAAACACGTAAATCAAACTTACATCCCGTATCACGATATAAGAGTGGATCTGGAATGTACTCCTGCACCACAACGGGGAGTGGCATGATTGGCAGTTGCGTCTCTTTCATCTGTTTCTTCTGTTTCTTCTGTTGCTCCCCCTCATCACCTACTTCACTCAAATCACCTGCAAGAAATGCAGACATAACCTTTGCACGATCAGAGAACAAAGCTATTCCTCTTCCGCAACGTCCTCGATCTGGTTTCGCAATGTACCAGCATGTTGCGCTGCTGCTGCTGCTGCTGCTGCTGCTACTGGTGGTGGTGTTCTCAAAACTATCAATGTCTTGAGGGAGGCACCATGATCGAGGCAAGTACTGCTCGGCAGTGTGAGATGATCCATTCATTTTGATGACTTGTTGTTCAACTTTTTCTTGTGTTGGACGGTCACTCAAAGATTGTAAAGCTTGTAGAGAATCCATTGATTGCGCCAGAGAACATTTTGTGACGACCGAGTCCATACCAAAAAA
>Ga0307994_1002144_pt1 | contig 11260 bp, 10 predicted proteins | sample EllFjometagen261_FD_203171 | JGI IMG/M metagenome (GOLD analysis project Ga0307994, IMG submission 203171) | Marine microbial communities from Ellis Fjord, Antarctic Ocean - #261 | ecosystem: Environmental > Aquatic > Marine > Unclassified | place: Southern Ocean | collected 2014-11-02
GGCTCATCGTAACCACTTCACATACCTTGCCCCATTATTACTTCAACCTACTGTAAATTCATGATAATCTCTTTGGGCTTGGGTCTCTTGATGGCCATTTATGGTCAGCCGTTTCCTAACTATAGGGGCGGACCACTTCAAAGGGGGAGGCTCAACCCGTCGCACTCTTTGTCAACATATCACCGCAGAGTTTGTGTCTTTGTCATGGGGCGAGCAGCTGAAAGACACCCATATCCAAGACCGCCATGAGCGGGAGGGTTAGGCCCAGAAAACCGTTCGTCCATAACGTCGCTAGCAGGCTGGAACCGCGTATCACAGGACACACGGACGCGCCCGCTTGTCGAGCCATTATCGAAGGCGGCGTGGGCGGTGAACATCCCAAAAACTAAACAATCACCCGGCTGAAAGGAAGTGGTGAGTAGACGCGCGCCTTTGTCGCGCGCCAAATCCGCAGCGTTTTCCTTCAGATGACCAGGACGATCTGGCTCACGATCGACATCCAGTCCCTCGAATTGCACTCGCAATTCTGGCCAAGTATGCGACCCTTCGACAATGAATAACGGTCCTTCATCCAAACCGACTGATCCCATCGGCGACCAGCAGGTAACCAACGCATTACTGCCTCTGTTCATATAAGGGTGATCGATATGCAATGGACTGGCGCGCCCAGCTGTCATTACACGTAACCAGGCGAACGTGAAATGCGCAGCAGGCTCGCCAAACAGGTCAGACATGGCTTGAGTGATACGCGGTCCATTGATGACGTCACGCAATGCCTGACCTTCGCTGACGGAACGCCAGAAGGCCCCAAGGTCCAAGTACATCTCTGCACGCTTTGATCGGCCAGTGGCGATACCAGCTCCTGCAGGCTCCGCGATTTCTCCCACTTCAACCAGTCGCTGCAAGATCTCAATCCGCGCTGCGTGCACTGCCTGCGGATCGTGAACACCGCGCAACAGTAAATAGCCGTCTCTCGCTAGCTGTTCCTCAAGGTCACCATTAATGTCGGCATCGCGCAGGGAACCAATCATATCCGATTGTACCCTACGACCGTAAATTTTCAGAGGTTTGATGGGCTGTTCTGTCAACATGGTCTGCTTGCCCACCCCTGAGAGAACGGTCTTGTGAGCACAATTGATAGGCCAAACATCACGATAACCCTTTAACTAACATGTTAGTTAAAGGGGATGTTATTTATTATGTACTGTCAATGAAATTTAATTACTAAGCGCCCTGAATCGCGCATTTTTAATGTGTTTAACAATTTTTATCTCGGCTTCAACCGGATTTCTCAACTGCACTGCGTTAATTATATCCAAGTGTTCCTTCATCGTTGAAATTACATTGGCTTGAGTTATGGATGTCTGCTCTAATTTTATTAGACGAATTTTAATTGCGTTAACTCGATATGCATCAATAATTATTTTGTTATTTAAAGTTTTAATAATCTGCTCATGTAGTTTCCAATCCACCGTTTGTGCATCTGCAATCAAATTGGAGTTAGTAATATCAGAACTGCCCTCGACTTCGCATAGAGCAATAATCTCTTTTGTTTCATTTAATAATTCGCCAACCAGTTTATCTGAAGCATGTTTTGTAAAATACTTGACCGCCTGTATTTCAAGAAATAGGCGGAACTCAAAGGCGTCTTTGACAAGTTTTGGGTCCACCTCAGCTATACTCATCCCCCGCTGAGGAATCGTTTGTATCAGACCTTCTGCCTCAAGCCTTGGGATCAGTTCACGAATTGCCCCTAATGGCAGACCGGTAAGTGAAACCAATTCACGTTGGGATATAAGTTGCCCTGCCCTCAAAGCTCTCACCGATAAATGATACGTAAAACTTTCGTACGCCTTCTGGCTAAGTTTTGGGACATTTTTATCGCGCATAATACTTTTCAGGTTTCCCTACTTCTTTATTGTTGTGTCGTATTTGAAAGAATGACGCAACAATACGTCTTACGATCTTTAAAAGTGATTTTTTTCGTTAGTTTTCGATCAATAAAGGCTGCTTCGCTATATGGTTTATAGATACCAGTTTGAGTTATTAAAAGTATTCAATAATCGAACCTCCTAAAAGTCAATATTTCTCAGCAGGAAGTTCACAAAATAATATTAAAAACTATTCAGCTTGCTTCGAGTACACACCTTTCTTAGCTTAATAGAGCATACTAACATTAAGACATGAGGTATATTTGAGATGGTTTTACTTGGCGCTGGCAACTACGAATATAAACCTGTTCCAAATTGGGCTAAACTTCCACCCGAACTAATTCTGGGTGATGTTGCTGGTATCGCCGTTGATGACAGAGACCGAGTGTACCTTTTTAATCGTGGCAAACATCCCATAGTAGTTCTTAGTCAAAGTGGAGAGGTAATATCAACATGGGGTGAAGGCGTTTTTAGCAATCCGCACGGTGCCTCGATAGGGTCTGATCAGTGTATCTATTTGACCGATAATTTTGATCATACCGTGCGTAAGTTTTCTTTGGACGGTAGGTTGCTTTTGAAGATTGGAATTGCGGGTGAAAGCTCCGGCTTTATGAGTGGAAAACCATTTTGCAAGTGCACCCATTCAGCCGTTTCACCAACAGGTGATATTTTTGTTTCTGACGGCTACCAAAATGCGTGTATCCATAAATTTGATCCAAACGGGAAACTTTTGATGAGTTGGGGAACCTCTGGTACAGGGCCAAAAGAGTTCAATCTTCCTCATAATATTTGTTGTGATTCTGATAGTTGGATTTATGTGGCTGATCGGGAAAACTCTAGAATTCAAATATTTGACGCAAACGGACGATTTGAGACTCAAATTAACAACATGCATAGGCCAAGTGGGCTAGTAATTACACCCGGGACATGTCCTGACTGCATTGTTGGAGAACTGGCGTCCTATTTAGAAGTTAACCAAAACTTCCCAAATATTGGTCCTTTTGTTAGTGTTTTTGACCAACAAGGAAATGTGCTATCTAGGCTTGATGCAGGTATGGGTGCCGGGCTCGAACCAGGGCAGTTCCTATCGCCCCATAGCATCGCCTACGACAGTCTTGGTGATCTCTATGTTGGCGATGTCGTGGATGCAGATTGGGACGCTGTCATGCAAAATAAAACGAAACCTGTTCAGCCCCGACGGTTCCAAAAACTTCAAAAGCTAAGTCAGAAGTAACAAGGCGCTTAATGTGACCTTAGTGCAGCATGTTAATTGAACATTAGAAATGAAGCAGTAAAAACTAGAAGCAAATAACGATCAATACTCAAGATGGTATGCAGCATCGAAGCTGTATGATCTTTTTAACCCCCATATCATTATGATAAATATCAACAGAAAACGACTTAGAAGTGTCCATTTAAAAAACTTAAACCTATAAAAAATTACGAGAAGACTAGGAATAATTTAGACTATAGAGTTAGAGTTAGAGTTATTAGAAAATTCTGGTTCCAAAAATATTTTTGCAACCTCCAAATTCATGGTTGCACTCATATTAGTCTATACACCACCTATCCGTCCTGATCAGTCGCCTTTCTACTCAATAAGCTAGGTAAACAATGCTCTCGCATATTGCCTCAAACACAAGGTCTTTAGGCACTTAAAGCTTCCAAACGTCGAGCCCCTCTGTTCTCTGACACGGGTAAAAAAATTTTTAGCGTAGAAAATTTTTCTAAACTAACAAACTGAAAATCATAATTTCAGAAGGACTTAGCTTGAATCAGAAAGAATTTTCATAGCACGCGAAATAGCGTGCTTGGCTTCTTGGGACTGGACTGAATCAAAAACCGCAGAGGGTGAACGACAATAATCACTTTCAAAGAGGCCTTCACGTACTCTCAAACTTTTGAAGAATTTTACACTTATGTCAATATGTTGATTAGAAAAGTTTAAAATTGGCAAAATACTTTCAAACAATGTTCTGGCCTTTTGTTTTTCACCACCCTGATAAGCACGATAAATAGCGACATATATCGACTCCAATCCTGTTGGAATGAAGGCATCGACAGATCTGGCCATCGCATCCATTAACTGTGTGACGGCCCAACCACCACAAACTTTCAGGCCCTGCGCAGTAGCATCTTTTACTGCACTATATTTTGGGCCTGCCTGTGAGGTTTCAATTTTGAGCCACTTGAATTTTTCGATCCTTTGGTACAAGAAAACAACCTCGTCCAGGGAAATACCTCCGCTGGACCAGTCGAGATCCTGGACCATGATTATATCAGGACTTTCTTTTTCAAGTTTTTTCAGAAAAGATATTTTTTCTTCAAGGTTTAAGCTAGGTGACAGCTGCACACAGATTCCATCTACACGAGCTGCAGCAGCAGCTTTTGTAAGGTTTAAGGTTTCAGTGAAAGTAGTGCTCGTAACGCTACAAATAAATGGAATACGGCCCTGGTTTTGGTTGACAACCGTATAGATAAAATTACTTTTTTCCTCATAATTTAATGTATTGTGTTCGCCAGCAACGGCCAAACCTAGCATGCCACCACAACCAGTACTAACTGTGTGTTCAACAAGTCTTGAAAGCGATGAAAGATCCAATGCTCCAGAGGCACCAAATGGTGTATTTAAGCTTGGAACAATTCCGTACATAAGAGACCTCGTTGCGTATAATTTTCCGAACATTCAACTCAGAAAATTATCCTTGTTCGTCAAAAGTACAAGCGTACTGCGTCAGTTTCAGTCTGCTTTATAGTCAGAAGTCCTATTATTTAACAATGCTATCCTGATGCTTAAGCGAATTGAAAATACCCAAATTACATCGTCCAAAAGATAGTCAAAACTAAATGCTATCTGTAAGTTTTCTTAAACCTTCTCCCATTTTTATTAGGCTAGCCTGTAAGATAAATCTGTCCCATCCAATACAGAAATGTCGAACACCTAAATCAATATACCGTTTTGCTTGTTCTACGTCAGATATTTCTGCTCTAGGGATAATGTTATATTCAATACATTTTGCAATTACTTTTTCTTCAATTGGAAATATACCATCCTCAAACATTAATTGGGGGTTTCCCCGCGACAACGAATAATCAGCAGGGCCCCATTGCGCAATATCAACACCTTTTTCCTGTGCTCTGCTAAGAATCAAATCAATATTATCGATGGCGTCTTTCTTTTCCAACATTATACAAAGAAGCGTAGATTCCAAATCTGCAAGATACTCCTTCGGGGCATATGACGATAAAGAAGGCCGACGAATTTTAATCCCCATCTTTCCTCCTACTTGCGGTGTCTCGGGTCTGATTATTTTATGGCAAATATCGATATCATCTGGAGTTCTAATATCGCTAAAAAGAATGGATTTAAAGCCTGCCCCAAGCGCTGCTTGAGCCCAAAACCCTTGACTTTCTTGGTCTAGTTTTATCATTAATGGAAGACTAGAACACTGAGCAGCACGAGCCATATGATATAAATTCTTCATATCTAAGATAGAATATTCAGCACAAAATTCAGCATAATCAAACAGACCCGTATCGCCTATAAGTTCAGCAATGTCAGGATCACAAAAAGCAAAATGTGTCCCTATTGTGCTTTTTCCAAGGTTTAAAGAATCTCGCAAAGAATTTTTCATAATCATAAGAGCATTCCTCTACAGTTTGTTAAGAATTGAACTTGGTAATGGCGTATTTCTAATTAGTAGTTCGTTATTCAGACTGTTAGTCATACTCACTCACTTTCAATTATTTAAAGATTGAAATCTGATACATCCGAACGTGTGGGCATACCCGCACGCGCCCCAAAATTTGTACATTTAAGAGCTGCTGCTAAATTAGCAAAATGGATAGAGTCTAACTCATTTTTACCCTCTGCAAGCCCAAGAACAAACGCGCCGTGCCACACATCTCCTGCACCAAGTGTATCAACTGCAAGGACTTGGGGGGGCTGAACATTATGAGGTTGCCCTTGTTCCAAGTAATATACGCCAGCAGAGCCATCTGTTACGCAGATCCAGTTATCCAGTCTATTTGATAAACTTCTCAAACCGGTTATTAGGTCATCATGCTGTGTAAAATCACGCAGTCCTTGCCGTGAAAAAGCAACATGAGAAGCTGCGGAGACTGCTTCGTATGATACAGGCGCTTCTGCATCCAAAACACCCGGCTTCGAAAAATAATTTGCTATTTTCAATGTAGCAATGGCCGCTTCGTTCCATCGACTATCTGCAAGATAGCCGTCCTGAATTGGTAAATTTTGTAAATTATCTAGGTTTTCAAAGCTTGGAATGTTACGACAGTTAATAATCTGTCGCTCGCCTGCCTTATCAATCACTATTGATGAAAACGACGATTGGTGGCCTTTTAACTGGATTACAAATCTAGTATCTATTCCTTCCTTTTGAAGACCTTTTAAGATTAGATCACCCACATCATCTTGCCCTAGGGCTGCAAAAATACTTACCGTACCCCCTAGGCGAGCGGTGGCGACAGCAGCATTCCCCGCATTTCCACCTCCAGACAACAGACCTTCGATAGCCAGGTACTTTTCACCTAGTTGAGGTAAATGTTTCAATGCAAAAATTAGGTCTAAAGTCGCGAGGCCTGTTACTAATATTCTTGTCACAGTGCTAACTCTGACCAGCTTATTGTCATGTTGTTGCCTACTTTGGTATTGCCTGAACCCATATCAGCCCACGTACCCAAATTTCCGTGGTAGCCATAGAACAATTTCTGGGACGGTGATCATTACTAACAGTGCAAGTACCAAAACCAATAAAAAGGGAATAACTTCACGAATAATTTCACCCAATGGTATGCGCGTCACAGCATTAATAACAAACAATAATATTCCATATGGTGGAGTGATCAATCCGATCATACAATTGATAATTGCAACCACTCCAAAATGTACTAAATCTATTTCTAATATACGACAGGCTGGTAAAAATAGGGGAATAATGACAAGGATAAGAGTGGTTGCGTCTAGTAGACATCCTAATAGTAATAAGATGATATTCACTGTGATTAAAAAAGCAAAAGGTGAAATATCTAATCCGATAAAATAGCTAGCCATAATATTTGGAATATTTTCTGAAGCTACTATGTAATTGAGAATTAAGGCACCGCCAATTACCAGCCCGACAGCTGCTGACGATCTTGCAGATTCTACAAGTATACTATAAAATTTTCCAATCGACAGCGCACGATAGAATACGGCCGCAAGTATAAGTGCGTAAAGGGCTGCAACAGCTGCTGCCTCTGTTGGGGTAGTTACCCCACCATAAATTCCATAAAGTAAAATAGCCGGCATAAGAAGTGCAGGAAAAGCATTCACTGTCAAAGCTGGCAGTTCTCGAAGGGGTATGGCCTCCTCAGTCCCAAACCCGCGTTTGTAGGATATAATAGTGTTCATAACCATAAGCACCATACCCATTAATAAACCTGGTAAAATCCCACCTAAAAAGAGGAACCCAATAGAGGTATTCGAAACCAGTGCATAAAGAACCATTGGTATGGATGGTGGAATTATTGGCCCTATAGTCGCGGAAGCAGCTGTGATTGCCGCGGCATACCCTCGTGTATAATGGCCAGTTCTCGTCATCATATCGATTATAATTTTTCCAATACCTGCTGCATCTGCAACCGCAGATCCAGACATTCCAGAAAAAATAAGACTCGCTACAATATTGACGTGGCCCATACCGCCTTTAAAGCGACCAACCAAACCGACGCAGAATTTTAGCAAACGGTCACTTATAGTCCCAGCGTTCATAATATTAGCCGCTATAATAAAGAGAGGAACAGCTAGTAAAATAAAGCTGGAATACACTCCATCAAGCAGTATTTTACCTGATAAACCAATATCCTGGCCACCAACAGACAGGTAAAAAAATGATGAAAGCATTATTGCGTATGCAATCGGCATTCCGATACCTGCTAGAAAAAATAGCGATATGATACATAGAATAAATTCTGTTGTCATTTCGGTAACGTTTTGCTTTCATCAATTGTGAGATTTTCATATGAAATATTTTCAAAATCTGCGCCGTTTTGGAAAACTTTCCACGCCCTCCAAGCGTATCTTGCTGAAACAGAAAGTAAAAACAGAAAGAATATTGAATATATATCTCTGACACGAACCCAGTCGCCGAATAAATTTGACAGAGTTGCTGTTCTTTTCAAGCGCAATATATAAAATTTCTCCCAAGTCGGCTCAAGCACCCACAAAAAGCCAACCGAAATTGCTAAACAGCTAAAAATTGCCATCCATTTTCTTGTTTTCGGATTTACGCTGGTAAGAATTAGATCAAACGTTACATGATCTCTCTCTCTTACAATCAGAGCGCTTCCCCAAAATACTAACCAAATCCACAAAACTAAACAAAACTCCAAAGTCCAACCATAGAGATTAGGGTCAAAAAATGGTATTGTCTCTGCTACCCATCCTATGCGCGCCGTGTAACGAATGAATACTTGTAGTATGAAAGTCGCAAACATAGCGGCCATCATCATGGCCGCTATGAATTCTCCTAATCGGGTAATAGCTTTGGTTACAGATCTCATCTGTTCAACTATAATATTGTTTCAGTTATTTACCCAGCGCATTTATTTTATCAAGCACACCTGCAGGCCAAGGATCTGAGGCCGAAGTAGTTAAGTACAAGTTCTGTACATGGCTTCTGAACGCAGACAAATCAGGTTCATATATTTCCATTCCTTTTTCAACCAAAAATGATACCAAATCAGTCTCTTTTTTCAGCTGATTTTGACGGCCACTTTCCGCTGCTGCCACCGCTGCGGCTTGAACATCAACTTGCTGGTCGGCACTCAAGCCGTCCCATACAGCTTTTGAAAAAGCTACATAGTTCAAATCAACCAAATGAGACGTTAATGCAATTTGGCAGGTAACCTCATAAAATTTGGCGTCTACAACAGTTGGCAAGGGATTATCTTGACCGTCAACGGAGCTTGTAGACAATGCTGTATATATCTCTGTAAATGCCATGGGTGTAGGGTTTGCGCCAAGAGCTTTTCCGAGAAATTGCCATGCGTCTGTACCAGGCATGCGTAAGTTTACGCCGGCCAAATCAGCCGGTGTGCGCACGTTGACTTCATCCCGGCATTGACGAAGGTTGACGTGGCGACGCCCCAAATACATAATGCTCAGGAGTTTCACTCCGAGCTCATCTTCAACCTTTTTCTTGAAAGGTAACATTAAATCATCATTAAATACGGCAACTTGATGAGCGGCGTCTTGATGAACATACCCTGTCGCGAAGATTGAAAACTCTGGGAAATACTGTGCCAATTCTTGCGCTGAGGTGATCGACATCTCAAGGTCACCGGATGCAATCGCTTCCAGCTCAGAGTTTTGTTTAATTAACGAGCCATTATAATGGGCTTCATAAGATGCAAAATTCGCAACTGCTGGTGCAAACACGTCTTGTAAAGCGACTGACCTTGCATCGGTTGCAGAAGCCGGCGTAGACATGCGTAGCTTGACCTGGTGCGAACCCGCCCAGACGGGCACAGCTGCCAGCGCAACTGAAACCGCAACAATCGCGGTCAAACTATGTCGTTTTAATTTGGTAATCATGGTTTTCTCCTAAGTGTTGTTTCATAGCTTTTTCGAGAGGTAATTTACAGTGATTTCCTTAAAAGCGATTGGTGAGCTTGCGGCGAGACTTCAAGAGGCTGCCGAACCATCATCCAACTCTTTTCATCTGATTTTATAGCCAAAAGCGCCTTAACGCCAGCTGTTACAGGAGCATTTACTATTAGGTTTGTCATGTTGTTAACCATAGCATTATGAGTTTTAGTTTTAATAACTTCAGTCAACTCACGCGGAAAAATATTCGACATTCCACAGATTGCCCCAGACGCGCCATGGAACATTGCATCTGCCAAAGTGCGCTCATCTCCCACAGCTACCATTAGATCTTTATTTTTTAAGAATTCTAATGTTCCTTCAAGATTACCAGTACTGTCCTTTACCCCAAAAATCATTTCAGAACCAAATTCACTCTGTAACGCCGAAATAAGCTCAGGTTTAATTGCAACCATTGTTAACTGTGGTATATTATAGAGAATGAACTGTATTTTAAGTGACCGAAGAGCAGTAAAAACAGCGGAATACCAACTTAAAAGCCCCTCAAAACTAAGATCTTTAAAGAAAAATGGAGGGGCTATTAGTATTCTTTTAACGCCCAAATCATGATATTCTACACATTGTAAGACAGCGTTTTGAAGAGAAGATGTCATCACAGCTGCAATGATTTTGCTAGGCGGAATATCTTCTTTAATTAATGTTTGCAGAGTTTTAAATTTTTCAATTTGCGATATGGATGTGCCTTCACCGGTAGTGCCGAAAAGCGTTATGCTATTAGCGCCATTCTGCAAAACCCATTTGCTGTGAGCCACCATAAGATAGTCGTCTATCGCGCCCGCCTGGGAGAATGGAGTTGTTAGCGCAACAGACAGACCAAACATATTCACCCCTACTTACTAACATGTTAGTTTTATAACATGTCATTAAAAATATGATGTCAACAAAAAATTAATTATTTAGTAACCTGGAAGTAATCTACCAATGCGCCCTGTCAGACAAAACTACTTGAAACGGGTAGAGCTATTTTAGAATGTCTTCTAATGACAAAACCACCCCCCATTTAGCTACATGAAACCTGGCCTGGGGTTCCTGAACCGTCTTGCTTAGGCCCGTGGACTGGGAACTAAGAGCCTAGGCTCTATCGGACAATAGAGCGCGGACCTACGTCCGGCCTGTCGCGTTGCTGCGGCTCGATTTGCGTTGGATGGTTTTGCTCGGGCCGCGGTCCGTGGATCACCGGTAGGGGTTACTGTGCCCAATCCATGCAGCTGAGCTGCAACACTTAGGCCCGGGCCCGCCTATCATAGAGCCCCGCGTCTTGGACCACGGCCCTTTAGTATTAGGCTTGTAAATTCATTCGGGGGTATTTTGTTCGGATGCCATCTCTACTCACGCACCAATTTCAAGCTAACCCGTGCCACTACTCTCGCCGAGTGGCGTCAATTATTGAGCGCATAGATTTAGGCTGTGCTAGCAATCTGATGCGAGTTCTCATTAGTTTGACAGCTGCCTCTAACGCCTTGACTGAATACAACGTATTGATATCCTATCCTATCCTATCCTATCCTATCCTATCCTATCCTATCCTATCCTATCCTATCCTATCCTATCCTATCCTATCCTATCCTATCATAAAAATTTAGATAGTATCGCGTTTGCGACATCGACACTATATTAGTTGATGAAATGTCTGCAGGTATTACTTCAGGAAGAGTTGATG
>Ga0307994_1002149_pt1 | contig 11236 bp, 10 predicted proteins | sample EllFjometagen261_FD_203171 | JGI IMG/M metagenome (GOLD analysis project Ga0307994, IMG submission 203171) | Marine microbial communities from Ellis Fjord, Antarctic Ocean - #261 | ecosystem: Environmental > Aquatic > Marine > Unclassified | place: Southern Ocean | collected 2014-11-02
ATGGCTCAAAATGATCTTCATTCGGCGGGGATTGTCTGTTCCAATATCCAGTATGTGCAGTAAGACCTTGAGTAAACATCGATTGATTTTTATAGGTTATTCCAAATTTAAAATACTTGCCAATGGGTGAGAATCCTCCTTTATTTAGTCGGTATCTTCTTAATGCAACTTGATAGTTTTGTTCGGTAGTATAGTCTAATCCGTGGGTTTCTACCACAACAGTACTCCCGCCTGAAGGATCAAAATTTACTTGCTTGTCATTTTTTGAATAACTATAATTGGCATTGAACTCCCATTTTTTATTCAATATTCGACGGTAGGTTAAACCTGCTCCAAAGTCTAAGAAGGGTCGTGCCGAAATCAATGCTGTGTTGTGAAGTAACAGTTGCATACTTATGAGATTCTTCTTGCCATCTATGTCCCATTTTGTTTTCTTTTGACCAAAAGAAAACAAACTTATAATGCACAAAAGCAAGGTGAACGTAATTTTATTCTTTGTTGTAGCCATATTGATCGTAAATAAGAGATTGTAATTGTATGTCTGTAAGCATTTGACTGTGAGATGATTTTGGAATTTTACGCTCATTTATCAAAACAATTTTATTTTCTTCTAAATCATAAATCATTAAAAAGAAACTTTTTTCGTATCGTTCCATAAACGTGCTCATTGCCATCTGAGGCATGGTGTTAAATAAGCCGTAAAGTATTATAATCTTGAAGGCAAGAGCTCCCATTTTAAATCGACCAGGGTTTAGGTTTATATTAAACAGATAGCCTAAGTAACGGCTGTCGTATTTCTCTTTAATGTATTTGGCTTCGTATGGTGAAAATTGATAGTTGAAAATCAAGTTTTCCTCAAAACTATCTTTCATACTCAGCTCTGTAATTCTAAAAATCTGGTTGGCCATAAATATATCATCAGCAATGGCTGAGGAGTTCTTCATTTCATCCGTAATAGAAATTACTTTATGATTTATCTTGTACTGCGTACATATTTTTTCGAGTGATTTCTGCAGATTTTTAGTGTCCTCTATGTTTTGTATTACATCACGAATAATAAGTTGAGAATAATCCACAGTTATAGAGGATGGATTCAAAAACAAAATTTGATTATTGCCTAAATCATTAAGTGTCCAGCTGCTTTTTTCTTCAGGATTAAGCAATTCGCTTACAACTTTATTATCAAGTTTGGCCTCTAGTTTATTTGCAATTTCAGCAATACTGGTGTCACCTATTTTTGATCGAGTTAACTCCGAAATAAGATCTTTTTTAGAGTTTAGATTGGTCTTTTTAAAATGGCTAGCAAATAAAGCAATAGACGTATTGTAAGCATGAAGGTAATCCGCATTTTCTGTATTTGTTTGGTACAGAGAATCTACAGATAGTAATAAGTTAGCAAATAAAATAGTCGATTTGGTTTGGTAAATGAGTTCATATACATCGAAATTTCGTTCGAAAAGGTAGTCTGTATCATTGCGTTCATATTTGGTTTTAATTTGATGTGCCGCATTTATCCAACCCATCATCAAGTTATATTTTATATACTCATCTTCCGGATATTTATCTAGCAAATACTCATTATTGGTTATCGCATTTAGATAGTCGTTTTCGGTGAGATAAATATCGCTTAACGTGTAGCAGGCCTTTTCTCTTAATACATTGTATTGGTTTTGATTTCCATGAATAAAGAATTTATCGGAATTCAGTTTTTTGACGTTAGTTAGCAAACGGGCAATGATTTCCCTTCTACTCCCAATGCTTGGATGTGTAGAGAATTTATCGTCGTCATTTTCAATTGTATTTTGATTAAAGGTTCTACCAATGGCAATAGATGAATCAAAAGCAATGTTGGTAAACGGATAGTTTTTATTGGCTATATCGTGTTGAAGGGATAGTTGACAATGAGCCAGAATATCAAATACCTGTGGAATAGCATCATATGAATAGCCAAGATTTTGGTATAAAATAAGTCCTAGGGAATCGGCTTCCATTTCCTTCTGACGCGAGTAGTCGTGGACTTGCAACTCATTCCCTTGCTCTAAATTTATTTTTTCTGAAGCATTTACTACTTTTTCGTATGAATGTTTTTGAATAAAGTGAGCTACTTCGTGACACAATATAAAGGCCAACTGAGCTTCGTTTTCTATACGAGAAAGTAAGCCGAGCGTAACCCAAACATTGCCATTGTCAGTAGCATATGCATTTACTACAGAGCTGCGAGAAATAAACGTATGTGCATTTTGCAGTCCATAATCTGGATTTTTCGTATGAATAAATTTAATTATTTTGTCGGTAATCTCTAATGCATCCTTATTGTAAATATTAGTGCCGTTTCGTAGCTGATTAGTTTCGAAAATAGAAGTATTTACAGAATTTGATAGTACTGCAAGTCTTGTGTCTCTAGGTTTTTCAATCGATTGTGTTTTTATTTCATCTAGTCGCTTTTCGAGGTTTTCATAGTAATCTACATCATAGCCCAGAGCATCACTAGTTAGTTTTAACTCTTTTTGTTGAGCGAATGCTGTTGTGTTTATTAGTAGAACGAGTGTAAGAAGTTTTTTCATAGTTTTAATATGTAAATGCGAATGAAATGCCTATGTTTAGATTTGCCAGTACTTGCTCGTTATCCCTGTTTTTGTAAGGTTGAGGGATGCCTAGTTTTACCATTGCTAGCACTTTTTTACCTGTAATAGAATTTATAATAGAGTTAATCCCAATCCGTACTTTGGGACTTACCATTGTTTTTAAATTTGCTCGTATACCCTTGTCGAAGTCTATACCAATACCAAAAGAAAATCCGGTTTTGTCTATGTTATTATACGTAGAATTATTGCCAACATTGTAATCGGCAAATCCGCCGATACCCAATGTTGCAGTTCCTCCATCACCTATTTCATCAGAGATCATAAGTCGTGCAGTTAGTGGTGCAGAAACAGAAATGGATGCTTTGTCGGTAAAGCTGACCAAATTGTATCTTGGTTCAAAAGCAAAACCGGCAAATGTGAAATAGGAATAGCTGGATTTTAGGTCGTTTTCATTGGCAACCAATGGTGTTATGCCAATTTCTGACAATAGCATAACACGTGAATGCTTAAAGTAGTTCTTGTTGTTAGACTGCGAGTAGGCAATATTGAAACCTAAAGCAAACAATAAAGTTAGTAGGAGTTGGGAAAATCGATGCATTAAGGATGGATTACTTGTCAAAATAGAATTTTATAGTTGCCAAAAATAGCAAAAACATTTTGGAGAGGAAATGAAAAGCTTGCTTTTGGGATTAAATAAATCTAGACTTAGGCATATATCTTCCGCCGATATAATATGTAGATTTGTTATGTCTTTGATAAACCATTACAAAACACTGGAGATCCCTAATTATTCAACCTATGCTAAGGTGAGGAAGGCGTATATAGCTAAAATGAAGTTATATCATCCTGACTTGAATAAATCACCTGAAGCAGAGGAGCTAAGTAAGCAAATAAATGTAGCCAAAGAGGCCCTGGAGACCAGTGCTAGAAAATCCGAATATGACCGTCGATTAAAATATTCGCTAGAGCATAAAACGGATTATCAGCCGTTTTCACGTGCGGCTTACTATAAGCGTCAAGCAACACAGAAAAAAGCAAAAGAAAAGGCTTGGCAAGAACAAAGACAACGACAACAAGCTCATAAAAGGGCTAGGGTTATGAAAAATTATGAGCAGGGGTTGAAGTACTTGCCCATCTGGTTACGCTATTCGTTATGTGGCCTATTGACTGTTGGGGTATTTATCTTCCCACTCTTAAATGCGAGTGATGATTGGTTTTTTGCTTTACTTTTTTTGTGGCCGTTTTATTATATAATAGTTGTGCTAGCGGTAAACGAGTACTATAAATATCACGATTATCAAAACTCAAAAAATGCCGAGTTGGTTGATTTAGATCGTAACTCTAGACTATTCATAAACGTCGCCTTTATTGGCGGATTGCTATTTTTTGTTCTCCTTAAGCTCTTGATTTCAGCTGGAGTACAGTATCTCTAATTGTCTGACTTATTTATTGTTTCTGCATTGAGCTAGCAATGTTCTGCTGGTTGGGGTTATTGCTATTTTTCAGTAGCCTAGTTACGACCTGCTTGGGCAAAAAAAATAGGCTTCTTTAATCTAATAAAGAAGCCTATCGTATAAGATTTAATTATAGAATCCTACTCTCCCTCACTAAAGTACTCATAGAAATAGGGTATGGTTTCTATGCCTTTGTAGAAGTTGAATAGTCCGTATTTCTCATTTGGCGAGTGTATAGCATCACTATCTAGTCCAAAACCGAAGAGTACAGTCTTAAGACCCAATACTTCTTCGAATAGAGCAACGATAGGAATACTACCTCCACCTCTAGTAGGTACAGGTTTTTTACCAAATGTCTTTTCCATTGCTTTACTCGCTGCACGAAAGGCTTTACTATCTGTAGGAGTTACAGCTGCTTCTCCACCGTGGTGCGGAGTTACTTTTACTTTCACTGCTGCAGGAGCTATACTTTCAAAATGTTTTTGAAACATTTGAGTGATTTCTTCTGAAGTTTGGCTAGGCACTAGTCGCATACTTATTTTAGCATACGCCTTACTAGGAAGGACTGTCTTGGCACCTTCTCCTATGTATCCGCCCCACATTCCGTTTACGTCTAAAGTTGGACGTATTCCAGTACGTTCTATAGTAGAATATCCTTTTTCACCCATTACATCATTTACGTCCAGTTCAGATTTGAATTCATCTAAGCTAAATGGAGTTTTTGCCATTTCAGCTCTATCAGATTCGCTCACTACATCTACTTTGTCATAGAATCCTGGGATGGTAACGTGTCTATTCTCATCATGCAAGCTGCTTATCATATCACAGAGTACGTTAATAGGATTTCCTACGGCTCCACCAAAAGATCCTGAGTGAAGGTCTATTTTCGGTCCAGTCACTTCTACTTCTACATAGCTAAGCCCACGAAGTCCAGTATCTATACTTGGTATATCATTGGCTATCATTCCGGTATCAGAAATAAGCACTACATCTGCTTTTAGTTTCTCTTGGTTTGCTTTTACGTAGATGCCCAGATTAGTAGATCCTATCTCTTCTTCACCTTCTATCATGAACTTTACGTTGCAATGCAATGTATTGGTCTCCATCATAGTTTCGAAAGCTTTGAGGTGCATATACATTTGCCCCTTGTCATCACATGCTCCACGAGCATAGATGTTTCCATCTTTTATAGTAGGCTCAAAAGGAGGAGTGTTCCAGAGCTCATCTGGTACTGATGGCTGCACATCATAGTGACCATAGACAAGTATAGTAGGCTTACTTGGGTCTACCATTTTCTCACCGTAGACTATTGGGTTACCCGCAGTTTTTTCTAAAGTCACATTATCTGCACCTGCTTCTTGTAGACGTTTTGCTACATACTCTGCACATTTTTGTACATCTCCTGCAAAAGCAGAGTCCGCACTTATACTTGGCATTCTAAGCAAGTCAAATAACTCGTCTAGGAATTTATCTTTATGGGTTTCTATATATTCTTCTCTTGTCATAGGGCGAAGGTAAAAAAAATGAATAACTGAAGGGCAAAGTGATGGGATAATAGAATGATTGTAAAGAAGGATAGCGATAAAAAGGACTACATACAGTTAAAAACAGTGTTCTACGATGAAGACTTAGAAGCAGTGAATACGATGGTAGCTAGCGAGATAAAGAACCTAGGAGGTAAAATGATAGCTAGTAAAATGGTAATGACGCCAGCTGGCAAAGCAGGGCAAAGTACCAAGGTAGTATATCGCAGTATGACTTTTAATAAATCAATAAGCACTGCTTTTTTTACAAAAGCCAATATGCCAAACGTAAAACCGTAAGGCATACTTCTCTATATTTGAACCTCATATGAGGGGGACAATATTATTCATAAGTGCTATAATAGCAGTATTAAGCTTTGGACAAACTACAGCAGTTCGTACATCTAATCTTACAGTGTATAAACACTGGAAGGTAAATCTATCAGAAAACGAAAATTTACTCGAAGTCTCTAGAATTAAAAACAAGGAAGCAGCACCTAAGCCACTCATGACTAGTGATGTGGTTAAGGCTAAAATAGATGCTCAACGTCATAGAAAACTAGTCAAATCTAAAACGTCTTTTCTAAGTTCTAAAGGGTATACCAATGAAAAATTGGCAGACAATTTTAACGGTAAACCGTTAGGCATAGCGGGTATCCCAAATGATAATACCATGGCTATAAGTAATGATGGTATTCTAGTAAGTGCTATCAATACTTCCATTACTATATTAAACGAAAAAGGGGAAATGCTCAAGTTTAGATCTCTCTCGGGTATAGTGGCTGGGCAACTAGGCATGCTCGATAGATATTACGATCCTAAGGTGACTTATGACCCGATAGCAGATAGATTTATACTTGTGTTTTTAGAAGGAAGTACCAGTAGCGATACACGGATAGTAGTAGGTTTTACCGAGACGAATGATCCTACGGGAGATTGGAATTTTTATGCGTTAGACGGAAGACCCCTAGGCGGTGCTACTTGGAGCGATTATCCTATCATAGCTCATAATGGAACAGACTTGTATATCACTGTCAATCTATTGCGAGATAACGAAAGCTGGCAAGAGGGTTTTGTAGAGAGTTTTATTTGGCAAGTCAATAAACAAGATGGGTACGATGGTGAAGATGATCTAACCCAGAATCTATTTTCTGGCATAGAGTATGGCGGCAAGTCAGTTTGGAGTATTTGTCCTGTACAGCCAGGTGTAGATTTTAACCAAGATAATATGTATTTCTTATCTGTAAGACCAGATGCAGAAAGTAATGATACTTTGTTTCTGCACGAGATTACAAATAGTTCTACTAGTGGGCAAGCCACACATACACTAAAAGTACTGCGTTCTAATGCCACATATGGTGTGCCGCCAACCGCTTATCAGCCTTTGGTTGCAAGTTCAGATTTTAGACTACAAACCAATGATACACGAGTACTCTCTGCATTCATTCATCAAGGAGATATACAGTATGTACAATCTTCTATTTTGCCAAACGAAATTAAAAGTGGGATCTATCACGGTGTTATTCGTGATGTAGCAAGTGCCCCATCTGTTACCGGAGCTTATATAGAGTCTAGCACTTTAGATTATGCCTATCCGAGTATTGCATTTATAGGCCAAACGGCAACGGATAAAAATGCCGCGTTTATCACATTCTCGCATGTAGGAGAGTCTGACTATGCAGGTACAAGTGCCGTTTATTATAACAGAGGAACAGGTGCTGACGGAGTGTATTCTGAAGTGATACGGGTAAAAAATGGAGACAGCGTTATCAATACTTTTGTGGCAGATACTGCAGAGCGTTGGGGAGACTATACAGATATTCAGCCGAAGTATAATGAGGTAGGAGTAGCATGGTTATGCGGTAGCTACGGTGACTCTACGGGTAGAAATAATGTTTGGCTTGCCAAAATACGAGTAAATGAAAAGGTGATTACGGTTGATAAAATAATCACATACCCCAACCCAGCAATTAACTCAGTATGTGTAGTAGCAGAGTTTACTCAAGATGATATAGTCAATATACGCTTAACGGATACCAGAGGTACTATAGTGAAAGAATTGACTAATGAGGAGGTACGTGCAGGTGCCACTGAGTTCCTATTGAATATTTCGGGAATTTCTTCTGGAGCATATGTGCTTTCTATTATCAACGATAAGGATGAGTTACTTCATTCTCAGAAAATCTTAGTAAAATAAGCTTCTTAGCTTTAACCTCTATCTAGTGGGACCTAAAATAAAAAACCAATACCTTTCTACTTTTAAAAAAAATATGTTGCTTTGACCCTAATGAATAAAATTCTAGTAATGGGCAGCGGTAGCTGGGGAACAGCATTGGTCAAAATATTACTAGAAGACCCAGCTATGCAGGTTTCATGGTGGGTAAGGAAAGAAGAAACTGCGAAACACATTAATACTTTTGGCAGAAACCCCAAATACCTTCGTTCGGTAAAATTTGATACCAATAGACTAACCGCTAGCTGTGATGTAAAAGAGCTTGTTGCCGCCAATGATACTATTCTACTGGTTACTCCATCTGCCTTTGTATCAGATATACTAGATCAGCTTACCAATGAGCAACTAGCAGGTAAAAAGATAATTTCTGCCATAAAAGGAGTAGAGCCGAAGAGCCTTAAAATAGTGGGGGAGTACCTCTTCGAAAATAAAGGAGTAAGTCAAGACGATTTTGGTGTAATAACAGGTCCTTGCCACGCAGAGGAAGTAGCACAAGAAAAACTAAGCTATTTGACCTTTGCCAGTACCAATATAGTCTTTTGTGAAAAGATGTGTGCCGCTTTAGATTGTGGCTATATCAAAGTGACTCCCAGTGCAGATATATACGGTACAGAAATAAGTGCGGTACTCAAGAATGTTTACGCTATAGCTGCAGGAATGTGCCATAGCTTAGGCTACGGAGATAATTTTCAGGCAGTGCTAGTGAGTAATGCTATTCGAGAGATAAAACGTTTCATAGCTGTCGTACATCCTATAGATAGAGATGCAGATGATAGTGCCTACTTAGGAGATTTACTCGTGACTGCATATTCGCAATACAGCAGAAATAGAACACTGGGAGCTATGCTAGGCAAAGGCTACTCCGTGAAATCTGCTCTTATGGAAATGGAGATGGTAGCAGAAGGATATTATGCTACAGAAAGTATCTATAAGCTGAATAAAAACCACGGTGTAGAGATGCCGATATTAGAATTTGCATACAACGTAATATACAACGGAAACAATGCCAAGCTAGAAGCTGAAGCATTGACTAAGAAGCTGAATTAAAGCCAAAATGAAAAAATTTCTTACCACACTTATATATGGCACATTAGCGTGCATCGTGCTTATCTATCTGTTTAGTGCTATGCACTGGCCAGGATTTGAAAATGTAGCTTTAGGAGTATTGTGGCTCCACGTAGGATCGTATCTTACCTATTCTATGATAGTGCCAGAAAAAGAATCACGCATCATATATCCTTTGGCAGCTCTATCTGTGGTAGTGCTAGTCAATATATTTAAGCTAGGTGCAGATGCCACGTGGATGGGAATGGCCGTATATTTCTTTTTGACAGCGTATGCAGCATTTCACTTATTAGCCAAAGACTTTTTAGATGAGAATGATCTTCCTTTTTTAAAGAAGCTAAACATAGTAGCTATAGTTATTTATTTGCTAGGCGGAGTGATGCAACTAGCTAGTTTACAGTTTTCTAGTCAAGTATTCTTAGTGGGTAGTGGTTTGCTAGCACTTATGCTCCTGCTCACAGGCAGTACTAAAGGATTAAAGCGAAAGAAGTAGATTAGCTCTGCTGGCTTACGGCATAGTTTACATCCATCCAGCCACCACCGTTGTAGCATTCTATTCCTTGAGCTTGTAGAAAACCTGTAGCTTGTCCGCTTCTACCACCGCTTAAGCAGCAGAGTACAAGTGGTCCTTCCATTTCTTCAAAATCTGCCACTCTCGCAGGCACTTCATTTAGTGGTATATTGATAGAGCCTGGCACATTGCCACCCATAAATTCTTCAGGTGTTCGCACATCTACTACTTTAGCTCCTTGTTGTATTAATTCTTGTATGGTCATTATTTAATTTTGTAGTCGTGAATTTTTAGTTAATTGGGTGTTTCTCAAACCTTGGTGTCAATCTGAGTGGCACTGCATCAGCAGTGTTATATCGAAGATTAAACACAAAGCAGAGCTCAATTTTTTAACTTATTTCTTGTCAGTCTGTCCTGATAGCTATCTGGATTTTGCCTTTTCTAGCAGTACCGAAGACTTCCCGACCATGCAATTCGCATAGCTTTTGGCTTGCATCAGTAGTCCATTCTCAGCTGTTGCTTCTGGATAGCCCATAGAGCTCAGTTTATTTATCACTAATTCTCTAGAGGTTTCATTAGCATACGTTAAGGTCACGGTGCCCTTATCGTAATCTACTGCTACGTCATTTACTCCTGTTATCTCAGTTAGTTTAGAGGTGATGCTATGTGCACATCCTCCACATTTTATATTCGCTATGTTCAGTGTTTCTGTCATTAGTTTACTTTGCAAGTATTGGTGCCAAATATCTTGTATATCGGGCAAAAGTTAATAAAACTAGTAGCCGCAAAAATCACAGCTATTATGAGTAATACAATTCCTAAAGTGTCGGAAACGTACCCAAGCGTATAAAGTGCAGCTATAATAGCGGCTAGTACTAGACGTACTATTTTATCGGTAGAACCCACATTCTTTTTCATATAGCAAAGGTATGTTGGCTTTAAGATATAAAAGGTGACTATAGTTACGTATCGGTATGATATTAATAGACCTTAAACACAGGCAATCTATTGTGTTCCTTCTCGTAATGTGGACTGTGCTTGTAGATCCAGTTAAGTTGCTCTTGAGCAGTTATACTATCCTTTGATTGCTTCATCAACTCAAACTCAGCTTTTAAGTCTGAATCTTTTTCTAGTAGTTCAGCCGCTCTATCTTCAAATACATAAGAGCTGTAATGCTCTTTCTGCTGCAATACGGCATCAAAGAAATTCCAATTGAAATAGGAGTCCGGTCCTTCTGGTTCTAGCATTTCTAGGATGAATCTATCTTTGTCTGTGCCCGTAGGTATGAGGTAATCTCCCTTGCGAAAAGTCCAGGATATAGTATCAGCCACTGTAGTAGTATTATGGTGTAGGTAGTGTTTTTCGTATGGTGACTTCACAGTTTCATAGTCTGTTATGCTATAAGAAATTACGGTGATGGTGGTGTCTTCTGTAAGCTCTTGCATCTGCACACCGTTCCATCTTAACCTGTCTTCTACGGTGGTAAAACCTCTACGCAATATGTATGCTTTTGGTTTAGTACTTTGCTTGGTTTCTTGCATACTTCCTAGGTAAAACATTGTTTTGGTAACAGGCTTCGTGCGGTCGTAGTACAGGCGATCTTTACCTGTTATGTTGCTTTTCTTATAGCCGTATTCATATCCGTTAAAGCTCATCTGTACTAAATCGTATTTATCTACTTCCCAATCTATGGGGTAGCTTTTTGCAGTTGCAATAGCCTGTTTTTGAGCAGCACGAGTTTCCCTAATTCTTCTGTTATTCTGATTGCAAAACTCTACACTGCTGAGCAAGTAGTCATACGTGGCTTTTACACGTTTATCAAAAGGCTTAAGCATATGTGTCTCAGTGATGAAACCATAAATATT
>Ga0307994_1002155_pt1 | contig 11223 bp, 13 predicted proteins | sample EllFjometagen261_FD_203171 | JGI IMG/M metagenome (GOLD analysis project Ga0307994, IMG submission 203171) | Marine microbial communities from Ellis Fjord, Antarctic Ocean - #261 | ecosystem: Environmental > Aquatic > Marine > Unclassified | place: Southern Ocean | collected 2014-11-02
ATCGTTGCTGAAGATGTTGAAGGCGAAGCCTTAGCTACTTTAGTAGTGAACAACATGCGCGGTATCGTTAAAGTATGTGCTGTTAAGGCACCTGGTTTTGGCGATCGTCGTAAGGCAATGCTTGAAGACATTGCTGTACTAACTGGCGCTACCGTTATTTCTGAAGAGATTGGTTTGTCTTTAGAAACAGCTACTCTAGAGCAACTAGGCCAAGCTAAGCGTGTCACAATGTCTAAAGAAATTACCATCATTATTGATGGCGTAGGCGAAGCATCTGCTATCGAAGGTCGTGTTACTGCAATTCGTTCACAAATTGCTGACACGTCTTCAGATTACGATCGTGAGAAGCTACAAGAACGTGTTGCTAAACTTGCAGGAGGCGTTGCCTTAATCAAGGTTGGTGCTGCTACTGAAGTAGAAATGAAAGAGAAGAAAGCCCGCGTAGAAGACGCTTTGCATTCAACTCGTGCAGCCGTTGAAGAAGGCGTTGTACCAGGAGGCGGTGTTGCTCTCATCCGTGCTCTACAAGGTATTCAAGATCTTGAAGGCGAAAATCCAGATCAAACTGTAGGCATTAAAGTTGCTCTTAAAGCAATGGAATCGCCTATGCGTCAGATCGCTACCAACTCAGGTGACGAAGCCTCTGTTGTTGTTGATAAAGTGAAGGCTGGTTCTGGTAACTATGGTTACAATGCGAGTACTGGTGGCTACGGCGACATGATCGACATGGGTATCCTAGACCCTGCCAAAGTTACACGTACTGCGCTTCAAGCTGCAGCTTCTATCGCTGGCATGATGTTGACCACCGAATGTATGATTGCTGACGCACCTACAGACGATGCTGGCGGCATGGGCGACATGGGCGGCATGGGCGGCGGTGGTATGGGTGGTATGGGCGGCATGATGTAATTCATCCCCCAAGCTAACCATGCTTACTAAAAAACCGGCTCTTGTAGCCGGTTTTTTATTGGCCAAAATTGCTCAAAGTGGTTATATTACCACTTACTAAAAAAGCATTCTTATAGGGACATTCAAATGATTGAAATCACCAACCTACGCAAACAATATGCCAGTGGCTTTGTGGCCTTGGATGATATAAATTTGAAAGTTAAGAAAGGTGAAATTCTGGCTTTGCTAGGCCCCAATGGTGCGGGTAAAACAACCCTCATCTCTATCATTTGCGGCATTGTAAATCCCACTTCAGGCACGGTTTCTGTGGGTGGTTTTGATATCATTAAGAACTATCGACAAACCCGCAGCCTTATTGGTTTGGTTCCTCAAGAACTTACTACCGATGCATTTGAGACGCCTTGGAATAACCTAACATTCTCTCGTGGTTTATTTGGCTTGCCGAAGGATCCACAGATGGTGGAAAAGGTTTTGAAAGATTTGTCTTTATGGGATAAAAAAGACGACCGCATAATGACCCTGTCTGGTGGTATGAAGCGACGTTTATTAATTGCCAAAGCATTGGTGCATGAGCCTCAAGTATTGTTCTTAGATGAGCCCACTGCGGGTGTAGATGTCAGCCTTCGCCAAGACATGTGGCGCATGGTAGATAAGCTGCGAAATCAAGGTGTTACCATTGTATTAACCACCCACTACATTGAAGAAGCAGAAGCTATTGCCGACCGTATTGGCGTGATCAGCGGCGGTAAGTTGCTGCTGGTGGAGGACAAGCAGTCGTTGATGTCTCGTATGGGGCAAAAACAGCTTAAAGTTGAATTGATGGAAACCCTTGATAGCATCCCCGATGTGTTGGCAGAGCAGGGTTTTTACCTTTCGGAAGATAGCTTGAGTATTATCTACCACTACGACAAAGATGCACCGGAAGTGGATATTGCGGGCCTATTACAGTCTGTTGCCAGTGCGGGTTTAAGTGTGAAAGATATACATACACAACAAAGTAGTCTAGAAGAAATATTTGTTGACCTAGTGGAGAACGCAGCATGAATTATAGAGGCATGTGGGCCATCTATTCGTTTGAAATGTCCCGCACAAAACGTACTATTACCCAGAGTGTAGTCTCACCTGTACTTTCAACAGTACTCTATTTTGTGGTATTTGGTGGCGCCATTGGATCGCGCATAGAATCTGTTAACGGCATTAGCTACGGTGCTTTTATTGTGCCTGGTTTGATCATGTTATCTATTATGACTCAAAGTCTTTCTAACGCTTCCTTTGGTATCTATTTTCCGCGTTTCTCGGGCACTATTTATGAAATGCTTTCTTCACCTCTGTCCTTCTGGGAAGCGACAGTGGGTTATGTAGGTGCTGCAGCTACTAAATCGCTGTTAATAGGCGTCATTACCCTTGCTACGGCAGGTTTTTTTGTGCCGATTGAAATCGCCCATCCATTCTGGATGTTAGCGTTTTTAATACTGACCACTATTACGTTTAGCCTATTTGGTTTTCTCATAGGTATTTGGGCTGATGGCTTTGAAAAATTACAGCTAATTCCACTGTTGGTAGTTACCCCTATGGTGTTTTTAGGGGGTGCATTTTACTCCATCGATATGCTGCCAAGTGCCTGGCAAACTGTCACCATGTTTAATCCTGTAGTGTATTTGATCAGTGGTTTCCGTTGGAGTTTCTATGAAATTTCTGATGTTAGTGTGGGTGTTAGCTTGGCCATGGTGATGTTGTTTATGGGCATTTGTTTGGCATTGATCGCTTGGATCTTTAAGACGGGTTATCGCTTGAAGCAGTAATTTCATATGGCTTTAGCGCACTTTAGTTTACATTACAGGTTGATTAACGATTGGGGTCACTCACTTTGAATAGCAGCACAGATAACCGCAAAGCCATTCTGTTAACGTTGGCCTCGATGGCGGCATTTAGTATAGAAGATGCGTTTATTAAGCAAATCTCTAGCACTCACTCCATAGCTCAAATTTTAATTGTTATTGGCCTAGCTAGTGCTGTTTTTTTTGCCATACTAGCGCTTAAAAGTGGTCACAGCTTATTGGCATCTAGGCTATGGACACCACTTACCCTCACTAGAATGTTGGCGGAAGCTTTTGCTGGTGTAGCCTTCGTCACGTCATTATCTCTGGTGCCTTTATCAACCGTGGCAGCAGTGTTTCAAATTTTACCCTTAACAGTGACTATGGGAGCGGCTTTATTCCTAGGTGAAAGTGTTGGTTGGCGTCGATGGACGGCTATTTTCATTGGTTTTGTGGGGGTGATGTTAATTATAAGGCCGGGCTTTGAAGGCTTTGATCCATCTGTTTTGTGGGTGTTAGTTGCTGTTATAGGGATAGCTATTAGAGACTTGGTGACCAGAGTCATTCCTGCTAATGTTGAATCTTCAATTATTTCTTTCCAAGCCTTTTCATCAGTGGTGGTGGCGGGCCTAGTTGTGTTGCTGGTTAGCCCGCAAGTTATGGCACCCATTGCTGATCAACAACTGGTTTATTTTGGCTTTACTATCGTGTTTAGTGTCTCGGGCTACTACGCTATTGTGTTGGCCATGCGTTTGGGAACTGCCTCAATTGTGGCGCCCTTTAGGTATTCAAGGTTGTTATTCTCCCTCATGATTGGCGTGTTCATTTTTAAGGAGAGCCCTGATGGGTTAACTCTTATTGGATGTGGAATAATTATAGCGACCGGCTTCTACACTTACCTAAGAGAGCAACGAGCTCTTACCAAGCTTGGCAAAAGTGCTGCAGTGACATTATAAACGTAGGGCCCTGTTAGTTTTCACAATGGGCCTGCTCGGGCATGAGTAATTCATGCCCAACCACCTCATCCATTATGCCGTAGGGCACCCGAAATGTTTTGCCATCTAACTTAATTTGGGCGTAGTCTTTACACATTTTAATGACAGTGCAATTGACGATATTGCCCTTGTCGTTAACCCTTACAATGTTGTAGTTGTGTAGCGATAGTGCCATGTATTTAGGACTCCTTTAGCGCGGCCAATTTGGTTACAACGCAGTCTGGAATAGTGCAGCTTTTAGATATTTTGAAGTCATAATAAACGCCCACACCAGTGCTCTTTGCTACTAAGCGATTTTGGCGGGTACTCCACAATTTGTGTTCTAGCTCGATCTTTTTAGCACCTGTTTGAATGGCGGTACTGAACACAATAATGGTATCAGGGTACGCGACCGGTGCCAGGTAGTCACATTGAATGGAGGCCAATATAGCGCCAATATTAAGGCTTTTCATATCACTGGCCATGCCCAGCTTTTCAAACAGGTCAATGCGACCATCTTCGATATAGCGGATATAAACGGTGTTATTAAGGTGCTGAAAGGCATCCATTTCGCCCCATTTCACTTTAATCTCTGTGCTCACGGGGTATTGTTTTTCTAACGTTGCTAAATCCATGTTGTTCCCTAGTTAACCTCAAATCCATGGGCATATGGGTCCCTTGGATCAACAATAATAGTGTTATAACCTGTGACTTGAGCCCAGCCTTGAACACTTGGCATAATGCCACGGTAGGTTCCAATTTGAGTCGTTGATTCCACACGACCGAGAAATTGACTGCCAATAATGCTTTCGTGGATAAATTCCTCACCATCTTGCAGTAAGCCTTTGGCATGCAGTTGTGCCATGCGTGCACTGGTGCCAGTGCCACAGGGTGACCGGTCTATCGCGCCGCTGCCATAAAACACAGCGTTAGCGGCGCTAGAATTTTCTTTGTGTGCTTTTCCAGTCCACATAACATGGCTAATGCCATTAACGCTTGGGTCTTCTGGGTGCACGCAGGTGGCTACTTTATTGATGGCTTCCCGTACTAATGGGCTGTAGCGCAGCACTTGACCTGCGGAGAAATGCTCCAATCCCGGAAAGTTTTTTTGAGTTTCAATGATGGCGTAATAGTTGCCACCGTAAGCTACATCTATGGTTAACTCACCTAATTCTGGACACTCTATCATCAGGCCTTCGTGGGCTAAATAACTGGCTACATTAAAGATGCGTACGGAGTCTATTAAACCATTGGCGTCTTGTTTGTATTCAATCTGAATTACCCCTGCAGGCACTTCTAAGGTGAGTTGGCCTTCAGTTTTTGGAGTCCATAGACCTTCTTGTAACGCCGTGGTCACCGTGCCTATAGTGCCATGACCACACATGGGCAAACAGCCACTGGTTTCAATGAATAAAATAGCACCATCATGTTCTGGGTTGGTTGGTGGGTAGAGTATCGAGCCAGACATCATAGCGTGGCCACGAGGCTCAAACATTAACGAGGTGCGAACCCAGTCGTGGTGTTGCAAAAAATCTTGGCGTTTTTCGCTCATAGAATTGCCCTTGAGCTGTGGTCCACCCTTGGCGACTAAGCGAACAGGGTTGCCACATGTGTGGGCGTCAATGCAATTAAATGTGTGTATGGTCATAAGGCATAGAAAATGAGAAGTCCGTATAACTGCATGGTACAATGTTCCAGCTTAATTAACCTAACATTCTATACACTTTGGCTAGTCAGTCACAAAGCCCGAGTGGAAACAGAGAACTCTTGTTCATGAAATTACTTGTCGACTTTTTACCCATCGTCATTTTTTTTATTGTTTATAAATTGACGGATGATTTGATCCTTGCCACAGCAGTGTTAATTCCTGCAACCATGTTACAAATGGCCTACACTTGGTGGGCTACAAAGAAAGTAGAAAAAATGCAGCTGATCACCTTAGTGTTGGTGGTTGTTTTGGGTGGCCTTACGGTGGCCTTGCAAGATGGACAGTTTATTAAGTGGAAACCTACCATTGTTAACTGGTTGTTTGGTTTGGGCTTCTTGGGCAGCCAATTTATAGGCAAAAAACCGGTGGTGCAGCGTTTGATGGAAAAAGGCGTGGAATTGCCTAGCCGTATTTGGCGGCAACTCAATTTAGCCTGGGTCGTCTTTTTTGCCGCAATGGGCAGCATTAATTTATACGTGGCGTTTAATTACAGTGAATCTACGTGGGTCGATTTCAAACTGTTTGGCATGCTTGGCCTGACGTTTGTATTTATCTTAGCCCAAGGTGTGTACATGTCTCGCTTTATGCCTAAAGACAGCGAAATAGAGGACTAATTATGTTGTTTGCCATTATTGCCCAAGATGTGGAAAATAGTTTAACGGCACGGTTGGAATCTCGCCCAGCCCATGTAGAGCGGCTTAAAGAGCTAGATGCACAGAATCGGTTAACGCTAGCTGGGCCGCATCCCCATGCGTCGGAAGAAGGTTTTACAGGCAGTTTGATAGTAGCAGAGTTTATCGACCTTGCAGCTGCCAAATTATGGGCCGCAGAGGACCCATACGTTGCAGCAGGTGTATACAGCCAAGTGACGATTAAGCCGTTTAAAAAAGTCTTTCCAGCATAAGGGTATACCTATGAAACAACTATTAACGGCTCTATTGACCACAGTCGCCTTAAGCCTAAGTTTTACTGTGTGGGCAGCAAATCCTCAAGTGGAGTTAGAAACCATTCACGGTAGCATTGTTATTGAATTGGATTCACAGGCTGCACCTATAAGCGTAGAGAATTTTTTATATTACGTAGACAGTGGTTATTACAGTGCTACCATTTTTCACCGAGTGATCCCAGGGTTCATGGTTCAGGGTGGTGGTTTTGGTAATAATGAAAAATCCAAAAAAGGCACAATAAGTCCCATCGTTAATGAAGCGGATAATGGCTTGTCTAACTTGCGCGGCACTGTTGCAATGGCCCGTACTAATGACCCCGACAGTGCCACAGCCCAGTTTTTTATTAATCACCAAGATAATCCATTCTTAGATAAAAGCGCCTCTAGTGCAGGCTACGCTGTGTTTGGAAAAGTGATCAAAGGCATGGATGTTGTTGACCTCATTGCGCAAGTACCTACTACAACCAAAGGTATGTATCGCGATTGGCCGTCTGAGACGGTTTACCTCTATAAAGCGTCCCAGCTTAATCAATAATTACGGGGTATGAAAACCAGTCATGCTAAGAAGGCATTTTCAGATCCTCAAAGTTTGGCTGCAACCCCGGAGGTTGCGGCTGCTTTAGTTGCCAAGCTAGAAAAAACACCCCTTCAAGTAGATCAGCGACTGAAACAACTTGAAGTTGTTTTTTTAGATTCGCCGTTATTCCCAAACGTCAACGCATCATCCCCCAGCCTTGGCCCATCTACCTTTTCCCCTTCTAGGGTTGCTCCCTCTAAGGTTACACAGACTAGGGTTCAAGTGTTAGATCATGCATTTGGTGCAGGCTTAGATTTTTTACTTACGTGGAAGCTTTTTCTGCAGGCTAGGGAACACTCCGGCTTAACTCCAGCACTTACCTACCTTGCTATTTGTGAGCAACCGCTATGCTTAGACGACCTTCAACGGTTACACCAAAACTGGCCTCAATTAGAAGATTTTAGTCTACAGCTTCAAGGCCAATACCCAGATGCTATAAAGGGCTTTCATCAACTAGACTTTGGCTGCGTAAAGCTAACTATAGTAATGGCCGACCCTGAATGCGCCTTAGCGCAAGTTAGAGGCGAGTTTGACGTGCATCTTAACGGTATAGAGCGGCAGCCCGATATCGCTTATACGCCGCCCTGGCAGCGCCCAATCATGGGTGTCACTCAAAGTGACAAGGCAGCTAGCAAGGAGGCAATGAAGGTAGCTGTCATTGGTGCTGGCATTAGTGGTGTAGCTACGGCCTACAGCTTATCCCAGAGAGGTTTTGATGTGACCCTAATAGAGCAAGGTTCAATGCTTGCCAGTGGCGCTTCAGGTAATCGACAAGCGATGCTGTATGCCAAGTTGCCAGACAATGCCACCATAGCTGGGCAGTTTCATCAGCAAGGCCTTCAGCAAAGTATGGGGTTGCTAAAACGCAGTTTAAGTACAGAATATTGGCAAGCCTGTGGTTTGTTACAGGTAGCCACTAGTGCTAAGCAAGTGGCTCAAATGCAGGCAGTGATGAAGCGCCAGTATCCATCGTCTTGGCTACAATGGTTAGATCAAACCGCAGCAGAAAAGCTGGCCCAATTATCCCTAAGTGCCGGTGGTTTATACTTTCCTCATAGTGGGTGGGTGTCATCTGCAGATTGGTGCCAGGCGCTATACACACAAAGTGGAGCAGGTTTATGGCTCAATACCAAGGTGGAATCGTTACAACAAATTCAAAATCCAGCTCAACCTCAAGGCTGGCAACTTAAGCTCAATGGTGACCACACAGGCCCGTACACGTTTGATGCGGTAGTGGTTGCCAATGCCAATAGCGCTCAGGATTTATTACCTAACCAATCCATACCGTTAAAGTCTATACGCGGCCAAGTAAGTTATGTTGAAACCTGTGCAGGGTCAGTGCAAAGCCCGGCGCTTGTGGTATGCGCAACAGGCTATGTGACACCGGCGCTAGACGGAGTCTTGGCAGTGGGAGCTAGCTATAATTTACACACGGCTGATACGCAATTATCAAATCAAGATCACACTGATAATTTGGCTCGTTTAAGTGAAGTGTTACCCAAAAGCAAAGAGCTTGGTCTAGGTTCCATTATAGGTGGTAGAGTGGGGTTTAGGGCGGTAACACCAGATTACCTGCCTTTAGTTGGGCAGTTGGCTGATGAGGCTCAAATGTTAGATCAGTTTGCAAAATTGCGGCAAGATGCTAACTATAAATTTGCTGACGACATGCCTTATTTAAAGGGGCTATATATTAATGCCGGCCATGGCTCTAAAGGTTTAATTACTGCGCCCTTAAGTGCTGAGATATTAGCCAGCCAGATGGCCAATCAAAGCCTGCCTGTGGCACAATGTGTGGCTTGGGGATTAGACCCCAACCGATTTATCATTCGCGACTTAATTCGCCGTAAACGTTAACCGAGATCCATGCTGTGAACCCGACTAAGATTAAACTTCATAAAAGTAGCAACACTCTAGAACTTAGCTATGCAGAAAATGCTGGGGAAGTTAACTACACCCTAACTGCAGAATACCTGCGTATTTCGTCACCCAGTGCAGAAGTGCGGGGTCATAGTCCAGATCAGGCCGTGCTTCAGGTGGGCAAAAGTAAAGTTAAGCTAGTGGGTATAGAGGGCGTGGGTCACTACGCCGTTAAACTCGAATTTGATGATGGCCATGATTCAGGACTATACACGTGGAATTACCTCCACGACCTTAGCGTTAACCAACAACAACACTGGGCTGATTACTTGCAGAAATTAAACCAAGCTAAGCAAAGCCGAGACCCACACACTAGTGTGGTTCAGTTCGTTTAGCTCACACGGTTATAAAATGACAAGGTGATTGGGTAGTTCGTCTTGATCATGGGTAGACGGTACATGTTCGGCGAGTAGATCGCCACACGCAGTGATAGCACCGATGAGCCCAGCCTCGGTGTTGTTGGTTTTTATTTGCCCTAATAGCTGTTTCAAAATGCTATCCCACGCGCCATCTGGTACCAAATTATTAATTCCCCGATCCGCTAGGATTTCTGCATAACGCTCAGCTTCTGAGACAAAAATAAGTACACCTGTTTCACCTTGAGTATGGTGCAGACCTTGGACTAAAAACTGTTCTTTTGCCACTAGCGCTGCTCTTGCGTGTTTAATGCGCTTTGGCACAAGTAGATGTTTAAGAGGTCTCCAGCGGAACACAAAAGCCAAAGCAATAAACTCAATCAGCTGAATCCAAAGCATGTCTGTTTGACTTAACCAAAGGTTAGTTTGGAATAGCACTGCAGGAGTGACTAAACTGATTAAAGCAGCCCACATAGTAGGGATGAAGTAGTAGTCATCGCTTTCACCTGCTAGCACTGTTACTAGCTCTGCGTCTGTGTTCTTTTCTGCTAGCTCAATAGCTTGCAGTACCTTGGCCTGTTGTTGTTCGTTAATTAATGTCATGGTTACCATCCTCCAGATGCGCCGCCGCCACCAAATCCGCCGCCACCGCCGGAAAATCCACCAAAACCGCCGCCACCTGAGCTACGGCCACCAGAACCACCACCTAATATCATTAAGGGTAGCAACCAAAGGCTGCTTCTGCCTCCGCGTCCACGTCCACCAATACGACCCATGGCGGCAAAAGCCATAAATATAAGCATAAAGATGATGCTGGGTAGGCCCGAACCATCACCGGATTTTCTGCTCTTAGCTACGGGAGCAATGACTTCGCCTCCAAGAGCGGCCACTATGGCTTGAGTACCTACTAGTAGGCCTCCACTAAAATCGCCTGTCTTAAAGCGGGGTAAAATATACTCTTGAATAATTGTGGCACTCACAGCGTCGGTCATTACACCCTCTAAGCCGTAACCCACTTCAATACGAACTTTGCGTTCGGCTTGGGCCAAAATAAGCACAATACCGTTGTCTTGTTCTTTTTGGCCTACGCCCCAGGCACGGCCCATTTCTACACCAGCCTGTTCAATGCTGTAACCTTGTAAGTCTTTAAGGGTAACAACAATAACCTGATTGCTAGATGCCTTTTCATGGCCAGCTAGTAGCTGATTGATTTTCTGTTCAGATGCAGCATTAATTAAATTGGCTTGGTCCAAAATGCGCGTTTTTAGCTTAGGTACTTCAAAAGCAGCGAAGCTAGGGGAGGACAAGAGCCAGAAGCCTATTAAGCTTACTAACAACCAGTGGTGCTTTTTATGGCCGATCATCGATAGCAGCGTCATTAGAAACTTACCTTAGGTGCCGTTGCTGCATCTTCAGTGGTGGCCGTATAGGCCTCGCGTAGCTTCATATCGCTGTATAGGAAACTATGCCATAGCTTGCCAGGGAAGGTGCGGATTTCTGTGTTGTAAAGCTGCGTTGCGGTAATGAAGTCTCTACGAGCTACGCTAATGCGGTTTTCGGTGCCTTCAAGTTGCGATTGTAGAGCCAAAAAGTTTTGGTTGGCTTTCAAATCGGGGTAACGCTCACTCACTACTAATAAGCGTTTAAGGGCACTGCCAAGTTCACCTTGGGCTTGTTGGAATTGCTGCATGGCTTGAGGGTTTTCAAGGAGGTTTTTGCTCACCTGAATAGAACCCACTTTTGCTCGCGCATTAGTCACCTCTGTTAGGGTGTCTTTTTCGTGTGCGGCATAACCTTTAACTGTGCTTACTAGGTTAGGAATAAGGTCTGCGCGACGTTGGTATTGGTTTTCTACCTGAGACCAAGCCGATTTCACTTGCTCATCATAGGTGGGAAGGTTGTTTACGCCACAGGCGCTTAAGGTAAGGCTGGCAATCACTAAGGTAAGTGCATAGCCCCAACGTTTAAAAGACAACATAGTGTGTTTCCAATTTAATTGAATAAATACCAACAGTGGCT